>Ga0334893_1000479_pt1 | contig 53543 bp, 40 predicted proteins | sample GraSluR3_MG_5_FD_207218 | JGI IMG/M metagenome (GOLD analysis project Ga0334893, IMG submission 207218) | Sludge microbial communities from methane-producing bioreactor in Wageningen University, Netherlands - Granular Sludge_09_05-R3 | ecosystem: Engineered > Bioreactor > Anaerobic >...
TGCCGTCCCGACGCAACGAGGCCCCCCGGGGATGGACGCCCGCTCGTTCGACCGCGCCGGACCGACCCCCGATTGGTGCACCTGGCAAACGGCCCAATGGTGTGTCACAATGTTCAAGTTGACCGGAAGCTTGCAGGACCCAGGACTCATGGCCACGCTCGACGGGAAAACGGCCGACAGGTTCCTGTTATGGGTCGACGCGGTGGGTGGCTACTGGGTCTGTCTCGGCGATGAGGTGACCCTGGGCCAGCCGGTCCCGTCGCGCCGGGTCGATATCCCCATCCTGGGGGATCTTTCCAGCCGCCACGCCCGCATCTGGCGCGACGGCGAAGGATACCTGATCGAGGCGATTCGAAACGTGCGGGTCGACGACCGCCCGGTCGAGCGGGTCGCGTCGCTGCGCGACGGGAGCCGGATCCGCCTCGGCGAGGGGGTGAGGCTGGTGTTTCGGCGGCCTCATGCGTTGAGTGCCACGGCGAGGCTCGATTTTGCGAGCCACCATCGAACCCAGCCGTCGGTCGACGCCATCCTGCTGATGGCCGATTCGTGCGTGCTGGGCCCGAAGCCGACGAGCCACGTCGTGTGCCGCCCTTGGCCGCACGAGGTGGTGCTCTATCGCTACGACGATCAACTGTACTGTCACGCCCCGGGCATCATCGAAATCGACGGTCGCCCGGGCGAGGGTCGCTCGCCGCTGACGCACGACTGCCGCGTGGCGGGCGATCGGTTTTCGTTTTGTCTGGAGTCGATTTGACGAAATGGGGCACGATCGGCCGGCGCCGGCGTCGCCTCTCCGCCATGCCCCGGGAACGGGGGCGGAGAAGACGAGCCAACGGCAAATGGTACAATGAGTTAGGCAAGCTGGCCTGGGCCGGCCGACAGGAGTGGACCGATGAACCAACGGGTGGCTGCCGTGGAATCGAAGGGACAAGACGCCGCGAACTACCGCTCGACCGAGCCGGGCAACTCCCGCGCCTGGGGGAACTCCGACGCTCGATTCACCTACCCCGGCGGATCGAGGCCGCTCGAGGGCTTCACGATCAAGCGGGGGATCGGGCACGGCGGATTCGGCGAAGTGTATTTCGCCACCAGCGACGCGGGCAAAGAGGTCGCGCTGAAGCTCATCCGCCGCAACTTCGACGTCGAGTTGCGGGGCATCCGGCACTGTCTGAATCTCAAGCATCCCAACCTGCTCTCGGTCTTTGACATTCGCGAAGACGAGCGGGGCGACCGCTGGGTCGTCATGGAACACGTGGCCGGCGACTCGCTCGAAGACGTGATCGACGCCCACCCCGGCGGCATGTCTCTCGAACAGGTCGTGGCCTGGTTCCATGGAATCGGGGCGGGCGTGGCCTGCCTGCACGACCACGGCATCGTCCATCGCGACCTCAAGCCGGCCAACATCTTCTGCGACGAAGGCGTGGTCAAGATCGGCGACTACGGGCTGGCGAAGTTCATCTCGTGCAGCCGCCGCAGCGGCCAGACCGAGAGCGTGGGAACCGTCCACTACATGGCGCCCGAGGTGGCCAACGGGCGCTACGGCAAGGAGATCGACGTCTACGCCTTGGGCATCGTGCTCTACGAGATGCTGACCGGGCGCGTGCCCTTCGAGGGCGAGAGCGTGGGCGAAGTGCTCATGAAGCACCTGACGGCCCGGCCCGACGTATCGGCGCTTTCCGAGCCCTTTCGCAGCGTCGTGGCCCGGGCGCTCGAAAAGGACCCGGCCAGGCGGTTTCGCAGCGTGGGCGAGATGCTGGCCTGCCTGCCCCAGCCGCGCACGGCCCGAGTCGCCGCGGGCGCCTGGACGGCCTCCGGTGCGACGGCGTGCGACGCGGCCGCAGGGGCTGCGCCCGCGGGGGCCGGCGCCTCCGACGAGGAGCCCATCCTCCGCGCCGTGCGCGGCTTCGTGGGCCGGCTTCGCCGGTCGTGGCGCGAGTCGAATCTCGATCCCGCCACGCGGACGGCCCTGACGGTCGTGGCCGTCATCGCCTTGGCGCTGTCGTCGGGCGGCTGGCTGCCGGTGGCGATCACGCTGGCGATGATCTACGTGTGCTACTGGATCGTGCGCAGCCTCGTGCTTTCGCTGAGCCCGGCGCGGAGGCACGAGCCGCGGGAAGCGCCGAGCGATGGTTCGCCGCTGGAGCAGACGTGGCCCCATCCGTCGGGGCCGCCGCCGGGGCCCGCGACCGGGCCCGACGCGCGCCCGCCCGGCGGCGCCGCGGGCCGGCACGGCCGCCTGCGCCACCGAGCCATGCCCCGTTGGGCGCGGCGGGCTCCCGCCGCCCAGGCCATCATCCTGGGCTCGCCGCGCGAGCGCTTCGCCGAGCTGCTCGGCTCGATGATCGGCGGGGCCCTGACGGCCATCACCATGTGCGTCGTGTTGGTCATGCTCAACAGCTTTCGCACCGGCCTGCTGGCCGAGCCGCAGGTCTGGGCCTGGCTGATGCTGGCCGGCGTCGTGGGAACCTGGACCGTCGTGATCCCCGCGAAGCTGTGGGAATACGAGGCGGGCGAGTCGCTCGTGCGGCGCTTCGTGCTCATGGTGCTCGGGATGGGCGTGGGCGCCCTGACCGGCGCGGCGGCCTGGCTGCTGAAGGTTCGACTGCCCTACGATCCCGGGTTCTCCGAGGCGCACCGCTACGTGGTGCCCGGGTTCTACGCCGACGGGACACCCCTGGTGATGGCCTACATGGCCTGCTTCGGAACGCTGCTGTTCGCCATCCGCTGGTGGAAGCTGGCCGATCCGCTCCGCCCCACGAGGCTGAGCCTGACGTCGGTCGTGTGGTGCGTCGTGGTCGCCTGGCTCGTCTGCTACGTGTGGCAGTTCCCGCAGCCGTGGCTGATGATCGTGGCCTGTGCCATGTCCGTCTCGATCCAGTTGGCCGGCAAGTGGCTGCCGGCGCGGCACCGACGGCACGAGGAATGACCCGAGCAAGGAAACCGCCATGGACACGACCGTAATCTACTACCCTTCGATCCTCGCGGCATGGTTGGCCGGCATCGTCGGTCTCGTGATTTTCGTGCTGAGCTATGGGAAAGCGCGAAGCTTGGCCAAGCTGATGCTGGTCGTCGTGCTGCTCCTGGCCTTCGTGTTGTTCAACCTATTGCTGCTCTGGGGAGTCAGTCACGACGAGATGGTTGCGGCACCGGTGCCAATCGACGCGCCGATCGAAGTGCACGATAGGACGCTAGGCTACCCGAGGCTTATTCCGGATAGAAAGTCGGCGGAGGTCGCGAGATCGGGCGACGCCGACAAGCCGGCCCCCCCCGAGTCGGGCGCGCCCAAGGACGGTGCCGGCGCACCCTCGACGGCCGAGATCGCCGAGAGCGAGGCCGCCGCGGAGCCGCTCGACGACGAGCCCCATCCCGACTGGGTCGACGCCCGGCCGCGCAAGGTGGGCGGCGCGTTCCAGATGCCGATCTCGGTCGGGCCCTATGCGACGCGCCCGGAGTGCGATCGCAACCTGCCGGCCGCGCTGACCTCGGCGATCGACGAGTACGTCGACATGTACCTGGGTCCCGAGGCTCGGGGCCGGGTGTCGCTACCGCTGAAGTACGTGCGCGAGCGGGTGATCGAGGCCGAGTACGAGCAGAACAAGCAGGTGGTGATTACCCCGGCCAACCAGATCGAGCAAGAGGCCGTGCCCATGGTCTTGCTTCACGTTCTCTTGACGTTCGACCGCGAGGCCAACGCCCGAATCGAGGAGGAGTGGGAGAAGGTGATCGTCCACCGCCGGCTTGCGGGGCTGGGGGGCGCGGCCGCGGCCGTGCTCTTGCTGCTGTCGGTCGCCTACGGTTACCTGAGGCTCGATCTGGCCACCGCCGGCCGCTACCGCGGCCGTTTGCGGGCGCTGACCGCCATTGCCGTGTTCACCCTCGCGGCGGCCGCGCTCGCGGCGGTGCGATTGATCGGCTGAGCAGAAGGCGAGAATCCCCATGAAACCGAACGATGCCTTGATGGTGGCGGCGGGCTTCGTGGCGATCTTCCTCGGCGCGATGCCGCTTGATGGGTACTTCCTGTACCTGTGCGACCCCGGTTCCTTTCATCAAGATGCACTGGTCGGGAGCGTTTGGCATTTGCGCGCGGGCGTCGTGCCCTGGGGTGCGGGCATTCTGCTCTTGGCTTTCGCACGCGTGTCGACGCGACAAGTATTCCTGGTTGCCGTGTGCAGCATCGCGGCCGGCTTGTTCGTGGCCTTGCCGGCGATTCTCACGGCCCGTGACCATCAAGGATGGCTTGGCTGGCTGTCGATTGCGGCTCTGGGATGCGTATTGGCCGGACTGATCCATGCAGCGTCCGGCGTCAGGAGCCGCTGCCGACGGTAGAAGAAACCGTTCCTCGTTCCATCCGCCGTGCCGAGCGGGGCCCGTCATCGCATCGCGGGCGGTTCGCGCGCGGGCGCTCGACCTCCCGCCCGACGGCCGAAGTGCCGCGCCGCTTGCATTTCTTGCGGATTATGCTATGGATGAAGGCCGGCGGTTGAACGTGATCCATCACCGGGGAGAGCCGAGTCATGCTGGTGACCGAACGCGAACGGCTTCGCGAGGAGCTGGTCAGGCTGGCCGACGAGCACGGCCGGGATCGCAGCGCGCTCATCCCCATCTTGCAGGAGGTGCAGCGGCGTTGGCTTCGCATCTCGCCGTACTGCATGCAGGCGATCGCCGACCTGCTCGACCTGCATCCCGTCGAGGTCTACAGCGTCGTGTCGTTTTACGATTTCCTGGAAGACAAGCCCCAGGGGCAGTTCGTCATCCGGCTCTGCCGCACGATCACCTGTGACATGTTCGGCAAGGCGCACGTGGCGCGCCAGTTGGAGAACGACCTGGGGATCAAGTTCGGCGAGACCACGCCCGACGGCAAGTTCACGCTCCAGTGGGCCCATTGCCTGGGCATGTGCGACCAGGGGCCGGCCATGCTGGTCAACGACCAGGTGTTCACGCGGGTGACGCCCGAGTCGATCCACGGCATCCTCGCGCAGTGCCGCGAGACGTTCGGCGTGCACGCGGTTTCCGACGGAAAGGGGCCGGCGCGATGACGACGATCCTGGGCAGCCGGTCGCTCACCTTCGACACGATCGAGCCCGGGGCCGGTCTCTCGGCGGCGTTGCGCAAGGCGCCCGGCGACGTGCTGGCCGAAATCGGCGAATCGGGGCTGCGGGGGCGCGGGGGGGCCGGGTTTCCCACCAGCGTCAAGTGGAGCCTGGCCGCCGAGGCCGAGAGCGACCAGAAATACGTCGTGTGCAACGCCGACGAGGGTGAGCCCGGCACGTTCAAAGACCGCGTGATCCTCTCGGAGTACGCCGATCTGGTCTTGGAGGGCATGACGATTGCCGCCCGGGTCATCGGGGCGGCCCGCGGCCTGATCTACCTGCGGGCCGAATACGCCTATCTGCGCGGCCACATCGACGAGGTGCTCCAGCGGCGGCGCCGGCAGGGGCTGCTCGGCAAGGCCGTCGGAGGCCGCGAAGGCTTCCGCTTCGACGTCGAAATCCGCATGGGGTCGGGCTCGTACGTGTGCGGCGAGGAGACCGCCCTGATCGAGTCGCTCGAGGGGCAGCGCGGCGAGCCCCGCAACCGTCCCCCCTTCCCGATCGACACGGGCTATTTCGGCCGGCCGACCATCGTCAACAACGTCGAGACCTTCGCCTGGGTCGTGTGCATCCTCGCCAAGGGAGCCGGCTGGTTCAACAGCCGCGGGACCGAGCAGTCGACCGGCCCGAAGCTGTTCAGCGTGTCGGGCGACTGCCGGCGCCCGGGCGTGTACGAGTTTCCGCTCGGGGTGACGATCGCCGAGCTGCTGCGCGAAGTCGGCGGCGAAGAGGCCAAGGCCGTCCAGGTCGGCGGGGCCTCGGGGCAGTGCCTGCCTCGCGCGAAGTTCGACCGGACGATCGCTTACGAAGACGTGCCCACCGGGGGCTCGATCATCGTCTTCGGCCCCCAGCGCGACATGCTCGACGTGGCCCACAACTTCCTCGAGTTCTTCGCCGACGAGTCGTGCGGCCAGTGCACGCCCTGCCGCGAGGGAGTGCCCAAGCTCATCGAAGGGGTCGACATGCTCAAGCGGGGCCAATGCTCGATGGCCTACCTGAACGAGCTGTGCTCGCTGGGTGAGACGCTCCAATTGGCGTCGAAGTGCGGGCTGGGGCAGTCGGCCCCGAACGCCTTCTTGTCGATCGCCCGCGATTTTCGCGACGAGATCTTGGGGCGCACCCCGGAACCCCGACGCACGGGAGACGACCCATGAGCCCCGAGATCCCCATCGGCGAATCGCCCGACCGGGCTCCCAAGAGCCAGACGATCCGGGTCGTCGAGGCCATCGAGCACGCCAAGTCGACGGGCCGGGAAGTCGAGGTGACGATCGACGGCAACCCGATCAAGGTGCGCCTGGGCACGACGATCCTCGAAGCGGCGCGCCAGCTCGGCATTCGCATTCCCACGCTCTGCTACCACGACGATCTCTGCCTGGCGGGCGTGTGCCGCGTGTGCGTGGTCGAGGTGGTGGGGCAGCGGACTCTTCAGGCGGCTTGCAGTTACCCGATCACCGTGCCCATCGACGTCCGCACGCACACGGCCCCGGTGCGCCGGGCTCGGCGGCACGTCATCGACCTGCTCCTGGCCAACCACTACGGCGAGTGCTACACGTGCAGCCGCAACAACAACTGCGAGCTCCAGTCGCTGGCCATGGAGTACGGCGTCGACTACTTTCGCTTCGGCCACGTCGACGCGCCGCGGTACGCGATCGACCACTCGAGCCACGCCGTCGTGCGCGACATGAACAAGTGCGTCCTCTGCCGCCGCTGCATCCGCACCTGCATCGACCTGCAGGAGGTGGGCGTGCTCGAGGCGACCGGCCGGGGCAGCCGCGTCAAGGTCTCGACGTTCATGGACAAGCCCCTGGCCGACGTCGTCTGCATCAGTTGCGGCCAGTGCATCAACCGGTGTCCCACCGGCGCCCTGCGGGCCAACGACCCCACCGACGAGGTCTGGGCCGCCATCGACGCGCCCGACAAGCACGTGGTCATCCAGACGGCCCCGAGCCCCCGCGCCGCTATCGGCGAGTGCTTCGGCCTCGCGCCGGGCAAGGCCCTCACCTTCCAGCTCAACACGGCCTTGCGCCGCTGCGGATTCGACAAGGTCTTCGACACGAACTTCGCCGCCGATCTGACGGTCCTCGAAGAGGGAACCGAGCTGCTCCTGCGCCTCAAGCGGGCCCTGGTCGACGGCGAGCGGTCGGTCGCCCTGCCCCAGTTCACCAGTTGCTCGCCCGGTTGGGTCAAGTACATCGAGCACTTCGATCCTGAGCACCTCGATCACGTCTCGTCGGCCAAGAGCCCGCAACAGATGTTCGGGGCGCTCATCAAGACCTACTACGCGCGGCGGAGCGGGATCGATCCCAAAGACATCGTCACCGTCGCCTTGATGCCCTGCTCGGCCAAGAAGTTCGAGTGCAACCGGCCCGAAATGTGCGACAGCGGATACAAGGACATCGACTACGGGCTGACCACGCGCGAGCTGGCCAAGATGATCCGCGAGGCGGGCATCGATCTGCCGAAGATGCCCATCTCCGATTTCGACGATCCCTTCGGTACGGCGACCGGTTCGGGTGTCATCTTCGGCGTCAGCGGCGGCGTGATGGAGGCCGCGCTGCGCACCGTGCTGGAGATGGTGACCGGCAAAAAGGTCGAAGACGTGTTCGACCACGGCGAGGTGCTGCCGGTGCGGGGGTTCCAGGGCGTGCGCTACGCCGAGTTCCCGATCGCCGAGGTTGGGCCCGTGCCCGATCTGGTGCAACACCTGTTCGACGACTGGAACTGGCTGCGGGGCGTGACCCTCAAGGTGGGCGTGTGCCACGGGACGGCCAACGCGAAACGGGTCATGGCGAACATCCAGGCCGGGGGCAAGTTCAGCGAGTGCCACTTCATCGAGTTCATGGCCTGTCCCGGCGGATGCCTCGGCGGCGGGGGCCAGCCCATCCCCACGAGCCCGGCGATCCGAGCCGCCCGGGCCCAGGCCATCTACGCCGAAGACCGCGCCTACGACGTGCGCAAATCGCACGAGAACCCGGCCCTGCTCCGCCTCTACCAGGAGTTTCTCGTCGACGGCCCCTGCGGCAAAGTGAGCCACGGGCTGCTGCACACGCGCTACACGCCGCGGGGGAAATACATCGTATAATCGCCGAAGGCAGGCGCGGGCTACCGAGGGTGAGCGCCGAGGGGGGCGCGGAAGGTCTCCCCCGTTTCGGTGGAACGCCTCGTGGGCGCCACGGCCGACGATCCGCCCGGACAGCGCGAACCGGTTCGTCTCGGGGCGGGTCTTCTGGTTGACGCCGAGTTGGCGGTAGGCCGTGCCCCCTTGGCGGTTGCACCGAAGCACCGATATACTTCGGGATTACCATTTGGCTTGGGCCCGGCGCAGCTCGGCGACGGGCCGGAATTCAGGAGTCCTCCTACCCGGAAAAGCAAGAACCCATGACGAGAATCGGCATTCTCGGCGCGGCCGGCTACACGGCCCTGGAACTGATCAAGATGTTGCTTCGGCACCCCGAGGTCGAGATCGTGGCGCTGGCCGACCGCCTCGATGGCGAGCCGCACGTGGCCGCGATCCACCCGTCGCTGACCGGGCGGCTCGACCTCCGGCTCGAAAAGCTCACCCCCGCCGAGCTGGCCGCGCGGACCGACTGCGTCTTCGGCTGCCTGCCCCACGGGGTCAGCTCGACCGTGGTGCCCCAACTGCTCGACGCGGGCACCCGGGTCGTCGATTTCAGCGCCGACTACCGACTGAACGACCCCGAGGTGTTTGCCACCTGGTATGACCAGAAACACCCCGATCCCGAGCGGCTGGGCAAGGTGGTTTACGGTCTGCCCGAACTGTTCCGCGAGGGGATCGTCGACGCGCGGCTGGTGGCCAACCCCGGCTGTTATCCCACGTCGGCCATTTTGCCCCTGGCGCCGCTGCTGAAGGCGGGACAGATCGAGCCGGCCGGCATCATCGTCGACTCGAAGACGGGCGTGACCGGCGCCGGGCGCACGCCCAAGCTCACCACGCACTACCCCGAGTGCAACGAGAGCATGTCGGCCTACAACGTGGGCCGTCACCGCCACACCCCCGAAATCGACCAGGTGCTGGGCACGGTGTCGGGCAAGAAGGTTGAAGTGATCTTCTCGCCGCACCTGGTTCCCATGGATCGGGGAATCCTGACCACGACGTACTCGCAGCCCACCCGGGGCCTCGACGAAGAAGAACTGCTCGGCACGCTCCGCGACTTCTACGCCGACGAGCCGTTCGTGCGCGTCGTCGAGCGCCTGCCCGCCACCAAGGACTCGGTGGGCACCAACTTCTGCGACCTGACCGCCCGGGTGGTGCGCGGGCGCGTGCTGACGATAAGCTGCATCGACAACCTGATCAAAGGGGCCTCCGGGGCCGCCGTGCAGAACTTCAATATCATGTTCGGGTTTGCGGAGACGACCGCGCTGTAGGAGGCTGAAGGCTGAAGGCTCGAGGCTGGAGTGTCCGCGGCGCGTCCTATCCCGTTGAGCAAAGCGGAGCCACCGATGGCGATCTCGGTTCCCAAGGGTTTTCGATTGGCCGGCGTGGCGTGCGGCATCAAGCACGACGCGGCCAAGCACGATCTGGCCCTGGTCGTGTCCGATCGGCCGGCGGCTGCCGCGGGCGTGTACACGCAGAACGTCGTCTATGCCGCGCCCGTGGCCTACGACCGCCGAATCACGCCCAGCGATCGCGTGCGCGCGGTGGTCGCCAACTCGGGTAGCGCCAACGCCTGCACGGGCGAGCGGGGGCTCGACGACGCCCGGCGCATGGCACGGCTCGCGGCCGAGACGTTCGCCGGCAGCGAAGACCAGGTGCTCGTTCTCTCGACGGGAATCATCGGCGCCTACCTGCCCATGGACAAAATCGCTCAGGGCATCCGCTCGGCGGCGGCCGGGCTCGGCGGCGACGACCGGGCCCTCGCCTCGGCGGCGCGAGCCATCATGACCACCGACACCGTGCCCAAGCTGGCCGGGCGCACGCTGTCGCTTTCGGGCGCCGACGTGCGGATCACGGGCATGGCCAAGGGCGCCGGCATGATCGGCCCCAACATGGCCACCATGCTGGGCATCGTGCTGACCGATGCCGCACTCGCCCCCGACGTCGCCCAGCAACTGCTCGTCCGGACCGCCGACGCGAGCTTCAACTGCATCAGCGTCGAGGGGCACATGAGCACCAACGACACGGTGCTGCTTCTGGCCAACGGGGCTGCGGCCGAGCGCCCGCCGGCCGGAGACGATCTCGAAGCCTTCGGCCGCGCCCTGAGCGAAGTCTGCGTCGAGTTGGCCCGCGCGATTCCCGCCGACGGCGAAGGGGCGAGCCATCTGGTCACCATCGAGGTCGAGGGCTGTCGGGACGGTCGGGCGGCGCGCCGTATCGCCAAGACGGTCGCCGAAAGCGCGCTGGTCAAAACGGCCATCGCCGGGGCCGATCCCAACTGGGGCCGCATCGTCTCGGCGGCCGGATACGCCGGGGTCGACTTCGACCCGGCGGGGGTCCGCCTCGAGGTGAACGGAACGGTGCTCTACGAGGCCGGGCGCCCCGTCGAGTTCGATGCCCGGGCGGTCAGCGATTCGATGCGCGCCAACCGCGACGCGCTTGTCCGCCTGCAGTTTTGCGAAGGCCGGGCGGCGTGCCGGTTCTGGACTTCCGACTTGACCGCCGAGTACGTGCGGATCAACGCCGACTACCACACCTGACCGCCCCGCCGCGCGCTTGAAAACCTGCCGGTCGGCGAGATAATAGGACGGTCGGCCGAGCGGATGCGGCTCTGCTGGAGACTACCCCAACCCGGAGATCCTTGCCATGACTCGATCCACCCGCCGCGACTTCCTCCGCCGTGGCCTGGCTGCCGGCGCCGCCCTGTCGGTGCCCGCCCACTTGGCGTGGGCCGCGCCCAACGAATCGGTCCATCTCGGATTCATCAGTTGCGGCGGCCGGGCCGGCGAGCTGATGCGGCTGTTTGACGCGATCGAAGGGGTCAATGTGGGCGGCTTGTGCGACCCCGATTCGAGCCGCCTCGACGACGCCCGAAAACGCTTCGCCAAGGCCAAGGGATGGACGGACCTGCGCGCGCTGCTCGACGACCGGGCAATCGACGCGGTCGTGGTCGCCACCTGCAACCACTGGCACTGCCTGGCCGCGATCTGGGCGATGGAGGCGGGCAAGGACGTCTACGTCGAGAAGCCCCTCTCCCACAGCCAATGGGAAGGCCGGCAGACCGTGGCCGCGGCCGCGAAGTACGGTAAGATCTGCCAGGTCGGCATGCAGCAGCGTTCCGACCCCATGCAGGCCGAGATCAAGGCGTTCCTCCACGACGAAAAGGCCCTCGGCAAGATCCTGCACGCCCGGGTCAACCGATACGGGGTGCGCGCCTCGATCGGAAAACGCTCGACGCCGCTGCCGATCCCCGAGGGGCTCGATTACAGCCTCTGGCTCGGGCCCGCGCAGGACGAGCCCATCTATCGCGACAAGCTCCAGTACGACTGGCATTGGGTCTGGAATACCGGTTCCGGCGAGATGGGCAATTGGGGCGTCCACGTGCTCGACGATCTTCGCAACAACGTCTTTCGCGACGAGGTCGCCCTGCCCAAGCGGATCGTGGCCGGCGGGGGCCGCGTCGTCTGGAACGACGCCGGTGAGACGCCCAACGTGCATTTCGCCTATTTCGACACGGGCACGATTCCCGTGGTGATCGGCCTGGCCAACGTGACGGCCGGCCCCGACTCGAGCAAGTCGCCCGGGCACCCCGGCCCGGGGAGCGGCTACATCGCCTACTGCGAGGGCGGACGGCTCGAGGGCCAGCGAGGCAGGGCGGCCGCCTTCGACCACGACGGCAAGGTGATCAAGCAGTTCAAGGGAAACGGCGGCAACACGGTCCATCCGCGCAACTTCATCGACGCGGTGCTCCGGCGCGACCCGTCGATCCTCAACGCGCCCGTCGCAACGGGCCACGATTCGGCCGGCTGGTGCAACCTGGCGAACGTGGGCTTTCGGGCGGGCGGCGCGTTCTCGCGGGCCCAGGCCGATCGCATCGCCGACGGCGCGGGCATGTGGGGCGAGTTGCTCGACGCCACGACCCGGCTGCTGGCCGCCCACGGCGTCGACGTGCGCGACGAGGCGATCCGGCTGAGCCCCGTGCTCGAAATGGACCCCGCGACCGAACGATTCGTCGGGGCCGGCGCCGACGCGGCGAACCCTTACCTCAAGCGCGAGTACCGCAAGCCCTACGTCGTGCCCGAGATCGTCTCCACCTGAATCGGCGCGAGGTCGAACTTGGGGTTCTGGCCGAGGTAGCGAGCGGGGTTGTTGTAGAAGACCTCGATCGCCTCCTGGAGCGAGTGGCCCCGGCGGCGAAAGTCGAGAATGCACTGTTGCAGGGTGAACGGGTCGCTGGGGCCCCAGTCGGCCGACGAGTTGACCAGGGTCCGCTCGATGCCGAACCTCTCGAGCATGTCGACCGCCCGCCGGAACGAGCACTTCGTGATCGGGTAGAGGGTAAACCCGACCCAATAGCCGGCGTCTTTGGCCTGGCGGATCGTGTGCTCTTCGACGTGGTCGATCCAGACGCGGCCGGGGTCGAGCGGGAAGTTCTTGAGGATCTCCAGAATCCGCCTGGTGCCCCGCAGCTTGTCCTGCAAGTGCGGCGTGTGGACGAGCAGGAGCTGGTCGTACTCGAGGGCCAGCTCGACCTGAGCCTCCATGATCTCGCACTCGTTGTTGCTCGATTTGTGCAGGCCCGTCTCGCCCACGCCCAGCACGGTGGGCTTCGCGAAGAACTCGGGCATCTTTTCGAGCACGGCGCGGCTCAGCTCGGGGTTTTCGGCCTCCTTGGGATTGACCGCGACCCAGCAGAAGTGCCGGATGCCGTACCAGGCGGCCCGGGTCGGCTCGAACTCGCTGATCTGGCGGAAGTAGTCGAGAAACGTCTCGGGATAGAGCCGGTCGAACCCCGCCCAGAAGGCGGGCTCGGCCACGGCGGCCACGCCCGACATGGCCATCCGCTCGTAGTCCTGGGCGGTCCGGGCGATCCCGTGATAGTGCGGTTGGATGATGTGCATGGCTGCCCTTCTCAGTCGACCGGATCGGAAAAAAGCGTCAGAAGCTGCTCGGCGCGGTTCGAGCCGGACTGGCGGTCGGCCAGGATGCCCAGCGACTGGTAGATCTGGTCGAGGCGCGGGCTTGCCGGCGGCGTGCCCTCTCGTTCGCCGGCCGCGTCGTAGCGGTCGAGGGTCGCGGCGATCTCGATCAGCATGCAGCGGGCATCGAGAAAATACTCGTCGAGCACCTGTTCGGCATTCAGCATGGCATTCCCCTCGTTCACGTCGCGGTCGAAGGCCGTTTCGCGGCATTATAAGGTTGCGCCCCTGCCGCGTGCAAACGTAAGACGGCGCGGGGGCATTTGACCGACTTCGGCCGCCCTCGTATCATGACCTCGACGCTTACCCCCCGCGACCAACCTGCCCAACCGACGGGAGACCACCACCGAACATGAAGCGGCAAGCCGGCGAGAATCAGCCCCCCCTGGGGGTGCTGCCCGAGGGAGTGCTTCGGCAACTGGCCCGGGACGAGGATCCGCAGGAGACCCGGGAGTGGCTCGACGCGCTCGAGTACGTAATCCGGACGGGGGGGTGCGAGCGCGCGGCCTACTTGCTCGAGCGCCTCAAGCAGCGGGCCTTTCACTGCGGCGTGCGGTTCGTCTCCAGCGCGACGACTCCCTACGTGAATACGATTCCCCCCGAGGCCCAGCCCGACTATCCCGGCGATCGCGCGCTGGAGCGCAAGATCAAGAGCCTCATCCGCTGGAACGCGATGGCCATGGTGGTTCGGGCCAACCGCGAGAGTCCGGGCATCGGAGGGCACATCTCGACCTACGCGTCGGCGGCCACCTTGTACGAGGTGGGATTCAACCACTTTTTCCGCGGCAAGCAGGGCAGGCATCCGCCCGACCAGGTCTTTTTTCAGGGCCACGCCTCGCCGGGCATTTATGCCCGGGCGTTCCTCGAGGGACGGCTCACCGAGCAGCAGTTGGCGAACTTTCGCCGCGAGCTGGCGCCCGGCGGCGGGTTGTCGAGCTATCCCCACCCCTGGTTGATGCCCCAGTTCTGGGAGTTTCCCACGGTGTCGATGGGCTTGGGCCCGATCATGGCCATCTACCAGGCCCGATTCAATCACTACCTGTCCGACCGCGGCATCAAGCCCGACGCCGCGTCATCGCGCGTGTGGGCCTTCGTCGGCGACGGCGAGACCGACGAGCCCGAAACGCTCGGCGCCATCACCCTGGCGGGGCGCGAGCGCCTCGACAACCTGATCTTCGTGGTCAATTGCAATCTCCAGCGCCTCGACGGGCCGGTGCGTGGGAACGGCAAGATCGTCCAGGAGCTCGAGGGCGCCTTCCGCGGGGCCGGCTGGAACGTGATCAAGGTGCTCTGGGGCTCCGACTGGGACCCTCTTCTGGCCAAGGACGACGAAGGGCTGCTCGTCCGGCGCATGAACGAAATCGTCGACGGCCAGTTCCAGAAGTACACGGTCGCCCCGGGCAGCTACACGCGCCAACACTTTTTCGGGGTCGACCGCCGGCTCGCGTCGCTCGTGGCCGACCTGGCCGACGAGCAGATCCGCCGGCTCAAGCGGGGCGGGCACGACCCGCTCAAGGTCTATGCCGCCTACCGCGCCGCGTGCGAGCACCGGGGCGCCCCCACGGTCATTCTCGCCCAGACGGTCAAGGGCTACGGCCTCGGCGAGGCCGGCGAAGGCCGCAACATCACCCACCAGCAGAAGAAGCTCAACGAAGACGAGCTGCGGCACTTCCGCGACCGGTTCGACATCCCCATCTCCGACAAGCAGATCGCCGAGGCCCCCTTCTACCGTCCGCCCGAACAAAGCCCCGAGATGCAGTACCTGCACGAGCGCCGCCGCGCGCTGGGCGGGTTCGTACCCGGCCGGCGCTCGCCCACCGTCAAGCTCAAGCCGCCCAAGTGGGACGACTACGCCGAGTTCTTCGCGGGCAGCGACGGGCGCGAGGTCTCGAGCACGATGGCCTTCGTGCGCCTCCTCGTTCGATTGATGCGCGACAAGAACGTGGGGCGCTATATCGTGCCCATCGTGCCCGACGAGGCACGGACCTTCGGCATGGAGGCTCTCTTCCGCCAGTTCGGCATCTACGCCCACGCGGGCCAGCTCTACGAGCCGGTCGACTCCGACACGGTGCTCTTCTACAACGAGGCGCAGGACGGGCAGATCCTCGAGGAGGGAATCACCGAGGCGGGCTCGATGTCGTCGTTCATTGCCGCCGGCAGCGCCCATTCGAGCCACGGCGTGAACATGATCCCGTTTTTCATCTATTACTCGATGTTCGGCTTCCAGCGGATCGGCGACCTGATCTGGGCCGCCGGCGACATGCGATGCCGCGGGTTTCTCATGGGCGGCACCGCCGGGCGCACCACCCTGGCCGGCGAAGGGCTCCAGCACCAGGACGGCAACAGCCTGCTGTCGGCCCTGGCCTTTCCCACGGTCCAGGCCTACGACCCGTGCTACGCCTACGAGATGGCCGTCATCGTGCTCGACGGGCTGCGCCGCATGTACTACGAAGAGGAGGACGTTTTCTATTACATCACCCTGATGAACGAAAACTACCCGATGCCGATCCTGCCCATGGCCGGTCACGGGCCCAGCCCCAAAATCTCGGAAGGCATCTGCCGCGGCATGTACCGGGTGTCCCAGCGCGACCTCGGCTCCGGCAAGCCGGCCGTGCAGCTTCTGGGCAGCGGGGCCATCCTCCGCGAGGCGCTGCGGGCCCAGGAGATCCTCGACGAGCAGTTCGGCGTGGCCAGCAACGTCTACAGCGTGACCAGCTACAAGGCCCTCTACCAGGACGGGCGCGCTTGCGACCGCTGGAACCGCCTGCACCCCAAGGAAGAAGCCCGCCGGCCCTACGTCACCCAGGTGCTCGACGGCCAACCGGGGCCCGTGGTGTCGGCCTCCGACTACGTCAGCGCCGTGGGCACGTCGATCGCCCCCTGGGTGCCCGGCCGCTACGTCGTGCTGGGCGCCGACGGCTTCGGGCGGAGCGAGGCCCGCAAGGAGCTTCGCCGCTTCTTCGAAGTCGATGCCGAGCACGTGGCCCTGGCGGCGTTGAACGGTCTGGCCGCCGAGGGCAAGTTCCCCAGGTCGAAGCTCGCCTCGGCCGTGAAGAAGCTGGGGCTCGACCCCGAAAAGCCCAACCCGGCCGCCGTTTGAAGGCGATTGATCCATTCACCCAACGACACTCGACGACCATGGCCATCGAATTCAAGCTGCCCGAGCTGGGCGAGAACATCGAAAGCGGCGACATCGTCAACGTACTGGTCGCGGAAGGCGACCAGATCGAAATCAACCAAGGGGTCTGCGAACTCGAGACGGACAAGGCCGTGGTCGAGATTCCCTCGTCGCAGGCCGGCAAGGTCACCAAGGTCCACTTCCGGAAGGGCGACACGGTGCGGGTCGGCCAGACCCTGTTGACCCTCGAAGGCGACGAGGCGGAAGCCCCCGAGCCCGAACCGGCCCCCCCCGAGCCCGTCGAAGCCGAGGCCGAGCCGGAGCCGGAGCCTTCGGCCGCTGCCCCACCCCAGCCGGCCCCGACCGAGGCCGCCCCGACGCCGACCCCCGAGCCGGAGCCTGAGCCCGAGCGCGGCGGGCCGATCCCCGCGGGACCGGCCGCTCGCCGCCTGGCCCGGGAACTGGGCGTCGATTTGCGCAACGTGTCGGGTACGGGAAAGCGCGGCCGCATTACGCCCGAGGACGTCGAGACGGCGGCCGGCGCAACGGCGGCGCCGGCAATGCCCTCGGGCGACGCGGGCTTCGAGCCGGTCACTCCGCCGGGCGAGCCGGGGGAAGACGCGTGGGGACCGATCCGCCGCGAACAGGTCTCCCGCATCCGCCAGACGATCGCCGCGCAGATGTCGCGCTCGGCGAGCGTCATCCCCCACGTGACCAACTTCGACGACGCCGACGTCACCGACCTCGAGCAGCTTCGCAAGGGCGTGCCCAAAGGCTATTTGGGGGCGAACCTCAAGCTGACCACCATGCCGTTCGTGATGAAGGCCGTGGCGATCGCCCTGAGACGCCACCCCATGCTCAACGCCACCCTCGACGACGAGAACCGGCAGGTCGTGTACAAGGAGTACGTCCATCTGGGCGTGGCCGTCGACACGCCGCGCGGCCTGGTCGTGCCCAAGGTGCGCAACGTCGATCGCATGACCATCGCCGAACTCGCCCGGGCGATCGCCTCGGTCGCCGAGCGGGCCCGGGCCGTGCAGTTCGCCGTCGAGGATCTTCGCGGCGGCACGTTCACGATCAGCAACCTGGGCGCGGTGGGCGGCGCCTACAGCACGCCGATCATCAACCACCCCGAGGTGGCCATCCTCCTGCTGGGCCGGTCCCGTTGGATGCCGGTGGTCCGCGACGGCAAGATCGAGCCCCGTTTCATGATGCCCCTGAGCCTCTCCTACGACCACCGCCTCGTCGACGGCGCCACGGCCGCGCGGTTCCTCAACGACGTCATCGACCTGCTCCAGTCGCCGGCTAGGCTGATGCTGGCGCAGTAGAGAATGGTTCGGGGTGCAGGGTTCGGGGTTCGGCAGGAACGGTAGTGCGGGAGAGTGCGTGAAACGCGACGAACGCGTTGCGTCAAGACGAACTGGCGCGTTATTCCCGATCTGAACGAGACAGATGCCGAAACGGATGGAATCAGGCATGGGCACTTTTTGCTGCATATCCTCCCACACGTGGTTGACGGACTCTGAGAAAATGAGCTTCATGATGAAACGGGCATCGATGTCTTCGGGTGCAACCAGTGCCGAAGCCTGACGGCTCATTGGGATATCGCCCGATTGACTGCGAACCCAACCGCTCGTAGCGAGATCGAAGGAGTCCCCATGCCCTCCCCTGTCCTGATTGAATCCTGAACCCCGAACCCTGAACCCTTCCATGGATACTCAACTAGCGATCGTCGGCGGCGGCCCCGGTGGATACGCGGCCGCGTTTCTGGCCGCCGACCTGGGCATGCAAGTGACCCTGGTCGACATGGAGCCGCGCCTGGGCGGCGTGTGCCTGTTGCGCGGATGCATCCCCTCGAAGGCCCTCTTGCACGTGGCCAAGGCCATGGCCGAGGCGAAGCATCTGGCCGAGTGGGGCGTGGCCTACGGCGAGCCCAAGGTCGACCTCGATGGCATGCGGGCGCGCAAGGACAAAGCCATCGCGACCCTGACCGGCGGCCTCAAGCAACTGGCCAAGAAGCGCAACGTCGCCGTGGTCCAGGCCCGGGCCCGGTTCGACGACTCCCAGACGCTGCGCCTGGAGCCGGCCGGCGGCAAGCCGCTCGACGACGATCGCCTCCGCTTCGAGCACTGCATCCTGGCCACGGGCTCGCGGCCCATGAGTTTCCCGGCCCTCGAGCTGGCCACCGACCGGGTGATGAACTCGACCGGCGGCCTCGATCTGCCCGACGTGCCCGAGTCGCTGTTGATCGTGGGCGGCGGCTACATCGGCCTCGAAATGGGCACGGTCTATGCGGCCTTGGGAAGCCGCGTGTCGGTGGTCGAGTTGACCGACGGGCTGCTGCCCGGCGCCGATCGCGACCTGGTCAAGCCGCTCCACAAGCGGCTCGAAAAGCAGTTCGACGCCATCCACCTGAACACGAAGGTCGTCTCGCTGGCCGACAAGAAGAAGAGCGTCGAGGTCACCCTGGAGGGTGACGTCGAAAAGAAGGTGCAGCGGTTCGGCCGCGTGCTCGTGGCCGTCGGGCGGCGCCCTAACAGCGAGTCGCTGGGGCTCGAGAACACCCGGGTCGAAGTGAACGACCGCGGGTTCGTGGTGGTCGACGATCGCCAGCGCACGGCCGATCCGCACATCCTGGCGATCGGCGACGTGTCGGGCGAGCCGATGCTGGCCCACAAGGCGGCCCACGAGGGCAAGGTGGCCGTCGAGGCATTGGCCGGCGAACCGGCCGTGTTCGCCCCGCGCGCCATCCCCGCCGTCGTGTTCACCGATCCCGAGGTCGCCTGGGCCGGCGTCACCGAGACCGAGGCCAAAAGGGTCGAGCGCCAGGTCGAAGTGGCCCAGTTCCCCTGGGCGGCCAGCGGCCGGGCCCAGTCGGTCGGCCGCCCCGAAGGCATGACCAAGTGGATCATCGACCCGGAGAGTCGACGGGTGATCGGCTGCGGCATCGTGGGCGCCGGCGCGGGCGAGCTGATCGCCGAGGCGGTCGTGGCCATCGAGTTGGGCGCGGCAGTGCGCGACGTGGCCGAGTCGATCCATCCCCACCCCACGCTCTCCGAGACGCTCGGTTTCGCCGCCGAGGTGCATTTGGGCACGGCCACCGATCTGTACCGGCCGAAGCGCGGCAAATAAGCGCGAACGCCGGTCGCGGCCCGTGCCCGTTCGGACCGGCACGAAACGGGCCGTCGCGCGGACGAGACGACAAGACGGCGGCTTCGCGGTGGGCTATACTCGTGTTGCGGGGCCCGTCACTCTAGCCTGGGAGGATCTCCAATGTCGGAAGTATCACGACGCAGCTTTCTCGCCCGAAGCGCGGCCGTCGGCGCCGGGCTTGCCGGACTTCGCGCTGTCGACCTCCGCGCGGCCGAGCCCCTTGTGCCGGGAACGCCAAATGCCGACAAGCTCGGCTGGCGGGTCGGTTTCTCGCTCTATTCGTTCCGCACGGTTACGCTTTTCGAGGCCCTCGACAAGACGTCGGCCACCGGCCTGCGCTACGCCGAGCTGTTCGCCTGGCAGAAGTTCAGCCCGGCCCACCCCGACGCGAAACCCGACGCCGGCCTGTCGCCGGCCCTGCGACGCGACCTCAAGAAGAAGGCCGCCGATTCGGGAGTCAAGATGCTCGCCATCTACTCGCAGCTTGCCGAGCCTGAGGCGATCAAGGCCACGTTCGCGTTTGCCGCCGACATGGAGTTGGAGGTCATCGTCGGCGAGCCCCCCGAGGCCGCGTTCGATACGATCGAAGACCTGACCGGGCAGTACGGCATCGATTTCGCTCTGCACAATCATCCGCAGCCGTCGCAATACTGGAACCCCGAGACGGGGCTGGCCGCGCTCGAGGGGCGCTCCGAGCGGATGGGCTTCTGCTGCGACACGGGCCATTGGTGCCGCTCCGGGCTCGACCCGGTCGAGATGCTCAAAAAGGTCGCCCCGCGCGTCAAAACCTTTCACTTCAAAGATCTCGACCGGTTCGGAGTCAAGGAGGCACACGACGTGATCTGGGGCCAGGGCGCAGGGCGCATCGGCGACCTCATGGCCGCGGTCAAGCGTGTGGGAATCAAGAATCCCTATTTCGGCATCGAATGGGAACGCGACCCAAACGAGCCGCTCGAGACCCACGCCAAGTCGGTCGCCTTCTTCGAAGAGGTTGCCGGTCGGCTCGCGGGAGCGTAACGGAGCCCGTGCCTGGGCCGACCACCCGGCAAGCGCCGCAGGCAGGCCGAGGAAAGTCGGCCTATCCTTCCAGGTACCGCTCGATACGGCCGCGGATCTCGTCGCGAACGGCCCGAAACACGGCCAGTTTCTCCTCGTCGGTGCCGCCGGCGTCGGCGGGATCGCGCAAGGGCCAGTGCAGCGTTTGCCGAGCGCCGGGGAACGCGGGGCACGACTCCTTCGCGCCGTCACATACCGTGACCACGACGTCGAAAGCCTCGTCGATGAACTCGTTGAGATGCTTGCTGCGACCCGCGGAAAGGTCGATGCCCACCTCGCCCATGACCCGAACGGCCATGGGATGGACATATCCGGCCGGATCGGAGCCCGCGGAGAAGGCTTGCCAATCCCCGGCTCCCAGCGCGTTCCACAGTGCCTCGGCCATCTGCGACCGGCACGAATTTCCCGTACAGAGGACAAGTGCCCGTTTCATCGATCCTCTCTCGAACGGTCGACACCGGGCCGCAAATCGGCCCCGGCAGCGCCCACCATCGTAGCGACCGCGGGGCCGCGACGCCACGTGCCGCCCAAGTGTCGGGCGACGGGGCCGACGCCGGGTAGCTCCGGCTGCCGGCGCACGACGCGAATCTGCCGCGCGACCCTGGGAGCCTCGACCGCGGGCGTTTCGGTAGAATTCACCGAGCGTTGCGATGGCCGCCGTCTTTGCCGTGTTGTGCGAGGCTCCCATGCCGAATCGTCTGGCAGGCGAAATCAGTCCCTACTTGCTCCAGCATGCCGACAACCCGGTCGACTGGTATCCCTGGGGTCCCGAGGCGATCGAACGCGCCAAGGCCGAACAGAAGCCGATCTTCCTGTCGATCGGCTACTCGGCCTGCCATTGGTGCCACGTCATGGCCCACGAAAGCTTCGAGGACGCCGAGATCGCCCGGGTGCTCAACGACGAGTTCATCGCGATCAAGGTCGATCGCGAGGAGCGTCCCGAGATCGACCAGCTTTACATGGAGGCCGTCCAGATGATGACGGGCCGCGGCGGCTGGCCGCTCTCGGCCTTTCTGACGCCGTCGTTGGAACCGTTTTACGGCGGCACCTATTGGCCGCCGCGCACGCGCGGGGGCATGCCCGGCTTCGACGAGGTGATCCGGGCCGTGGCCGACGCCTGGAAGAACCAGCGCCGCCAGGCCGTCGAGCAAGCCGGCCAACTGGCGGGCCTGCTGCGATCGAACGATCCGTTCGCGCGCGCCGGCGGCGACGCCTCGCTCGACGAAGAGCTGCTCCGTGGGGCCGAGAAGGCCCTGGCCCGGTCGTTCGACCGGCATTACGGTGGATTCGGATCGGCCCCGAAATTCCCCCGGCCCGTCGACCTGCGCGTCCTGCTTCGGCGGTGGCTTCGCACGGGGCGCGACGAGCCGCTGGCCATGGTCCGGCTCACGCTGGACAAGATGGCCTCGGGCGGGATCTACGACCATCTGGGCGGCGGATTTCACCGCTACAGCACCGACGCCCGGTGGCTCGTTCCCCACTTCGAGAAAATGCTCTACGACAACGCCCTCCTGGCCACGTGCTATCTCGAGGCGTGGCAGGCGACGGGCGAGCCCGAGTACGCGCGGATCGTGCGCGAGACGCTCGACTACGTGCTCCGCGACATGACCGATCCGGCCGGCGCGTTCTACAGCACCGAGGACGCCGACAGCGAAGGCGAGGAAGGCAAGTTCTACCTGTGGACGCTCGACCAGTTGCCGTCGCTGCTCGGAGCCGACCGCGCCGGCCGGTTCGCCTACGTCTACGACGTGACCGACGGGGGCAACTTCGAGGGCTCGAACATCCTCCATCGGCCCAAGACGATCGGGCAGTGCGCCGCGCGGCTCGGCCTCGGCCGCGAGGCGCTCGAAGCCGAGCTGGCCGAGAGCCGCGCCGCGCTGCGGGCGGCCCGATCGCGGCGGGTTCGGCCGGGGCGCGACGACAAGGTTCTGGTCGGTTGGAACGGCCTGATGATCGAAGCCCTGGCCCGGGCCGGGGCCGCACTGGGCGAGCCCCGGTACGTCGAGGCCGCCGCCGCGGCGAGCCGTTTTCTGCTTTCCCACCTGCGCGACGAGCGCGGACGACTGCTGCACTGCTGGCGCCAAGGCAGGGCGCGGCATCGTGCCTTTCTCGAAGACTACGCCGGCCTGGCCAACGCGCTGGTCGCCCTTTACGAGGCCGACTTCGACGCGCGGTGGATCGACGAGGCGATCGGCCTGGCCGATGCGATTCTCGCCCGGTTCGCCGCGCGCGAGTCGGGCGCATTCTACTTCGCCGACGAGGATCACCCGTCCCTGATCGCCCGCAAGATGGACATGCTCGACAGCTCCGTTCCCAGCGGCGGCGGCCTGGCGACCACGGCCCTGCTGCAGCTCGGCAAGCTGTGCGGGCGCGACGACTACCTCGCATCGGCCGAGTCGGCCCTGCGGGCCTCGATCGACCTGATCCAGCGGGCGCCCGGCGGGGCGGGCCAGTTGCTTCTGGCGTTGGATACGCTGCTGGGCCCGACGCCCGAGATCGTCCTCCTCGGCTCCGACGACCGCGACGCGACCGGCCAAGTGTTGGCCGACCTGCGTCGACGTTTCCTGCCGAACAAGGTCGTGGCGTTCCGCCCGGCGGGCGCGGCCGCCGACGTCTCGCCCTCGCTTGCGAGCGTCTTTCGCGGCAAGACGCCGCTGCCGCCCGGCCCGACGATGTTTGTCTGCCGCAACTTCGCCTGCGAGGCTCCCATCGCGGGCGAGGAAGCGGTTCGGGCGGCGATCGCCCAACTGGCAGGGAGTGCCGAATAGCCGGCTCGTGCCGATGCATGGCGGACTGCTGGGGGATGCCTGGGAGAGTCCCGGTTTTTCTACCACGGCGCGTTATATCCGCCCGTCGAGCGAGCCTGTCACCAAGGGTACGTTGGCGCGTCGCCACCGGATCGATGGGTGTGCCGTCGTGCGTTCGCGGCTAAGCCCTTGTGCCATTTCGACTTGACCTCTTTCACGTTGGGAGCCGCTTGATGAATCGGCATGTCTTGACTGGAATCCTCCTGTTGGCCGTGCTGACGGCACACGGGCGCGGGGGCGGCGCGGAACAGACCGCCCTCGGCGCCCCGCCGCAAGGGCCGGCGCCGTCACGCGACGCCGCGGAAAAGTCGGTCACGGTCTTCCCCGTCGAGATCACGCCCTCCGAGGGCCGTCAGCCCGACCTCCTCGAGCGGATCGGGGTCGTGGTCGGCGTGTTTCTCGAAAAGGCCGGGGTCGAACGGAATGCCTTGAGGAGCCTTGGATGATTCTCTCAGTCCGAGCGGTCGGGTGGGCGGCCCTCGCGCTTTTTCTCCCTCTCGCGACCGGCGCGATCGCTGCGCAACCGGGCGCGATCCGGGGACGGGTGCTCGATGCCGACGACCGCCCCGTGCCGGCGGCCCGCGTCGCGATCTGCGATCAGGCGACCGGCATTCCCCTGGCGCCCGGAACCTCCCGTCCCTTCACCGACGGATTCGCCCAAGGCCGGGAGTCGCTCGACCTGGCCCATGCCGTGACCGACCCACAAGGCCGATTCGTCTTCGACAAGCTGCCGGCCGGCACCTACCGGCTCGTGTGCCAATCGTGGAGCGACGTCGACGAGGTGAAAGCCCTTCTGGAGGTCAACGGCAAACAGATCGAACTGCACGGCGTGGTCGACAACGTGCGGGTTCCTTCCGCCGAGGCCGAAGACGTCCTGCTGCGGCCCCTGGGCACCGGTACGCTCGTGATCGACCAAGAGGTGGGCAACGACGAGACCCTGCTGGTCGTGAGCACCGCGCCGACTCGGGCCGACCCGATTCTGGGCTTCGCCGGCTGGGGCGGACCGTTCCTGCAACGGATGATCGGCGGCAACCGCATGCCCCGGGGCGAAACGACCGTGCGCGGGCTGCCCGAAGGCAAGGTCTACCTCGCGGTGTTCGCCGCCGACAACAGCCCCGGCTTCGGCGCGGGCGAGGCGACCATCCGGGCCGGACGCACGACCTTCGCCCGCCTGCCCTTCGTCGCCGGCTGGTCGAACGCGCAACACGACCCGCCCGCCCGGCTCGCGCCGCTGGTCGACGAATGGAAGCGACTGTCGCCAAGCGAACAAGAATCCTGTCGCGAAGCCCTCAAAGCCCAGGGGATCGACCTGGAAAACCGCGCAAAACGCTCGGAGCTGCTCCAGCGAGTCGGCTCCCAGTTGAATCGCAAGGTCGAGCTTCCCTCGGGTACGACCACGACGATCGGCGATTTCCTCGCGGCGACGGCCTACGTCGACCTGCAGCAGTTCATCGAGCGACGACAGACCCGACGCCGCGAGTCGACCCATGTGGCCCCGTCGCCAGAACCCGACACGACATCCGGCGTGAGCTACGAACGGGCGCTCGCCGATCTCTACGACGAGCTTGCCCGCAACTATCCCTGCTTCGAGCTGAAAGGCATCGACTGGAAGGCGGTGGGCGAGCAACTGCTTCCCCGCGCCAAGGTGCTGGAGGCCGCGAAGGCATACCTTTGGGAAGGCGAGGGGCGAACGCCCGCGGCTAGGCGTAATCCGTCGGTTCCGCGCCGCTGATGTGCTCGCGCCAGCCGTCGAGGTGCTCTTTGGGCAGGCTGTTCTCGCGGGTGAACTCCGAGTCGACCCGGGTGTCGGCGTCGGGGATCACGACCCGCACCTTCAACCGCCCGTCCTGCCCGTAGCGGAACAGCACGTCGATCGGCGCCCCCTCCGGCAGGCGGGCCGGTAGATGGGGAACCCGAAAGCGGCCGATCATTGTGCAATCGTCGGGCGACGGGCTCTCGCCCTCGACGACCTCGACGAGGATCGACTTCTGGTCGGCCTTGACCGTTTTGAAGGTCCGCTTGGCGGTGACCGGCAGGGGGGTATTACGCGGGATGACGACGCCATTTCGCCTGCGCTGGGTCAGGGGGGCGACCCCCACGACCCCCAGGCTGTGGCTGTTCACGTTGTGGATCCGGAACGTGGGCGCGTTTCCCCGGCTTTCGGCCAAGAGCAGTCCCGCCCGCAACGCGGCGCCGTGGGCCACGGCCTCGTCGGCGGCCACGCTGGCGTCGGGCTGCTTGCCCGAGAGCTGTCGCAACATGGCCCGAACCATGGGCATGCGCGTCGCTCCCCCCACCAGCAGCACCCGGTCGATGCGGCTCCAGGTCAACCCCGCCGCCTGGAGCGTTTGCTGGGCGGTGAATCGCGTGCGGTCGAGCAAATCCTGGGTGGCTTCTTCGAACTGGCGCCGAGTGATCGCGACGCGCGCGGCCCGGCCCATGAACTCGCAGGCCACCGATGCCTGGGTGCGGGCCGAAAGAGTCCGCTTCGCGCTTTCGCACTCGCGCCACAGCCTGCCGGCGGCGATCGCGTCCTCCCGGGGATCCAGACCGTGCTCGCGGATAAACCCCTCGGCGGCCAGGTCGACCAGGCGCTGATCCCAGTCGTAGCCGCCCAGTTGCACGTCGCCGTCGGTGGCCAGGGCAACGAACTGGCTGCCGCGGATCTCCATGACGGTCACGTCGAAGGTGCCGCCGCCGAGATCGTAGACCATGATTCGCGAGGGGCGCCCACTCTTTTGACCGGGTTGAAGGAACCCCTGCTGGAACCCGAAGGCCACGGCAGCGGCCGTGGGCTCGTTGATGATGTCGAGCACCTCGAACCCGGCCATGTAGCCGGCGTCCTGGGTCGCCTTGCGGCGGACCTCGTCGAAATAGGCCGGCACGGTGATCACCACCTGGGTGAACGGGCCGATCTGGGCCGAAGCGTCCAGCCGCAACTTGTTGAGAATCCAGGCCTGGATCACCTCGGGGGGGTAGTGCTTGCCCTCGATGACTTGATGGAACACCCGCGATCCCACGTCGCGCTTGGCCAGGGCGGCCACGTGGTCGGGCTCGGCGCCCACGGCTTTGAGGGCCTCCTTGCCGACCACGACCTCGTCGCCGTCGAAGAGCACCACGCTGGGCGTGATCCGATCGCCCTCGGCGTTGACCAACGTGGTCGGACGCCCCCGCTCGTCCAGTCGGGCCAGGGCAGAGTAGGTCGTTCCCAGGTCGATTCCAATGGCGGGGGGCGTCTCGGAGGGCATGGCAACGTCGACCGGTTTCGATACGATGGACCTCTCCTCCGATTGTCACGGCAGGCCGAGTTCTCGTCCAGGGCAAGAACTGTCGTCCCCCGTTACGGGGCCTTGTGGTTGGGTTGCGACGGCACGTCGCCCTCCCCACGGAATGCTCGACCCGGTTCGCCCGAACCCCGCGGCAGGTCCCAAGCCGAAGTTGCCGCGGTTGCCCCGGACCGGTACAATCGCGCCGCTGGGCACTGCGGCAGCGTGGAGCCTGGATCGTCTCAAGGATGCAGAGGGCGGGCCTGGGCAATTCAGTCGAGAGCCGAAACGGGGGTCGGATGGATCTGGAACAGCGGTGCCAGCCGATCGAGCTGGTTCTGTCGGACGTGGACGGCGTGTTGACCGACGGAATCCTGGTGCTCGACAACCAGGGCATGGAGTCGAAGCGATTCCACGTGCGCGACGGCGTGGCGATCCGATTGTGGCAGAAGGCCGGTTACCGTTTCGGCATGGTCACGCAGCGCAGCTCCCAGGTGCTGAAGATCCGGGCGGCCGAGTTGCGGGTCGAGATCGTCCGGCAGAGCATCGACGACAAGCTGACGACGATGCACGAAATCGTCGACACGTTGGGGCTGGCCCCCGAGCAGGTCTGCTACCTCGGCGACGATCTGCCCGATCTGCCCGTGCTCCGCGCGGTCGGTCTCGGCGTGGCCGTGGCCGACGCGGCGGCCGAGGTCCGCCAGGCGGCCCATTACGTGACGGCGGCGCCCGGCGGGTTCGGCGCGGTCCGCGAGACCATCGAGACGATCCTCAAGGCCCAGCGGCGCTGGAATGAGGTGATCCAGACGTACCTTACCTGAAGCCGCGGTTATGGCCCGTTTCCTCCGCATTGTCGGCAGTCTGGCGATCGTCATGACGGCGTACTGGACGTACGCCGTGGTGGCGGTCCCATGGATCGAGCCTCCTGCCGCGCCGCGCGCGGGCCAGACGCCCGCCCGATCGGGTGACGGGGCCTCCCGGACCGCCGAGCGTTGGCGCAAGGAACTGGCCGGCATGTTTCCTCCCGGCGCCTGGGAGCTCGACAACCCCAAAGTGCTGGAAAGCGACCAGGTGAAGCTCCTGCTGCAGGACTATGAGAAACAGGGCGACGGGAAAACGGTGAAAATCGCCCCGTGCACGATGATCTTTTCGCCCGTCGCACCCACGGCGCCCCTCGAGCAGCGTCAACGCCGCGCCGTGATTCTCGAAGCTCCCGAGGGGGCCCTGCTCGAATTCGACGAACCCTTTGACCTGCCTCGCGGCAAAGTGGGCCGCCTGATCGGAGGCCGACTCAGCGGACGGATCACGATCCGCAGCGGCGGGCGCTCGCCGGGGCCCGAAGACGACCTGCTCGTGGTTGCCCGCGACGTCGACCTGAACGCGCAGCGGATCTGGACGCCCCATGCCGTCGACTTCCGCCTGGGCCCCCACCACGGTCGAGGGAGCGATCTGTGGATCGAGTTCCTGCCCCGCGACGCGGAAGGCGCCGGCGAGAAACAGGGACCCGGCATCGCCGGGATCGCCTGGTTCGAGGTCCGCCGCCTCGAGCGATTGCACTTTCACGCGAGCGCGAAGGGGCTTGTGCCGGACGCTTCGGCCGAGGCGCCGTCGGGTCCCGCGCCGGCCGTCGCCGATCTCGGTTCGGGCTTGCCCGTGGAGGTCACTTGCCTGGGCCGGTTCCGTTTCGATCCGATCCAGCAGAGGGCGACGTTCGAGAAGCAAGTCGACGTGTTGCGGATCCATCCCGACGGACCGAGCGACCAGCTCAATTGCGAGGAGCTGTCGATCTACTTTTCGCGCCGCCGCCCGGCCCAACCGGGCGAGAAGGACGCCGAGCGTCCGTCGAAGGAGCGGCCGGATTGGGACTTCGAGCCCCGACGGATCGAGGCCCGGGGCTCCCCGGTCATCGTTCGGGCCCCGGGGCAGGAGGTGCGCATCGAGGGCGAAAGGCTGGAGATCGATCTGTACACGCGAGAGATTTCGCTGGAGGGATCGTCGCCGGTCTTTCTGCGGCAAGGCGGCAACGAGATCCATGCCCGCAGCGTCCACTACACGATGGCCGAGGGAGGCCGCTTGGGGCAGGTCGACGCCGAGGGCCCCGGTTGGCTGCGGGGCCAGATGCGCGACCGGCTCGGCCAAACCTTGGAGGCGCGCTGGAAAGACCGCCTGCAACTCCGCCCGCACGAGGGGCAGCAGGTGCTTTCGGTCACGGGCGACGTGGCGTTGGGTTTCGCCGTGTTGGGGCGCCTGTCGGCGGCCGAAATTTATTGCTGGCTGACCGAGACGCCTTCGCCCGATGAAGCCGGTTCGACGCGCCTGCGCCCCGATCGGATGCTGGCCCGAGGAAAAGTGCAGTTTTACGCCCCCCAGCTTACCGGCGATGTCGGTCAACTGGAGGTCTGGTTCGAGCCGGTGGCGACGGCCCCGGGCGCCGCATCCGGCGACGTGCCGCCGGATGAAGACCGCGACCGCGGGACCGACCGCGAGGGTGTGTATCCGGTGGCGTCGGGGCGCGAGGCCGACGGGGCCAAGCGTTCCCGCTCTTCGCTGTTCTCCAACGCGGTTGGCGTGCCCAAGCATCACTTCGCCATCACGGGCAACCTGTTGCAGGTGCGGACCTTGCTGGCCGAGACCGATCCCGAACTCACGGAGTTGATGATCGAGGGCAACGTGGTGCTGCGCGAGACCTGGTCGGCCCAGCCCACCGAGCGCCCGCTCGAAGTCCGCGGCGAGGTGATCCACGTCGTCGACGCCAGCCGGCCCGATGCCGCCTTGGCGATCACGGGCAGCCCGGCCCGTTTCGAGGGCCGCGGATTGGAGCTCGCCGGCCCCAACATCAACCTGAATCGCGGCACGAATCGGCTGTGGATCGACGGGGCGGGGCGCATGGATTTGCCCGATCTGCCGCTTTCCCGCGACCTCGAGGGGCACCCGCTCCACGACCGCGCCCACCTGCAGGTGACGTGGCGCGAGCGCATGACCTTCGACGGCAAGACGATCCGCTTCGACGACTCCGTGAGGGCCGATCTGCGCCACGCGCAGACGCGTACCGACCTTCAAACCGGCGTCCTCGAGGTGATTCTGCTCGACGACGTCCGGTTCGACGATCCCCAGTCGCGGCACGCTTCGCCCCAAGTCGAGCGGCTGCTATGCCGGGGGCGCGTGTCGGTCGAGAGCCGCTCGCTCGACGGACAGATGCCCTCGTCGTGGGAGTCGATCGAGGCGTTCGACTTCGACGCCAACCTGATCAGCGGCGAGAGCTACGCCCGGGGACCCGGCCGGGTGACGTCGATCCGCCGGGGATCGTTCGACCTGCTCCGGCGCGGCGGCGCGGCGGCCCCGGACGGCGGGGCGCCGGCCGGCCGTGGCGAGGAAAGCGAAGGGTTGCAGTACCTGAACGTCGCGTTCCAGGGCTCTCTGTCGGGCAACCTGCACCACCGCAAACTGACCTTCCACGACCAGGTGCGAACCGTCTACGGGCCGGTCGATTCGTGGAAGTCGACGATCGATCCGCTTCGCCCGGGAGGCCTGAAACCCAAGGACGTGTTGCTCGAGTGCGACGAGCTGTCGGTCCTGCAAATGCCCCTACCCACGGGCGACGGGCGCACCACGGAGTTCGCGGCCGAGGGCAACGTGCTGGTCGAGTCGGGCCAGTACACGGCGCGGGCCCCCCGGATGACCTACGCCGAAGCCAAGGACCTGCTCGTGCTCGAGGGGACCGGCTGGACCTACGCCGAACTCTACCAGGAAGACCGCCCGGGCGCCGAACCCAAGGAAACGGCGGCCCGCAAGATCCTCTTCTGGCCGTCGACGAAGGAACTGAGCGTCGTCGGCCCCCGCTCGCTCACCATGCCCCAGGCGCCGAGAAAGTGAGCCGCGGCGCGTTCCTTCGATGGCCCCCCGGCGAAACGAGGTGTGCCTTCAGTCGCCCAGGAGGGCGACGGCGGTCAACAGCCCCCCGCCCAAGCGCGTGATCCGGAACGAATCGAGCCTGGACACGGTTCCTTTGCCCAAGGGCTCCTTTCGACGTGTGCACGCGACGGCGCCGAACCGCTCCAGCGGGTAGACCACCATATGCTGGATCGAGGCGCGTAGCGACTGGCGGGCGACGCTGGTATCTCGAGCCGTCCAGGTCAACCCCGTCTCGGCGATGAGGGCGTCGGCGAACTGGTCGAAGGGAACGTCGGTCTTAAGCGGCACGGACCGTAAGGCGGCCAGCGTGATCTCGGTGAACCAAGGAGGCAGCGAGTCGCCCATCCCTTGAAGCGGATAAGCGATCAGCCAGTTGACGCGATGCCACCATACGGCCAGGAGGAACGCCGCTTGCAGGATCGGCGGCGCGTTCAGGAATCGGTCTCCCTGCGGGGTGAGACGCCAGCGCCGGGCCCGGCCCGTCTGGATCAACCCGCCCACCTCGGCCAGCACGTGGAGCAGGTGCAGCGGCCACACGTCCTCCTCGCTGCGGACGCGAAAGGTCTTGCCGGCGAAAACGGATTCGAGCGCAGGCGGATCGGCGAAACGGGCGGTGACCTCGCGCACGGCCTTCAACGGCATGTTCCCGGTGCTTTGGGTTCCCACCACCTTGTTGTCGCGCACGTACACGAGCATCGCGACCATGTCGTTGCGCACGGCCAGCGCCTCCGCATCCTGCGCGATCGCGGCGTTCACGCCCGCCCGCCAGGAGTCCAGGCGGTCTTCGGCCCGCTTGAAAGTGAAGCGTTGTCTCCTTGGCATCGCTGTGCTCCCTGAATGGACGGCATGGTGAGTAGAGGGTCAGTTGGCCAAAGCCTCGGCGACGCGCCACACGCCCGCGGCCCGTAGTCGCGATTCCCGTTGGACAACCACGAGAGGGTCCTTCCAGAGGAGTTCATAAAACGCATCGCACCCGTGGTCAGCGAACCAGCCGGCCATGTACGACCAGCCGAATTCCTTCGCTCGTGCCGGCGGTGCATCGGGCCGAGACTTGAGCCAACGATCCACAAGCGGTCCTCGAACGGGATAGGCCGCCACCAGCGCGGCGCATACCACGCGCTCCAGAGTTTGCCGGGTTGGCACGCCGAGCGTGACGTCGTCTGCCGTTTCCCATCGAACGAGTGACACAATCGTCGCGCCCTCATCGGCGGCGATGTCGCCCTCGGGGCCAATCGTCGCCGCAGCGTCGAACTGTCGCACCAACGCAACGATGTCTTCGTGCCTCGATCCGGTGGCTGCCGAGGGCAAGGCCAAGTCCACATCGGTATCCGTGTTGAGGATCAAGCGAGTCAAGCGAGGGCGTAACCCCCGCTGGTCCAATCGCGCGCGTGCTTCCCGGCGCACGTTCGGCCTCCCTTTGCAGGGAACGACACGCACGAACCTCTCACTCTTCGAGCGAAACATGTACTGCCCTCTGTGGACGGGGCGCCCGATCGCGTCATACACCTGGCCTCGCTCCCGAAGAATCGTGCAGCCGAGGTGCGTGAGCCAGCCCGCCCAGAAGGCTCGATCCAAGTACCCTTCGCAAAGGATGACCGATTCGCTCATCGAAGGTCGTTCTCGATCTGGGTTCGCGCAAACTCGATCTCCGAGCCCGACATCCGCCGCGAGCGGAGGAGCCCGGCCTCCAACTGCAGTCGATAGAGCGAGATCCGGCCCAGGTCGTCCGGCGTCGACTCCGCCAGAAACGAGTCGATCAGTTCCAGGCTGTGTGTCGTGAAGATGACTTGGATTCCTCGCCGCACCGCGGTCAGGACGGTCCGCGCGATTCGCCGGATCGCTCCCGGATGCTGATGCACCTCGGGTTCCTCCATCAGCACGGTCCCCCCGCGCCTGGCCGCAAGTTCGAGCGAAAGGCGCACCAGAGAACGGACGCCGTCGCCCGTCAGCGCGACCGGAACGCTGTGATCGGAGAGTACGACGTGGACGAGCGGATCGTTTCCTTCCGTGAGGATTCGGATGTCCTTGGCGTCGGGGACGACTTGCGACAAGATCGCCACAACGTCGCCGATCGTCCCGAGTTCGGTGGTCTCGGTGACGAGCCGGTGCAGCGGGGTGCTCGCATCTTCTCGATACCCTTCGATCAAGCGAACGCCGGGGAATGCCTCCGCGGGAGTGCCCGGTTTGCTCTCCCTCACGTTCACCGCGTCGTTGCCCACCCTGAAGGTCACATGAACGGTGCCGCTGGACTGCTTTTCGAATCCGTCAACGACTTCGCACTTCAACGACGTCTTGTCCGGCGCGCTCAGGTTAAGGCCGCGGAGCGTGCAACTTCTTCTGCCGGTTCCATCGGTGGAAAGGACGAGTTGGCACGTTTGGGCAGCATCACCTCGGCAGAAGAGCCATCGGGCGCCGTACTTCACGCCTTCATGTCGTTGGACCGCGCGTATCAGCCCTTCGGACGTGGGGCGACTTCCCGCCACCAGCAACGCGTCGAGGACCGAACTCTTTCCGCAGCCGTTGGGGCCCACGAGCGCCACCAGCGGCGTCAAGTCCGAAAGCTTGCCTTCGCGGATCCCGCGAAATCGGGCAATTTCAACTGAGCCGATCACCTGCGCAGCTCCGGGAACAAGACGGCATCGGATCCGGCCACCTCAGCCGAGGGACGCTTGGGCACATCGGAACGTAGCATCTCCCCTTGAAACATACCAGACACCCCCCGCCTCGCCAAGCCGGCTCGTCCCGGCGTCCGAGCGAGGCGATGGTCTAGCACGGGTGCTCCTGTCCTTCTAGAATGGCCCTTCGACGCCGGCCGTCCGTCGCATGGGGAGGCGCGGACGCGGCAGAGTGTTTCCGTCGGCCGAGATTCCATGGCAAGACACCGCATCCTTCAAATCATCCCGTCGCTCGATCGGGCGGGCGCCGAGAAGCAGATGGCGTTGCTCGTGCGGGGCCTGCCGCGCGAGGAGTTCGACGTGCACGTGTGCGTGCTCACCCGCACCGGACCGCTCGAGGCCGAGCTGCGCCGAGCCGGCATTCCCGTCACGCTGATCGACAAGCGGTTTCGGGCCGATCCGCTGGCCTATTGGAGGCTGCGGCGGCACGTGGCCCGATTGCGGCCCGACGTGATCCACACCTGGCTCTTCGCGGCAAACGCCTACGGCCGGGCGGCGGGAATCGCCTGCGGCGTGAGGTGCCTCGTGGCGGGCGAGCGGTGCGTCGACCCGTGGAAAGGCTGGCTCGAGCTGTCCATTGACCGCCGGCTCGCCCGGCGCACCTCGCGCCTCGTGGCCAACAGCCCCGGCGTGCGCGACTTCTACGTGCGGCACGGCCTGCCGGCGGCGAAGTTTCGGGTCATTCCCAACGGGATTCGGCTCCCCGAGCCCCCGTCGACCACGCGCGAAGAGCTGCTCGACGAGTTGGCGATTCCTCCCGACAGCCGCCTGATCGGTGTGGTGGGCCGGCTCTGGCCGCAAAAGCGAATCAAAGACGCCATCTGGGCGGCCGACGTGCTCAAGGTGGTGCGCGACGACGCGCACCTGGTGATCATCGGCGACGGCCCGCTGCGCGACCGGCTTCGACGCTACCGCGACCAGGTGGCGATCCGCGACAAGGTGCACTTTCTGGGCCATCGCGACGACGTGCCTCGATGGATGCCGCACTTCGACGTGTTCTGGTCGACCAGCGCCTACGAAGGGCAATCGAACGCGATCCTCGAGGCCATGGCGTCGGGCGTGCCGGTCGTGGCCACCGACATTCCCGGCACGCGCGACCTCGTGGTGCACGAGAAGACGGGGTTCCTGATCCCCGAGCGCGAACTCGACACCCCCCGGCGCCGCGCCGCCTTTGCCCGGCATACCCAGGAGCTGCTCGACGACTCCGCGATGGCGCGCCGGCTCGGCCGGGCCGGCCGAGAGCGAGTCGCTCGCGACTTCAACGTCGAGCAGATGGTGGGGCTCTACGCGAATCTGTACCGGAAGATCCTGGCCGAGAAGGGCATTCGGTGATCGGGCCGAGCCCCGTAGACTGCGGCGCTCTTCGGGCGCGCGAGGTGTTCCGTCGCGACGCGGCGTCGACGGCGCATTCCGGATCGCGCGCCCGTCGCCCGACGGCCATTCAGCCCGGCCATTCGAGCGAGAGTTGCCGGGTGCCCTCGCGCCCGTGGCCTTCGAGCGTCAGGTTCGCCGAAGGATCGACGTGGACGACCGCGTAGGCGTTGTTTTCGGGGCCGGGGCCCTCGACCATGGCCTTGAGCGTGCAGTAGTGGATGCCGCCGATCTTCGCGTATCCGCCCGAGTGCATGTGTCCTTGAAAGACGGCCGCGACGTTGCCGGCGGCCTCGAGCACGCGCCGCACGTCGGGGGCGTTTTTCACGCCGTGCGCATCGTCTTCGTTGTGCAGGTTCTGGTGTACGAAGACGAGCGTCGTTCGCGTCTTGGCCCGCCGGAGGTCGTCGGCGAGCCACTGCAACTGGGGAGGATGAATCCAGGTGTCGGTCCACGAGAAGTTGCCCGCGGCGTAGGAGGCGCCGTCGCGGCGGAAGTTCGCGTCGAGCACGACGCAGTGGAGCGATTCGTGGTCGAAGGAGTAGAAGCTCTTCCTGGTGCGCGCGCCGCAATGCGCCAGGAACTCCTCCTTCGTCAAGGCGTGAAGGCAATGGTTGCCCAGCACGTAGTGCCGTTCGCCCCGGAAGTCCCGGTACACCTGGTCGGCGACGCGCAAGTGCTCGATCTCCTCGGCCTTGGACGGCGCGGCGTCGACAAAATCGCCCAGCTCGACCACGAACGAGACGCGACGCGCGTTGAACGCTTCGACCGCCTCGCGGAGCTTGGCGAGAGAGTCGCGGTAGTGGCGCGACCCTCTCGCGGGAGCGTCGGCGTAGTGGACGTCGGTCACCAGGCCGAACGAGAACGAGGGCTCGGGCTGCCGGGCAAGGGCTCGCGGTGCGGTCAGACCGGCCAGGGCGCCGGCGCCCAGGGTTCCTGCCGCGGTTTGGAGAAAGCACCTGCGATTGATCGGCATTGCTCGATCCTCATGGGCCGGGCGCCGGAGCGAATTCAGCGGCAACCGCAGCCGTCGTCGTGGATGGACTGGATGGAGACGTGGCCGGCAGCGTATGCGGGAACGTACCGGCCGCCTTGCACGGTCCAATTGTAACCGTAGGTGCTGCGGACGGGAATGAACTTCCCGCGGAGCTCTTCCCATCGAAGTGCCGTCTCGATGTCGTAGATCGCCTCGTGGGCGGCCGTGGGGACGAGACTCCACCGACCGTTGCGATCCAGGCGCACGTAGGCCATCCTCGCGCCGCGGATGAGCACGTACGAGAATCCCGGGGCCAGTCGCTCGATGCGCTCCTGCAATTGGGCCTGGCCGGCGCGGACGTCGAGCCGGCGGCCCTCGATCGTCGTGCCTTCGCCGAGCGCGTATCCGAGCGTGCCGTCCGCCCGCACAACGCTCCAGACGCGCCGGCCCATGCTCGGGCTGTAGCGGCTATACACGCATCCCACCTTCCGCTCTTCCTCGGCGACCGGGACGAGCTCGTCGGCGATGGGATCATAGCGCAGCAGTCCGCGTCCGTCGTCGGCCGACGCGTCCGCCACGACCGGGCATGGCGCGCCCACGGTCATTCCGACCGCCAGCACGGCGACGAGAAGGGCGATCTTGGTGGAACCGGCAACGTGGGTGGAGAAGGTCGTGACTTGCATGATGGCAGCCTTCGCACATCGGGAGTTGGGCAGATTACCGCGGAGGGCCCGCGCTGGCTCGCTCGACCAACCTGGTCCCGTCCTAAGGGTAGGATAGGCCATCGCGTGGCCGCGGGCCTTCCGAATTCGAGGCTCCGCCGCCGCGCGCGATCGTTGCGACGGTCACGACCGGTACGAGTCGCGTTGATGGACGATCGCGCCCCGCCGGCGGTCGTAGCGCCCGGGGCGCAACGGTTTCCGACCGGGATCAGTCGGCGTCGGGCGCCGCCTTGCTTGGCGGAGGGGCGTCGGCGTCGGGCTTCTCGGCGGAAGGAGCGTCGTCTTGTGGCGTGGGGGCGGGGGAAGCGTCGGGCGCCTCTTTCGCGGGCTCTTCCTTCGCCGGAGGCTTTTCGTCGCTCGGGGCGGGTTCGTCTTTCGATTCCGGCTCGGTGAGCAACTCGCGGAAGGGTTCGCCCGCCTCGTAGGAGGCCAATTCCTTCTTGAGCGCGTCGAGGTGCTCTTCGCCGGCGATCTCGATGGCCTTCTTCGACCACTGGATGGCCGTGTCGAAGTCGCCCGTCTCGGCGTAGCCCGCGGCCAACGTGCTGAGGATGTGGGCCTGCTTGTACTCGGTCAACTCGCAGGCTTTCGTGGCCAGCTCGATCGAGCGCTTGCCGTCGCGGAGCTTTTCGTCGGGCGACGTGGCCAGCACCCAGGCCAGGTTGTTCAACACGCCCGAGTCGTCGCCGTCGATCTTGAGGGCCCGCTCGTAATCGTCGATGGCTTCGGCCTGCCGCCCGGTGGTCAGCAGGGCGTCGGCCCGGCCCCGAAGCGCGATGAGGTTCTCGGACTCCTTCTCGAGGACGACGGAGAATCGGTCGATCGCCTTTCGAGGTTGTCCCTCGGCGGAGTAGAAGAGAGCCAACTGCAGCTCGACTTCCAGATCCTCGGGGCTCACCTCCTGAAGCTTCTCGAGTTGCTCGGTGGCCAGGTCGAACTTGCCCGAGCGAGCCAGCAGCATGGCGCGGAACCGCATGGCTTCGGGCAGGCCGGGGCGCAGCTCGAGCACCCGGTCGACGTCGGCCAGGGCCTTCTCCTGCTGGTCGAGTTCCTGGTACACGGCAGCCCGCAACAGCAGCACGCGAAGGTCGGCCGGCGCCATGCGATAGGCTTCTTCGAGCGTCTCGAGGGCCTTGTCGAATTCCGACTGGATGCCGAGAATGCGCGCCTTTTGGATCAGCGGCTCGACCGACTCGGGCGCGAGGCGGCGCGCCTCGTCGAGCGCGGCGAACGCGTCGTCGTACCGCTTCAACTCGACCAGGGCCTTGGCCTTCTCGAGGTGGGTGGGCGGGTGGTCGGAGTCGATCGCCAGCGCGGCCTCGAAGTCGGCCAGCGCCTTCTCGTATTCCTCCTGGGCCGCGTAGGTCGCTCCGCGGACTCGAAGCGGCGTGGGATCGTTGGGCGCGGCACGGACCGCCTCGTCGAGGTCGGCGAGCCTCTTGGCGGGTTCGTTCTCCAGCGCCGCGCGGACGGTCAGGGCCTCGCTGCGGAGCTTGGGCTCGTCGCCGGCCAGCTCGATCGCCTGATTCAACGCCTCGGCCGCGCGCTGCGGATCGCCGCCGGGAAGCAGGTTCAGCTTCGCGATGCGGAACAGGGCATGAGGCTGCCGGGGATCGAACTCGACGCCCTTTTCCAGGTCGTCCAGCGCGAGGTTGCGATACTGGGGCCAGGCGGGATCGGGCACGCGCGTGGCCAGGATCGTCTCGGCGATTCGCGTGCCGCGCAAGATCCGCGTCGAAGCCATCAACTGCCGGGCGAAGCGGGCGTTGTCTTCGTCGAGCCCCTTCTCCAACGCGCTCTCGCAAAGCCGGATCACCTCGGTCAGATCGGCCAGCGTGCGGTAGACGAGCTTCGCCTCGGTGGCCCGGTTCAGATCGTCCAACCCTTCATTTTCCGCCCGGGCCGGGCCGGCCGTCACAAAGGTCGCCAGAATCAGGGCCCCCACTGCGACTCGTTCTTCCATCGACATGGGTCATCACTCCGTTTCCACGGCGAAGTCGCCGCAATCGGTTCGTCAAATCGGAAATCGGTTTTTCGAGCGGCTAGAATCGCTCCTCGGGCGGCGGCTCTTCGAGCGGGGGTTCCGTCGGCGGTGCGGGCTGGAGCGGCTCGCCTTGCTTCGGCCGGCGTTTCTCCGAGGGCTCGAACTCGATCACGCGCGGCTCTTCTTTCGGCTCGGCGACCTCGGGAGGAAGTCCCGAATCGACCAGCATGTAACCCGACCAGAAGAAGGGATGGGTCGCCTTGAGCGGATCGGCGCCCGACGACCGCTTGACCCGGGGCTCGGCCTCGACGTCGAGCTGCGAGTCGGCCGCCAGCAGCAGCGCCCGCTGGAGGGCTTCGGCAGGCGTCGTATGAGGCAACTCCTGGGCGAACTCGCGGACCACATCGAAGCTGGTCTGTCCTCCCGTGCGCCAGCGACTGATCAGGATCGTTCGGACCCCGGTGGCCATCAACCCGCACACCGAGAGAAAAACCTCGTGTCCCGCCGCCGGGCCGACTCCCTTCAGGGAGTTCTCGGCGGCCGTGTGAAAGCCGGGGAGGACCACGACGCCGGGCTTGCCCCAGGGGAGCCCCAGCCAGTCGTTCAGCGAATTGCCCGGCTTGTTCTGGTCGATGGGGATCGGCGCCAATCCGTAGGGCGCGGCGAAATCCTGCCGGAGATCGTCGAGCACGACCAACCGGCTCATGAGCGAGGCGTAAACGGCCGAGGGGCCGGGCAAGGGGGACTTCGACAAGGGGGCCGTCCGCGGCACGACCTTGGCCAACTCCTGATAGGCGTTCTGGGCCACCGCGTCGTCGTGGCGCGGAAACAGCCGCCCCAACACGACCGCCGTCGCCGAGGTGGGGCTCGGCTGACGCGCGTCGGGCACCGCCAACGAAGCCAGGGGGGCGTAGCGAATGCGGAATCGCGCCACCAAGGGACGCTTCTGGCCTTCCACGTCGACCACCAGCGACTCGAACGGCACGTACCAGACCAGCCCGTCGGGAACGACGATCAGTTCGGGAAAGCCGGCCGTGAAGTCGGCGCGCGATCCGTCGAGAAGGGTCTTCAGGAGCTGCTCGGCGGGCTGCTGCCAGCTCGTGTCGGCCAGTTCCTTGAGGCTCATCTCGTAGTTGGGATCGTATTGCCCCATGGCCCGGAGCAGCTCCACGGTCTGCCGCGCCAAGGGCGATGCGCGTCCCGCGCCCGCCCCCTTGACCTTCCAGTAGTCGTAGTTGTCGCGGTTGAGCAGGAAGGCGTACAACTCACCTCCCGCCGCAAAGAACGCCAGCAGCACGTGCCCCTCGGGGAGCGATTGCTGGATCTCGCGGGTCGATCGGATGGGGGGGAACACCAGCGAGGCCGCCTCGCGGCGCACGGCCATCTCCCGCAGAATCGCCTCCTGCCCGACCGACAGCGACTCGAGCGTCTTCAACCGCTCCTGCATCCGGCGAAAGGCGTCGGAATCGGCGGGCGCCAGCGGCTCTCGGGCCAAGGCCGCCCGAAGCTCGCGGGCCTGGCGCGACAGATCGCGGTAGGCGGGATAGTCGGCCAGCAAGTCCTGGCGATTGAGCTGCGCCTGCCGGTCGAGGACGACGTCGGATGCCTCCAGGACCCACCGCAACGCGAGGAGCCGGCCTCCGTACCCCAGCGAACTCCAGAACCGATGGCGCCGGGCGCGATCGGCGATTTCGAGGGCGGCCTCGTGCTCCTTGCGATCCAGGGCGATGCGGAACCAGTTCTCCCACGATTCGGGGTGGGGAACGGTCATGGCCGCGAGCGACTCCATGGGGTCGAGTCCCCAGTCGGCGGGTTGCGGATCGCGGAGGACCTCGCCGTAAAGCTCCATGGCGCTGCGTGGGGTGATCGGGCCGCGCGTGCCGATTTCGCCGGCGGCGTATCGGCGATCGAGGTATCCGATCTGGAAGAGCCATCGCGACCCGCGCTGCATGTACTGCATGGCCGTGACCAGCGAGGCGTCGCCCGCCGCGATGTTGCGCTGCTGAAAGAGGACCAAGGCGTTCAGATAATTCAGTTGGGCACCGAGGCGGCCGGCTGCCATCACCTGGCGTGCCATGGTCTGACGGGCTTCGTCGAGCAGCGCGGCCGCCGGGGCGGTCTGGCCGAGGACGGCCCGGTTCTCGGCGGCCGACAGGAGCAGAGAGGCCCGCAACTCGCGAAGGTTCTCGGCTCGGGCCCACTGGGCGGCGGGCTCAAGCATGGGGAACATTCCCCCCCGGTTGGCGGCCAGGTGGGCGACCGCCGCATGGCGGAAGGCTTCCTCGAGCAACCCCGGATCGGGAAAGTCGACGGCCGAGAGCGTGGCCTCGTGCAAAAACAGCGATGCCGCGCTGTACTCGCCCCGGAGCAGGGCCAGGCGTCCCAACTCCAACTGGGCGGTCGCCGTGAGGGGATGGTCGTACTCGCCGGCCGCCACGATCGCCCGGTTCAAGAGCGGGATCGCCTGGTCGACCTTGCCCCCCGCCACCAGCGCCAATGCCTGTTGGACGTCGCCCCAGGTCTGGAGCCAGTGGTTCGGCGGCGCGATCGGCCGCGACACGGCGGCGATGAGTTGGGCGGTCAACGGGCTGTGCGGACACAGGGGGCCCAGCAACTCAGTGCGCCGGCGGATGGCCAACGTCGTGCAGCGCACGATTTCCCGCGCATCGACCGGGAAATACTGGGCCATCTGAACGACCCCACCTTGCTGAAACACCTCGTTCTGGTCGATCCGGCCCTGGGAAATGAGCATGGACCGCGAGAACTGGCCGGGACGAGGCGGAGGAGTCCGCTTGCTGGCCCCCCAGGTGGGCTGACGCGTGCGGGAAACTTGGGCGGGCCGGATCGTGGGCGGCACGTTCGACAGCCGCAGCATCCAATCGGGAAACACCAGATAGAGCTTCAGCGCCTCTTCGTAGTAGGACAGCGCCTTGTCGAGCGAGCCCATCCGGTAGTGGCATTCGCCGATCATCGTGTAGTAGCAGATCGAGTCGATCCACCGGCTGGCGGGCGTCTTGATCGCGCCGCGCAGCTCCCTCTCGAATCGATCGAGGGCACTCTTGTAATCGCCGTCGTAGAGATCGTGAAAGCCCGCGTGATAAGTGACCGAAGGCACCGTGCGATCCACGATGTCGGCGGCGGTCGTCGGTATCGAACGAGCCAGCCACACGGTCGCGGCCAGCGCCAAAGGCCAAGGCGTGACCGGTCCACCTCGAACCCCTCGAAAGAGCGGTCTGAGCCTCATGCCTGTCGCCTCCTCTTGCCTCGGGTTTCCCGCAGGGCCCGCGAGGGCCTCCGGCGAAGATCCGTGTCGATCAAAACGTTACGATACAATGATACTACGCCTCGGCAAAGCCGATTTCCACGTCGTGTCTCGGCGAATCGCCCGTGTCTCGGTCAAACGCTAAAGTCCCCCCAAGGTGCCAGACGATAACGGTCATAACGATTTTGCTGGCTGCGGTGTTCTTGCCCGCTCGGGACCGCCGAGTGATGGCGCGGGCAGCAACGATGGCATCCGTAGAGGGAGGTGGCCGATGAGCGGCTGGAACGAGCGACGGAGTCCGTGGCGGTGGGGGTTGGCCTGCGCGGGCCTGTTGGCGGCCTGTGGGCTGACCGGCTGCCAGGTGGACGTCGGGGGGCAGACCCTGCCCAGTGCGTACTATCTGACCGACGACGTGCAGTACTACCAGGAAGGGCCGGAATTCAAGCTGGCCCGGGAAGCGGCCGCGCTGAAGGCGGCGAGTCAGCAGCAAGAGCTCCGCCGACGTTGATCGGCCGGCACGGGGATTTGCTCGGCATCGACGGCGCCGAAGGCGCCGACGATGCGGGGGGCCTGGCGCCTTTGGTTGCTGACGTTCGTGCCATGCGGCGCCGTCGTGCCGGACGTCAGCAGCCGAAGGAGATCGCCCGGTCCGCGACCCGCGCGACCCCGCCCCCGTGTCGCTTCTCGAGGAGGCTCCCATGATGGGCGAGCTTCAACTCGCACCGGCCGCCCAGCAATGGGTCAACGTGACGTTGATCTGGGTTGGTTTCGGCACCCTGGCCGGGTTGCTCGCCCGATGCCTTATGCCGGGCCGCGAACCCGCGGGTGTCGTCGGAACCCTGCTCACCGGCATTCTCGGCAGCGTCGTGGGCCCGATGTTGCTCTGCCACACGCTGGATCTTCACGAGTTCAACCCGATCAGCCCGTTGGGGTTTCTGGCCGCCGTGGGCGGCGCCTTGGCCGCGCTGGTCGGCTATCGGCTCGTGACGGCGACCGTGCGAATCGACGACGAGGAGGGCGGCGAGCTGCCGCGCTCAGGCCGATCGCGATAGGGCGATCTGCTCCCGGCCGCGAAGTCGATCCTGGAGCCAGCGTTTCGCGTGCAAAAGCTGCGTACGCGGTGCTGCCGGAAAGTGGGTGTAGCGCGTGCTCATCGGCGTCGAGGTCAACCAGCGGCGCTTGTAGGCGCAGGAACCGATGCCCATGTCGTAGAGGCAATCGCCGCGGACAAAGCTGTCCTGGATCATCTTCTTGGTGAGCACCGTTCCCGGCCCGAAGCGGGCCATGTCGGGATCGTACCCCATTCTCAGGCCGTAGACGCGGCCACGATAGTGGTAGTTGTAGATGAAGGCGGCGGGCTTGCCGTCGACGACGAGGAGGTTCATGTCGACCGCGCCGCAACTGGCCGCGGCGGCGTGGGTCTGGCGGAGGTAGGTCTCGACGTTGGGGTGGCAAAGAGTCGTGCCGCTGTGGGAGGCCCCCTGCCAACTCCGCCGGGAGAGGTCGACGCAGGCGTCGTAGAGGTCCCAGCGGGGCTCGCCGTCGCCGTGGGCGGCAGCGTCGGGGCGGTGGCGGACATAGGTCACTTCGCCGTGCTCGGCCAGGCGTCGCTCGAGCCGGCCGACGTTCAGCCGCCACTGTCTGCTGCGACCTTTCCAGTAGTCTTGCCATGTCCCCGTCATTTCGATGAAGGAGGTCTGCGCCCAGACCTGTTCGTGCGGCCGAAACCCCGCCGCCGCGAAGGCCCGAGGGGTCCGACCGGCGTCCAAACCTGCGTCGATCCAGCGCAGGTCGATGAGGTCCCAATCGCGGGGGGTGCGGCGGACGTGCTCGAGCCCCACCACGAGCGTGGCCGTCGGGTTCGGGCCGATGGGGCCGTAAAACGAACCCCAGTCGTGCAGGGGGTAGGTCAACGTCCGGACCGGCCCGAAGGTGGTCGTTTCGGTACGAACGACCAGCGGCAGGATGCCCACCGGCTCCTCGGCCGCCGAGACGACCACCGCCCGAAGCCGCTGATCGTGGCCGAAATGCCGCCAGTACACCTCGAGCCAGTCGAGCGACTGGAAAAAGGTGGCCTGGCGGGTCTGGGGCAGCAGATGGTTCCAGAGCAGTCGGTAGCCGGCTAGTTCGTCGATGTCGTTGATTTCGTGAACGTGGGGCATCGTGTGCCGAGGCTTCCAGACTCGAAAACGTGCGGGGCCGCTGCGCGAACACGCGCCCGTCTGGAATGCAACCATCGTGCCGAGTGCCCCGAAGATGTCCTGCTCGTGGCCAGGTTGTCTCTACTCCTTTGGGAATAAGGATTTGCGCCGACGTATTTGGACGGGAAGACTCGGCTCGGCCGAGGGGAGCCTGGCCAAAACGCAACGCGAGTCGTTCGACGATGATTTCGAGCCTCGCGACCGAGCCGTTCGATTGGGGACTGGACCGTTCCCCGGGCTCATGGATACGATGACGGCAGGCTGCCGGCCCTCGCCGGTTTTCACTCGCCGATCTGCCCGAGGGACTTGGTAAGCCGACATCGCGGGAGGGACGGATGACACTTGAAGTCGACGGTCTGATCCGACAGCTCGAAGCGAACATCACCCGCGCCGTGTTCGGCAAGGACGAGGTGGTCCGGCTTTGCGTGGTGGCCTTGCTGGCCGGCGAGCACGTGCTGCTGGAGGACGTGCCCGGCGTGGGCAAGACCCTGGTCGGCAAGGCCCTGGCGAAGAGCGTGTCGGGCAGCTTTCGGCGGATCCAGTTCACCCCCGACTTGCTTCCGGCCGACATCACGGGCAGCCACCTTTACGATTCCCGCCAGCACGAGTTCACCTTCAACAGGGGGCCGGTTTTCGCCAACGTCGTCCTGGCCGACGAGATCAACCGCACCACGCCGCGCACGCAAAGCGCCCTGCTCGAGGCGATGGCCGAGCGGCAAGTGTCGGTCGACGGCCAGACGAATCGGCTGCCCCAGCCGTTCATGGTCATCGCGACGCAGAACCCCTTGGAGTTCGAGGGCACGTATCCCCTGCCCGAGAGCCAACTCGACCGGTTCCTGCTGCGGATTTCCGTGGGATATCCCGATCGGAGCCACGAGTTGGAGGTGCTTGCCAGCCACCGCGAAGGAGAGCCGGTCGACCGGCTCGAGCCCGTGCTCAGTTGTGAGCAGATCGCCGAGTTGCAGCAGCGCGTGCGCCGGGTGCGGGTCGACGAGTCGATCGACGCTTATCTTCTCGACATCGTGCACGCCACGCGGAACTGCGACGACCTTTACGTGGGGGTGAGCACGCGCGGCGCCCTTTCGCTGTACCGCGCCAGCCAGGCCATGGCCCTGGTCGAAGGCCGCGACTACGTGGTTCCCGACGACGTCAAGGGGTTGGCCGTGGCCGTGCTGGCCCACCGGGTCATCACGAAGGGGTACCTCCAGGGCGGCCAGCGTGAAGCCATCGAAGCCCTCATCGCCCGCCTCGTCGACGAGGTGCCCGTGCCGACTTGAACTCGGAGGAGGATCCATGACGCTTTCGATTCCCACGGAGCCGATCCCCCTGGAATGCGACGTGGACGGGGCGGTCCGCGTCCGAGGATCGCGCGTCACGTTGGACACGATTGTCGCCGCTTTTTCCGAAGGCGCGACAGCGGAAGAAATCGCCCAGCAGTATCCCTCGTTGGATCTGGGCGACGTCTACGCGGTGATCGCATTCTACCTGCGTCACCGTGCCGAAGTGGTGTCCTACCTGGAAGAACGACGGGTTCTCGGAGAGGCGGCGCGACGGCAGAACGAGTCGCGATGCGATCCGACGGGCGTGCGAGACCGCCTGATGGCACGGCGACGGACGCGGGAGTAGCGGGGGCAGGCAATGCTCCGACTGGCAGCCGATGAGAACTTGAACAACGACATCATACGGGGGGCTGCGGCGACGAAATGCCGAGCTCGATCTGGTGCGTGTCCAGGATGTGGGGTTGCTCGGTGCCAATGACGCTTCAATTCTGGAATGGGCGGCCCACGAAGGCCGAGTGTTGGTCACACACGACGTGAAGACCATTACGAAGTACGCATACGAGCGAGTCGCCGCTGAGGAACCGATGCCCGGCATATTCGAGGTCCCTCGTAGTCTCTCCGTCGGGCAGGCAATCGACGATTTGCTGCTCTTGGCGGAATACAGTTTCGATGGCGAGTGGGAGGGGCAAGTCCGGTACTTGCCCCTCGAGTGAGGTCGGGTACGGGCTGACGCGAAGGATCGGCACGCATGCACTCAACGCAGCCCCACGGCGCGCGGGCGGCTTCGACCGGGGATCGGAGCCCGCGGGTCGGCCGGATCGGTCGGGCGGCGCGGCGCCTGCGCCGGGCGCTGCGGCGGTCGCGCACGTCGATTTGCGGCGAGGGCTGGTACTACGTGCTGGTGCTCGCTTTCGTGTTGACCGCGGCGATGCTGGCCAAGATGAACCTCATGCTGGTCGTCGTCGGCATGATGCTCGGCCCGCTGCTGTTCAGTTGGCGCCTGGTGGCGCGGACGTTGCGCGGGATCGACGTACGGCGCGAGATACCGCCCACGGTGTGCGCGGGCGATCTGTTGGTGGTCGGTCTCCGGCTCTCGAAGCCGGGCAAGCGGCTCGGCTGCTGGGGCGCCGAGGTTCGGGATCACGTGCGTTGCGAGGCGGGGCCCGGCCGCGGCCGCGCGGCGCGTCCCACGGCCTTTTTTCTCCACGTGCCGGCCGGCGAATCGCGCACGGTCGTTTATCGAGGGCGTCTCTTCGAGCGGGGACGCTACCGGTTCGGCCCGCTCGAGGTTCGCACGCGGTTCCCGTTCGGGCTGTTCGAGCGCCGGGTCACGCTCGATCGGACGGTCGGGGTGACCGTGTTTCCCCGCCTGGGGCGGCTCACCCACGCCTGGGTCAACCGGCACCATGAGGCGTTTGAGGGCACGCAGCGCCGCGAGCGGCGGCACGGCCGCCCGACGGGCGAGTTCTACGGCGTGCGGGAATGGCAGAACGGCGACAGCCGGCGCTTCATTCACTGGCGGAGCACGGCGCGGCACGGCGCCCTCGTGGTTCGCCAGTTCGAGCAGTATCGCAACCGCGACGTGGCCCTGCTGGTCGATCTCTGGCAGCCCCGCGCCCCGGCCCCCGACGACCTCGAGAACGTCGAGCTGGCCGTCAGCTTCGCGGCCACCGTGCTCGGCGATTTCTGCCGGAAAGGGGGCAGCGACGTGCTGGTGAGCATCGCGGGTCAGCCCACGAGCCTCGGCGGCCCCGCCTCGGTGGCCCTGCTGGCCGGCGCGATGGAGCGGCTTGCCGTCGCCGAGGCGTCGCCCGAAGACCGTTTGCCCGAACTCCTCGAGCGCACCCTGCCCGCGATCGAGCCCGGCACCGAGGTCGTGTTGATCAGCACGCGGGCGAACGATCTGCGCGACGCCGATCGGTTTGCCAGCCTGGCGGGCGATCCGGCCCTGCGGTCTCGGCTGCGCCGGCTTCGCAACGTGAACAGCGCGGGCGAATCGCTGGACGAGTATTATCGAATCGATTAGGGCGAAGGCAGGCCGCGATGTACGTCGAGCGTCTTCTGCAAGTCAACGTCGCCGTCCTGGTCACTCTGGGGGCGGTTCTGCTGGGCATGTCCCAGGGGGAGCCCCTTCTGCCCCTGGGCATGCTCATCGCCGCGTTCGTCTCCGTGTGGCTGACCGACGTGGCCGGCTGGTTCCGCCTCAACTGGCTCTTCACGAACGTGGCGGCGGCGGCCGCCTTCGTGATATTTCTCGGGCAGGTGACGGGCCTCAGCGGGGTGGTGCGGGTGCTGGCGATCGGCAACCTGCTCGTGTTTCTGCAGATCATTCTGCTCTTGCAGAAGAAGGACGCTCGCGCCTACTGGCTCTTGATCCTGCTGAGCCTTCTCGAAGTCGTGGTGGCGGCCATTTTTCAGCAGAAGCTCCTCTTCGGACTCGTGCTTCTCGCGTATCTGTTCGTGGCGTTGTCGGCGCTGGCGATTCTGTTCCTGCACCGAGAGCGAACCCGGCACCGCGCGGCGGGCGAGTCGCCCGCGCCCGCCCTCGCCGAGGGACGCTGGCCCCTGGCGGGGCGCGCGCCCGACTTCGGCGACTCGAACGCCGGGTATGGAGGGCCACGCGGCGTCGCGCGCGAGCTTCGCCGCCGCGTGGCCGGAATCGGCGTGGGTAGCCTGCTCCTGGCCCTGGTCGTCTTCTTCATCTTTCCGCGGTGGGGCAATCAGCCCTGGCGCGGGGCGATGGCCGCCCGGCGGCACGCCGTCGGGTATTCCGACGCGATCCGGCTCGGGGAGTTGGGAAAGATCCTCGAGGATCCCGCCGAGGTCCTTCGCGTCGAGCTGCTCGACGCCGCGACCCAGGAGCCCTATGAGGTTCGCGGAGAGCTGTACCTCCGCGGCAGCGTGCTGACCCGCTATCAGCAGGGACGATGGAGCCATCCGGGCCGGGGCGTCTTTTCCAATGCCGAGACGGTCCCCCTTGCGTGGCCGACTCCGGCCGAGGCGCGGGTCATCCAGCGCATCACCATTGAACCACTCGATCGGCCCGAGTTGTTTTGCGTCTGGCCGTTCGCGAACTTGCGGGAGGGACAGTCGTTGCTGTTCGATCCCGACCGGGAGGTGTTACTGCGTCCCAATGCCGACATGGGCCGGCGGCTGATCTACGAGTTGGCCACCCCCGCCTTCCGGGGCGGCTTGCAGGAGTCGCTCATGCCGCGGCAAGAGGGCCCGCCGCTCGGGACCTTGCCCCTGCTCGAGATGCCCCCCGTCGAGGTTGTGCCGGGGCTCGTGGCCAAGGCCGCCGAGTGGGTGCGCGAGGTGGATCCGGCCGACCACTTCGCCGTGGCCCGGGTGCTCGAGCGGCAACTGGCCGCGTCGCGCACGTACCAATACAGTCTCGAAGGGCAGCCGCGCGACCCGGCGCTCGATCCCATCGAGGATTTCATCACGACCCATCCGCGCGGCCACTGCGAGTATTTCGCGACGGCCCTGGTGCTGATGCTGCGAAGCCGGGAAATCCCCGCCCGGATGATCGTCGGGTACAAGACCGACGAATGGAACCGGCTCGGGCGTTTCTTTCAGGTGCGTCAGCTCCACACGCACACGTGGGTCGAGGCGTATCTGGAGCCGGGGAAGGCGGGCCGCCCGCTCGTCGCCGAATCGCCGGCGCGCGCGGCGGCCTCGGGCGCGTGGCTGCGGTTGGACCCGACGCCCGGCGGGCAGTCGCCGCGCGTGAACCCCGTGGTCGACGCCTTCGGCAGCGCGTTCGACTGGCTCGATTTCCTTTGGGCCAACTATGTGCTCGAATTGGACCGCCCCCGGCAGCGCGAGACGATTTACGATCCCCTGGCCGATTCGCTCTTGGCCATGGCGCGGCGGCTCGTCGATCCCGATTGGTGGCGAAGCGTGCTGGGCACGCTCGCCGCGACGCTGGGGACGGGGCTGTGGAATCTCGTCGTCGGGCTGGCGGCGGCCCTGGGGCTCGTCGCGTTGATTGCGACCGCCCAATTCGCGCGGCTCGCGTGGCGCACGTGGCGGTGGCGATACGGCCGCGACCCAGGCCGCGTGCGGCGGAGCGGTCCCACGCGGGTCGAGTTCTACCGGCGGCTCGAACGGCTTCTGGCGCGGCTCGGCCTGACCCGGGCTCCCTGGCAAACGCAGCGCGAATTCGCCCTCGAGGCCGGCCGAACGCTCCTGGCCTCGACCGGGCGCCCCCAACTCGCCGGTCTGCCCGAACAGATCACCGAGGCTTTTTATGACGTCCGATTCGGGGCGACGGCCCTGGACAACTGCCGGGTCGAAGCGGTAGAACGAGCCTTGGCGATGCTGGCCGGCGCGGGGCTCGGCACCCAGCACGTTTCGAGGCCGTCGGGAGAAGACGCGTCATGAAGATCGGTCTGGTCGGCTATCAGGGATCGGGAAAGAGCACGCTCTTCGAGTGGCTCACCGAGGTGGCTCCCGATCCGTCGCTCTCCCACACGGCCCAGGCGGCGATGGCTCCGATTCCCGAGGCTCGGGTGGACCAGCTTGCGGCGATCTACCATCCGAAGAAGGTGAGCCGCGCCTCGCTGGAGCTCGTCGACACGCCGGGCCTCAGCCGCACCCACGAGGGAAACGCCGCCCGGCTGGCCTTGATCCGCGAGGCGGGGTGCCTCGTGCTCGTCGTGGCCGCCTTCGACGGCTCCGACCCGGCCGCCGACATGCGCTCCTTCGAGGAAGACCTCACCCTGGCCGACATGGACATCGTGTCGGGCCGCATCGCCCGGGTCGACGAATCGCTCAAGAAGCCGCTGCCCCGGGCCGAGCACGAGCAGCTCGTCCACGAGCGCGACACCCTCCAGATCGTCCTGTCGGCCATGGAGGCGGGCGAGCCGCTCCGCCACGCCGACATGACCGACGAGCAGCTTCGGGTGACCCGCGCCTTCCGCCTCCTCTCCGAGAAGCCGCGCATGGTCGTGGTCAACACGGCCGACGACGAGGACGATCCCGGGCGGTTTCGCGCGTCGCTGCCGGCGGGCATCCCCGTCGTCGCCGTGCCCGCCGGACTCGAACTCGAGCTGGCCCGCATGAGCCCCGAAGACCGCGCCGAGTTCGAAAGGGAGATGGGCGTGGGAGGCACCGACCGCGACGCCCTGATCCGCACCATGATGGACACCTCGGGCCAGATGCTCTTCTTCACCGCGGGCGACAAGGAAGTGCGAAGCTGGATCCTTCCCAAGGGCGGAACCGCCGTCGAGGCCGCCGGCAACATCCACACCGACCTGGCACGCGGCTTCATCCGCGCCGAAGTCATGACCGTCAGCGACCTGGTGCGCCTGGGAAGCGAACGCGAGGTCAAAGCCCACCACCTCGTGCGCCAAGAGCCCAAAGACTACGTCGTCCAGGACGACGACATCCTGCTGATTCGGTTCAGCGTGTAGCGCGCGGGGACCAGCGGCATAAAAAGTCGGGGGCCCGCACACTGCCTGAAGAAGTAGCTGACGCGCCGCGTCAAGACAAGTTGATCGACCCGGGTGGTCTGTCCTGAAGTACGCGGGGCGTGGTGGGCCCGTGCAACCACGCCCTCCGCGACGGTCGCGAACGTGCGGCCCCATCGACAGCGGGCCCAGAAACAGTCCAGAACCTTCGCACCATGCCTTCCCTGACGCAACGTTTCGTCGACCGGTGGATCGCCTGGCGGACTGCGCTGTTGCTCGCGGGGCTCGCGCTGGCGGCCGCGAGCTTCGCGCCGGCGCGGCAGCTTCGCTTCGATCGCTCGATCGAAAACATGTTCGCCCCCGACGATCCCCTGCTCGTGCCCTACGAGAAGCTCAAGCGGTCGTTCGGCGGAAACGAGATCGTCGTGGCCGTGTACCTCGACGAGGAATTGCTTCACCCCGACGGGCGCGGCATCGAGCGCCTGGCCCAGGTGCGGGCGAGGCTCGAGGCCGTCGCCGGCGTCAAGGGCGTGGTCAGCCTCGATCAGCCGATCGGTGAGTCGATCGTCGACCCCGACGACGATCGCGCCCGGCGGATCCGGGCGCTCTTTGCCGGGTACACCCACAACCCCGAGGCCGAGGGCCCCTCCGACGTCGACGTGTCGGCCCTGGTGTGCATGCTCACGCCCGAATCGGAAACCGGCGTGCCCCGGCCGCAGGTCATCGAGCGGATGCGCGCGATCATGCGCGCCCTTCCCGCCCCGCTTGCGCCGGGGATGATCGTGGGCGAGCCGGTGATGGTCGTCGACGGATTCCGCTACGTCGAGGACGACGGGCGGCGCCTGAGCTGGGCGTGCACGCTCCTGTTGGCCGCCACGATCCTGGCGGCGTTCCGCAGCCTCCGCTGGGTGCTCGTGCCCATCGCCGTGGTCCAACTCACGTTGCTGGCGACCAAGGCGGCGCTCGTCGGGTCGGGATGGCGCCTGAGCATGGTCAGCTCGATGCTCACGGCCGTGGTTACCGTGGTGAGCGTCGCCACCGTGGTGCACGTGATCGTGCGATTTCGCGAGTCGCGCCGCGACGGGCTCGCCCCGCGCGACGCCCTGAGCCGCACCGGGCGCCTGCTGGCCGCCCCGGTCTTCTGGTCGTGCGCCACGACCGCGGTGGGATTCTTCTCGCTCACCTTGGCGCGGGTGGGGCCGGTGCAGGACTTCGGGCGCATGATGGCCCTGGGCTCGTTGATCGTGCTGCCCAGCGCGGCCCTGCTCGTGCCGGGGCTTGCACTTTTGGGGCGTTTCGATGTCGACCCCAAGCGCGTATGGGGCGAGGGGCTCCTCGACCGCGAACTGGGCCGGATCGCCGAGTCGATTCGAATCCGGCCCGGACGGCTCGGCCTGGGCGCCGCGCTGATCGGCGCCGCGGCCGTGGCGGGCGTGTGCCGGCTCGAGATCGAAAGCAACTTCATCCGCAACTTCCGCGCGGCCAGCCCCATCGCCCGCTCCTACGAATTCGTCGAGACCCGGCTGGGCGGAGCCGGCGTGTGGGACGTGATCCTGCCCGCGCCCAAGGACCTCGGCTGGGACTACTTGAACCGCGTGCGCCGGCTGGAAGACCGGCTTCGGCGCGAAGCGGCCGTGCGCGACGAGCAGGGCCGAACGGTCGCCCGTCTCGAAAAGGTCCTCAGCCTCGCCGACGGCATGATCGCCGGCTCGCCCGTCGACCTCGACGGGCAGAGGTCGTCGTTTCGCCGCAACCTCATGGTGGGCGTGGGGCTGCGGCTGTTCACGCGCAAGATGCCCGCCTTTGCCGAAGCCCTGCACGGCGAAGACCCCGAGCAGCCCGGCCAATACTACCTGCGGGTCATGCTGCGCGCCCGGGAGCGGCAGCCCTCGGGCCAAAAGCTCGCGCTGATCGACGAGGTCGCCCGGATCAGCCGGGAGGAGTTCCCGCCCGGCGACGACTCGCCCGGGGCCGAGGTCACGGGCTTCTTCGTGCTGCTGACCAACCTGGTCGACAGCGTGATGCGCGACCAGTGGATCACCTTCGGCGTCGCCACGGCGGGCATCGGCCTGATGATGGTCGTTGCCTTCCGCAGCCTCACGCTCGCCCTGGTCGCCTTGGTTCCCAACGCCCTGCCGATCGTGATCGTCATGGGGCTGATGGGCTGGCTGGGCCTCAAGGTCAACATGGGCGCCGCCATGATCGCGGCCGTCTCGGTCGGGCTGTCGATCGACTCGTCGATCCACTACGTGACCGCCTTTGGCCGGGCGCGCCGCGAGGGCAAGACGCGCGACGACGCCCTGGCCGCCGTCCACCAGACCGTCGGCCGGGCCATGGTGTTTTCGTCCTTGGCGCTCATCGTCGGGTTCAGCGTGCTCTCGACCAGCCAGTTCGTGCCCACCATCTACTTCGGCGTCCTGGTCAGCCTGTCGATGCTCGGCGGACTGGCCGGCAACCTCGTCGTGCTGCCCCTGCTGCTGCGACTCGTCGTGCGGGAAAAAACGCCCTGACGGCACCCGGTTTTGGGTAGCGCGATTGAAGCGAAAGCCGGCGGGGGATATCATGTTCGCAGCGGCACGTGATCCAGAGCGGGCCGGCGGCACCGGCGGAGGAGGCGCGATGATCGACCCTCGGCACGCACCGGCGCGGAGCGCGGTGCATCGGACGATCCTGGTGTTGTTGCTCGCCTACGCGGCGCTGGATTTTGTGACCCCGGTCATCGTCGAGCGCCTGGAGCCAATCGGCTGGCTGCTCGCCCTCGCCTTCGTCGGGGCGGTCGCCGGGCAGATCGGCTTCTTGGCCGCGTGGGCGGCCCTGGGACCGTTTGCGTTGGCGGTGCGCTGGCCCCTCGTTCTGCTGGCGACTGCCGGGTTGTACCTCTGCTTCTGTTTCGGCCTCGTGGTTGCCGGAGAGCGCGCCGGGTTCCTGGAGGCGATTCGCGAGGTCGGGCGGATGAGCCTGTTCATCCCCGTGTTCTTTCTGTGCGCGCAGGTTCCCCTGGGGATTGTGAAAACGCTCCGGGGCTGGCGCATCCTGCCCGCCGGCGAGACGGTCCGGTACTCGGCAAGCGAGGCGCGCCAGTTCGGGCTGCTTCACCTTTTCGGCCTGACGGCGGCCGTGGCCGTGTCGATGGCCTTGGCGAAAGTCGCCATGGACGACTGG
>Ga0334893_1000489_pt1 | contig 52414 bp, 44 predicted proteins | sample GraSluR3_MG_5_FD_207218 | JGI IMG/M metagenome (GOLD analysis project Ga0334893, IMG submission 207218) | Sludge microbial communities from methane-producing bioreactor in Wageningen University, Netherlands - Granular Sludge_09_05-R3 | ecosystem: Engineered > Bioreactor > Anaerobic >...
TCCGCCGATTTTGCCTTCGACTCTTCTCGAGACCTGCTCACCTTCTCCGGACTACTGAGTCTCTCCTGGTTTGACCTGGAACTCGCCTATAGCAGGCGTGGATTCTCCGATGCTCTCAACACCATGTTTACCGGAAGCGCATCGCTTGCATCCAGAGCAAAGAGTTTCCTCTTCGACACCAATAGTGCATTCAGTGCAAAGATTGCTGTCGAGCAGGGGCCGATGACGTTCAGTGCAACAGCTTCGGCATTGGCAGACTTCACTACAGATACAGGTACATGGAATCAGCAAACTGTGAATACTGTCTCGCCTGCACTCACACTTGGCGTGGATATCACCCTCTTCTAATGCTCCTTGTATCATATACTGAAGGCCGTTCCTCTGGTGAGGGACGGCCTTTTCTGATAGGATGACGTATGGAATCAACACATCACATTCATATGCTGGATCCACTTGTTGCACAGAGAATCGCTGCTGGGGAAGTGATCGAGCGCCCATCATCGGTAGTGCGAGAGCTTATCGACAATGCAGTGGATGCACAGGCAACCGCTATAACCGTCCAGATTAGAGAAGGTGGTATTGAGCGGATAACCGTCATAGATGATGGAGTCGGTATCCGTTCGGAAGATCTTCCCTATTGTTGTAGATCCCACGCCACCAGTAAAGTCTCCACACTCGATGATCTCTATCGGCTCTCCACCATGGGTTTTCGTGGAGAAGCATTGTATAGTATCGCGGCGAGTGCGAAAGTGACCATTGCGAGTCGCTATGGAAAAGAGGAGGCAGCCACCATCGTCGTCGATAATGGGAGAGAATCAGAAGTTTTTCCAGGTGGCCCCGAAGCTGGAACCAAGATAGACGTGGAACATCTGTTCGCTGCTATTCCAGCCAGAAGACTGTTCTTGAAACGACCTGCAACGGAATCTACCATGATTCGCAATACGATCTCCGAGAAAGCGCTCGCCTTCCCCGAAATCTCGTTCAGACTGTACCAAGACGATACGCTCAGACTCGATCTTCCAGCAACAACACCATTACAACGCGTGCTGGACACGCTGGTAAATGACAAACATGTGGTTCCATCTGAAATGACAGAACTCTCAGATACTGCAGGTCGATTCAGCCTCTACGCCGTTGCATCGACCCCAGCTATCTATAGAACCGATCGATCCCATATCAAAATCTATATCAATCGAAGACCTATCGAAGAATACGCTTTGGTACAAGCGGTGACCTACGGATATGGTGAGACACTTCCCGGCGGTGCGTTTCCTTATTGTTACCTGTTTGTCACGGTGGATCCCGAACTCGTCGATTTCAACATTCACCCTGCTAAACGAGAAGCGAAACTCCGAAACAAGGCGGAGATACATCACCAAGTCGTGGTGATGGTTCGCCAGCAGATAAAGAAATCGCTTCCAAGACTGCAGATGACCCAGCTCCCTTCGACTCAACAAGAACTGTATGGACAACACTCCGAACAACGGTACTCCGGAGTGCAGACTCACACAAGCCCGACTGTGCGGGAGACACCACCAGATGATGATTGGTTCACGAAGGCGAAGAAGGTCCTTGCAAAAAAGCACACCGAGGACACCGCGCAGCAGAGTGAACAAAACACTTCAGTTCAGGATGATTTTACCTACCTTGGACAGGTATTCAATCTCTTCCTTGTTGTAGAAAGAGGCGACTCTCTGTTCCTTATCGATCAGCATGCAGCTCATGAAAGAATACTCTACGATCAGATACGACAAGAGGGAGGGGTACAAAGACTCATGGTTCCCCTTTCTTTCGAGGTGGATAGAACTGTAGATGATTTTCTGCAGAACCATGGGCACTGGTATGCCGAATATGGACTCGATCTGAGAAGAGTGGGAGATTTGGAGTGGGAACTTGCCTCAATTCCAGCACTTTGGAAGCCGATCGAACACGAGGTTGTCGCCTGCATCACCTCCTATGCTGTGGGAGACAAGGAAGAACTGGAAAAGCGGCTCTATGCAACCATAGCCTGTCGTGCAGCAATCAAGGACGGTGATGCCATAGACGGTTCGACTGCTCAATCGCTTATTCGGAAAGTATTCTCACTTGATCATCCGGTCTGTCCACATGGAAGAACGTTTGTAGTAGAGATCACTCGTCAGCAACTGTGGGAGTCTGTGGACCGCTCTCTTTGAACTCCTTGCGAATCATGAAAAAGCAGTCCAACACTGGATCGTAGTGCGTTCCAACGATAAGCTGCGTCCGCTCTTTTATCGTTCCGGTGGTTAGCACTGGATCAGAGAGGTTCTCCTGTCGAGAATCGGTTGTGTGGATGGCTACTCCCTCCCCGTTGTAGAATGTGTATCTCCACATACCTTCGTCCTCAGCCGGAACTCCCGAGAGATGCCACTGTTCTCCATCCTGCTGCCAAGACAACTCGGGCAGATAAGCTAGCCGGAGATATGCTTGATTCAAAACGTGAGACGGCCTGTCGACAACAAACTCGCTCTCGTTTCGAACACCATCGGAACTGAAGAGCTCCACTGTCCACGTACCCCGTGGCAATCTGTGTTCTAACGGTAGCAGAAGATCTGGCACTCCTACATACCAAGCTCCTGAGATTTCGAAGGGAGTCACAGTACTTTCCCAATGGAACGTATCTCCAACTGATGTCAGTGCAATTTGGTAGTGCTCTTCCGGATCGATCCCATCTACGAGTAGGGCAAGCCCTACCCCTTCTGAGACCAATGGCTCCATGGCGTAGGGATAATGGACCGCTACAAGCGGTGTAGATTGCACTGATACAATCGAAGCAGAATCCCGAGCACATCCAGTGAGGAACGAGATAAGAGTTCCAAGAAGCACAAACAGCAAGACAGGTCCGTGTATGCTTCTGTGCACCATCATAGCACTACCAGCCCAAAGCCTCGAGCTGCATCACCACAGGGTTGGCATACGAACGGAGTATGATCTTCTGTAGATCATCTGATAACCCTTTGTATCGATCAAGAAACTTCTTAGTATTCAACGATGCATACTCTTCTGTAAAACGAGTCGGTCCCTGTAGGAGGTCATAGGCAAAATAATTGGTATCCCACAACTTGTAGCCCACATGAATCTGCCGATCGACTTCATAAGCTACATCTACAGCGTTTTCGTATTCTCCAGTGATCGGTTTACCAAAATGGAGATGGACGTTCCCCTTGAACCGGCGGAGACCACGAAGCATGTTCACAAGATCCTCATACCTCTTTTTCTTATAGGTCCCGTACAACTTCTTGGAGACTTCCTCTCTCCCCTTGTTGATATCGTTCGGATCGTACTGGTACGAAATAGCAACTGGAACGATATTGCACTGTCGAATCAGGTCGGAGAACTTGATCCCAGAGGATTTATAGGAGAGATAGAGCATCTTGATGATGGCGGGATTGGTCTTGTCGATTCCATCTTTCGACCGACCACTCTTCTGCGCAACCCAAATCGATTTCTTCTCCTCGGTTATCACTTCAACGAAGTACCGAGAGAGGCGTAGCGATTCGAGATACTGGTCTCGGAGTGGCAAGTTCCGCTTTACGGTAACGCCTCCATTCAGCTTGAACATGTCGGTCGTGAACTGATTGACCAATAAGTTGTCCCCGATAGCCATCTCACACGGAGACATGCCGCACTTCAGCAAGGCATAGTCCAACAACGCACAGTCGAGCACAATGTCTCGATGATTGCTGATGAACAAATAGGGGGTGTTCCTGTCTATATGCTCCTGCCCACTGAAGGTAAACGAGGTCATCGAGTTCCGTTCGATGGTAGGGAGAAATACACCGGCGGTGATCAGTCTCTGGAAATCCTCGTAGGTCTTCACTTGATCGAGCAGTGGTGGAATCATCTCCTTCATCTGGTGACTCTTCCACTTCGTCTTGATGATGTTCCCTGCATACAGCACTTCTGCCATGTTGTCCAAAAACTTCGGATAAGCCTTGATTCGGTTTACAGCATCTAGTACATCTTGGCCTTCGTAGGGCGCAATGTCCCTATATTTGGACTTATCCATGATTAAAACTCCACATTCAGCGACTTCATATACTGCGCGCGTTCCCATTGAGTTGGATCTTCCATCCGCTTGTGAGCCAGCTTTCCACGGAAATCCACGAATGTCTCGGCACCATGACGATCCATCCACTCGAGAAGCACTTTGTTCATCTCTCCAATGACTTTGTGTCCCGACTTCATGACTGCAGAACAGACCTGTACTGCCTTGGCCCCGGAAAGGAGCATCTTGATGAGTGTCTCTCCGGAATGTATCCCTGTCGAAGCACAGATATCACCATTGAGATAGGCGGAGAGCAACGCTGTCCATTGCAGGCTCAGAGCATAGTCGCCGGGATTGCTCAGAACAATGGATGACTTGGTTGCAACCTTCTCGATATCGATATCGGGTTGATAGAATTTATTGAATAGAACGAGACCTTCCACACCCATGGAATCGAACCGTTTCACGATATTTGCAAGTGCTGTGAACTGCGAACTCATCTTCACCGAGAGAGGGAGCGTTACGCGTTCACGCGCAGCTTGCACTATGGAAAAGTAATGCGCTTCCATCTCCTCCGCTGTTCGATTGAAGTCAGACGGCAGTACATAATAGTTCAACTCAAGTGCATCGGCTCCAACCTCTGCAAAACGGTCAACATAGTCGAGCCAGCTTCCCCGAGTCCTGCAGTTCACACTTGCGATAACAGGAATGTCGAGAGCATTAACTGCCTTCTCCACCATAGTAAGATATGAATCTATGTAGTAGTTTCGAGATACCTCCTGAAGGAAATCTTCACCATCGGTATGGGTGACGAAACCTTCGGTCTCACTCATCATTTTTGCTGCATCATGATCTATCTGCTCTTCGAATATGGATTTGACCACCACAGCGCCAGCTCCAGCGTCTTCACATTTTTTTAGTTTATCAAGAGAGGATGTGAGCGGAGAGCTGCCCACGATCACGGGATTCTTCAGTTCCATTCCCAGATATGTTGTTGCCAAACGTTCCATGTTCCATACCTCCGAGAGTCATAATAGCCAATTATTGGCGCGATGTACAGTAAAACAGCCGTCTCTCACCTGTACGGAGAAACGGCCGTTCGAAAGCTTATCGGAAATTGCGTTCACGCCTCTACAATGACATCTACAATGGCATTCAGTGCTGGTGCGTACGCATCGAGAGGAACCGCGAACAACCGTTTGATCGGTAGACTCGCCGATACGATCGATAGCGGTATATCGAGTGCCGATACAGCTTTCGAGACCCGTTCGATCAGCTTCTGTTCCCGGTCCATACCTTCTCCGACTATACCTATGAGAACCAGCGGATCCGATATCTCGCAGATATCGACATCGATGGTTTTTCCTATTGCATCTACTAGCTCCTGCGCCTCGGAATCATTCAGTGCCGTAGCCAAGTACATGACAATGGTATCGAATGCATCTACTACGACATCACAAACCAATTTCCGTTTTGCAATGAGATCGTGCAGAGACTGCGCTGTCTCGGGATATCGATCGAGCATGAACTTTTCAACAACGAGTCTTCGATACGGTTTCTTTCCCGATACTCCTACCAGATGACTGGTACTGGCGTCTCTCGTTGCAGTGATCATGGTTCCAGGAGCTTCTGGATCGTTGGTGTTCTTCACATTGATTGGAATCCCGACAGTACGCACCGGAGCGATAGCATCTTCATGGAAGACACTTGCACCGATGGTTGCCAGTTCACGAATCTCTCGATAGGTGATCTTTTCAACCGGTCCAGCATGCTCGGCAACACGGGGATCGGCTATGTAGATGCCAGAGACATCGGTCCAGTTCTCGTAGATATCGGCTTGCACCGAACGTGCCGCAATAGCACCTGTGATATCTGAACCACCTCGGCTGAACGTCTTGATCGATCCGTTCGGTCCCTTGCCATAGAATCCAGGTATGACGACTCTGCCAGCTATCCCTTCGATGGCTTTCGTTACGCGCTCGTAGGTCGATTCATCCACCCGTCCATCCTCAGTGAGACTGATAACCTTCTCGGCATCGACAAACGTCGCACCGAAAAACTCGGCAATCATGAGACCATTGAGGTACTCTCCTCTGCTACCAGCATAATCTGCGCTCGTCTCCTTGGGTAAACGATCATAGATGGCATCAAGTTCCTCCACCATCTGGGCACCGACCTTGAGAGACTGTGCAATCTCCATGATCCTTCGGCGGATGACAGCGAATGGCTCGTCGATGGGCTTGTTCTGCTCGACCAAAGCATGACAGTTCAACAGAAGATCTGTGATTTTGATATCTTCCTTGTGCTCCTTGCCTGGAGCCGAAACGACAACGATCTTTCTCCGGTCATCGGCGAGAACGATATCTCGTACCTTGGTGATCTGCTGTGCGTTCGCGAGCGATGTACCCCCGAACTTACTTACCCAAACCTCATGTGTGCGTGCCATACTCTTCCTCACTTATACAAACTGAAATCACGAATGAATGGTATCGATACCCCAGGGCGAGAGGCGGACCCTGGAGGCTTCGCCTCCGCTGCCGCCCCAAGGGGCGGGGTATCTCCCCATACGTTTCCTGCACTCTCTCGGTAATGGATCAATAGTTATTGTTCCACTACCCTCGTTTCGTTGGGAAATCCAATGCCGTTATTTTACAAATAATTCTTCCGGATAGGCAATGATCTTCTCGCATCCGGTCTCGGTCACCAGAAATGGCTCACTGCACTCGAATCCGTATGTATCCAACCAGATACCAGGCATGAAGTGAATCGTCATTCCCGGCTTCAATACCGTTTTATCTCCCGGTCGCAAGCTCACGGTATGCTCGCCCCAATCGGGAACGAATGCAAGACCGAACGAATATCCTACTCTCGAAGGCTTCTCTACGCCAGTACCTACCAAGCACGATCTCCACAGTGCTTCGACCTCTTCTGCAAGCATGCCAGGACCGATTCCTGCAAGTGTAGTCTGCAGTCCCTTCACCACCACATTTGCCACATGCTCCAAATCCTTCGGCGGTTCGCCAATGAATACTGTTCTGGACAACGGTGCGTGGTAGTGGTGACGTGCACTCCCTAGTTCAAGAAGCACGACATCTCCCTTCTGATACTTCCGTTCGGAGTCGAAGGTGAGGTGGGCAGAAGAGGTGCGCTCAGCACTCGGGATGATCGGAAATATTGCTGGAGAATCACCACCGTATGTCTCTGTTCCACGAATCTGCTGGGCAGAGACCAACGCTGCAACCTCTTTTTCGTAGACTCCGGGAGCGATAGACTCAACAGCGAGCGACATGGCACTCTCGGTTATCCTCGCAGCCTCTCTGATATAGGCGATCTCCGCCTCACTCTTGATCGTCTTCACCCATCCTACCAGATTCTCAGCGTCGACAATCTTCATACCAGGCAATTCCCGATTCAGGGTGAGCAGCATCTTTGCATTGAACCAGTATCCATCCATCTCCACTGCCAAGGTACTTCCCTTCCCTTTCAACAGTGATGCAACGTATTCCATGGTATGCATATAGCGGGACTGTACGTACTCATCCTTGTAGCCAAAGATATGATCGTCTGGTAGGTAGGTGGTCATGCGGGCTGCATTTGAATCCTGCGCGCGGCCGAACCACAGAGGCATGGAATCTTTCAGATCGATAATGAGTCCTTGGTGCACGTAGAAGCTCCAGCCATCGAACCCGGTCAGGTAACTCATGTGACTCGGATCCATGACCAGTAGCAATTCTATGCCACGATGATCCATGCGCTCTTTGACCAGGTCAAGTCTTCGCTTATATTCATCTGTAGAAAAAACGAGTTTTCTCATGTGCAGTCTCCTTGTACTATCGAGGTACCACCATACCGGCTTTCTCTCGTTTCGCAATCTCGTAAGCCATGAGCGCGATCATGGTATCCTGCACCCCAACTCCTGTGAGATCGCATACCGTTACTTGAGCATCATTGCTTCGTGCCGATTTTCCACTTGAGATAATCTGTCCAAGCTCATGAACTTCGGACTTATCGGATACATACCCCTCTTCTTTGGCACCACGCAGTTCACCGAGTCTAAAGCTCTGTGCCTTCAGGTCACATGCAATGATATCCGCCTTTCCGAAGACGGCGCCCTTCAGCTCCTGCTTGTCTTCGGCATCGCTACCCATGGAGGTGATATGGAGACCAGGATGCACCCAATCGGCCTCGAAATACCCTTTTCTGGCCGGAGTCGTGGTGACCACGATCCCGCACTGCAAGACCAACTCTGCCCCACTATCTGCACTGACAACTTCGACACCCAGCCGTTTCTTCATATCCTCTACGAAGGCCTGCTTCCGTTCAGCGGTATCTATACTGTACATGACAATCTTCTTGTACGGCTTCACCAGCATGAGCGCCTCCATCTGGAAACGCGCCTGTACACCACATCCGAAGACCCCAACGGTATCGACTCCGTCTGGAGCAAGATACTTGGCTGCAATCGCACCAGCGGCAGCGGTTCTCACCTGCGTGAGATAACCGTTGTCCAACAGCACGGCTTCCAGGAAGCCAGTCTCTGCACTGACAACGAGCATCTGCCCACTTTGCGATGGAAGCCCGATATCGGGATTCTGAAAAAAACCGGAAGCGATTTTGATCGCCATGCTCGGTAGTCCCCGAATGAATGCGCTCTTAATATCGACCTCACCATTCTTCTCTGGTACGGGTAGCATCATGATCGGAGGAACAGTCGCCTTACCTTCTGCCAACGATGAGAATCCAACCTCCACCTGTTCGATCACTTCCAGATCGAGCTTTACAAACTTTCGCAACTCCTGTTCCGAAAGTACAACAATTCCTTCACTCATGATTACTCTCCTTTTTCCAATACTGAAAGATAGGTGCGTTTGTCTACATTTCTCCCAGTGAGTGGCATGACTACGTTACAGCCTTTGACATCCACCTTTCCGGACAGTATCGCTCCGATTCCCACCGAAGCAGCACCCTCTGCAACTATTCCATGGTTATCGAATATGAAGCGCATACCACGCTCCACATCCTCCTCAGTCACCACAACATGTTCATCGACATACCGTTTTACGAGCTCCATGGTGTAGTGATTCTCCCGTCCGATTCCACCAAGAAGCGAGTCGGCTAGCGTATCCTTCTCTTCAATGTCGGCAGGTTTTCCCAACTTGATACTCTCAAGCATCGCAGGAGATCGATCGATCGAAATACCTACGACTCGGATCGATGGATCAAGTGATTTCGCCGTCATAGCGATACCTGCCAGCAACCCTCCTCCACTCAGTGGGATGAGGAGTGTATCAGTCTGCGGACGTTGTCTGAGTAGTTCGAGCGCGATCGTTCCCTGTCCCGCGATTACCAGGGGATCATCGAACGGTACTACGGGTATATACCCCTCTTGCTCTTTCAGCTCGCGGTAATGATCCTCTGCCTCATCCTGCGAAGCACCGAACACTACCGGAGTTCCTCCGAGGTCTCGGATTGCTTCGACTCGATACGCGGGAACGCGTTTCGACAGACAAACAACAGCCTTCACACCGACCTGATTCGCTACGTACGATACAGCTCGACCGTGGTTCCCAGTCGAAAACGTGATCACTCCTCGAGCTCGTTCAGCATCTGAGAGGGAGAGGATGGTATTCGTAGCTCCTCTGACCTTGAACGATCCAGTAGGCTGTAACAGCTCAAGCTTAAGCCCTACTGAAGAAGCCTCCGCAAGTGTAGCCACTTGCGGAGACTCGACTATCGGTGTCTCGGAGACCACCGGGTACACTCTCCCGGCAGCGCTCCAGACATCGGCAATTGTTGGTAATTGATAATTATTCTTCATGATCCTATGCGTTATAGATGATATCGATTGGGTAGTCGTAGAATGCCTCGTACCCATCTTCTGTGATATAGATCGAAGCATCGATCTCAAATCCCACATCGTCGTACCAGATTCCAGGAATCAGATGCAACGCCATATTGGGCTTGATGATCGTCTTATCTCCAGGTCTGAGACTGATGGTGTGTTCACCCCAATCTGGTGGATAGTTCACCCCAATCGAATACCCGAGCCTAGACTCTTTTACGACCTTCGAGTGACTGATTGCATCGCGCCACTTCGCTTCTATGCCTTCCGAGGTGACTCCAGGCTTGATCCATTCCAGGGTCTTCTGGAGACCATCCATCACAACCTCCGCCGTATCTTTCATGAGCTGAGGTGGATTCTCTCCGAGGAAAATGGTACGTGCTATTGGTGCATGATAGTGCTTGTAGACCCCGGTAAGTTCGAGAAGGACTGCTTCATCGCGCTTGAACAGCTTGTCAGACCATGTCAGGTGGGGAGTCTTCGTTGCCTCTCCTGCCATCATCAATGGCACGATCGCCGGATAATCTCCACCGAACTCGCTGGTACCTGCATACTGAGCTTCAACGATCTTCGCCGCAGCGTCACACTCTCGCACACCAACTTTGATATTGTTCTTGGCTGCATCCATCACACGAACTGCAATCTGTCCTGCACGCTTCATCATCTCAAGCTCAGCTGGAGATTTAACCACTCTAATCCAGTTCACGAGTGCATTTCCGTTTAGGAACTTCGCGTTCGGGAGACTATTCTGCAATTCAACATAGGACTGTGCCGTGAAATAGAACTGATCCATTTCGACACCGATTCGTTTCTTGTCCCATCCGTATTTCTTGACGAGATCGGCAACGAACTGCATGGGGTGTCGTTCAAGTGACTGCACATAGTTGTCTGCATACTCATAGATGTTCTCGTTCTTGAGAAAACTGGTGATACGGCAACCATTCGCATCCATTCCCCGTCCAATCCAGATCGGTTCCTCTTTGTCTAGCGAAACCAGCACGCACTGGTGAACATAAAAGCTCCAGCCATCATATCCTGTAAGATAGTTCATATTCGCCGGATGGCTGACCACGAGAAGATCAATTCCCTTCTCCTGCATAGCCTTCTTGGTTTTCTCAATTCGTCCTAGATACTCTTCTCTTGTAAATACTGGCATCAATAACCTCCTTGCCTACAATTTACCCCTTTACATGTGACCATAAAAACGGTGTTTCACTACAGTCGCATGTATGTAATCGATCATGGTCACATAGTCGAACACCGGAAGTCCTGTGGCCTCCTGAACTGCCGCACCATAGGGAGGAAGCATACTGCATTCAAGCAGAATCGCCCCCATAGTAGGATGCTCCTTCTGCAGTCGTACTGCACGTTCGACCACTGCAGCCTCAACTAGTGCGGAATCGAGCACCCCCTTCTCGTGAAAGACAGCATCCACGAAGTGCTCGCAATCTTCCAATCCGGTAACCCGTATGCGCTTCATTACTGCACTTGAGACACCTACAGCCGAAAACAACTCACTTGTCAATGATGCACTGTTCGCTGTGACCACACCAAGCGGCGCTTCGGATCCGGTGACCAGTGCCATGAACGAGAGCTGCAGCAGACTCGAAAGGAATACCGGGATTCCCAGCTCGTCTGCCAGTTGCCTCTGGTAGATCGCCATAAATCCACAATCGCCGGTGATTGCTCTCACCCCTTCTGCCTGCAACGCTTTAGCAGCGGTCTCTACAGCCTGATACATGCTCAGATCATGATTGAAGATCCGCTCGACCGAAAGTCCCGGTACCCGTTGAAATCGAACGGGATACCGGTATGTTGTTGCATTTGCCGTATCTCCGGGAATGTAGGGAGCAAAGTTCTCCAGTAGTAGAATTCCTATGGATTCACCGTAGCTCACTTGTCCCGGCCTCACAGCATATCGCATAGCAGCCTCGCTCTGACTCGCCTAAATTCCAGCCGACTGGGGCAGGAAGAGGGCAATCTGTGGGAAGATGATAATCAGAGCTGTCGAGAGAATCAGAATACCGATGAACGGGAATATCTTCCTGATGACCTCGAAATAGGGTCGTCTGAATATCAGCTGTGCCGTGAAAATGTCACACCCGAATGGTGGTGTCGCGGAACCGATGGCAGCCTGTAGAACGATCAGTGTTCCCAGGAGAACGGGATCGATCCCTGTGGAGACCACGTATGGCTGGAAGATCGGACTCAGCACGTAGATCGCGACGATTGGGTCAACGAACATACAAGCCACGAAGTATGCAATAACCACCACGATAATCAGCTGCAACTGAGTCGGGTCGGTACCGATGATCACCGGCATGATCTGCTGCGGAATACGAAGGAAGCTGATCATCCAGGAGAAGACCTGACCGGATCCCACGAGGATGAACACGACACCAGTTACGATACCGGCATCGAGCAGAACCTGCACCAACTTCTTCCAGGTCATGGTTTTGTAGAGTAATGTCTCGAGAATGAGGCCATAGGCCACACCGGCTGCGGCGGCCTCTGTCGGACTGAAGACTCCGGCATAGATACCACCAACGACAATCAACGGGAAGCCCATGACAGGAATACCTTCCTTCAATGCCTTCTTCCGCTCTGCCCATGATGACTTCTCCAGAATAGCGATATTTCGCAATTTCGAGTAGAAGAACACATAGATCGAGAACAGGATGAAGATCATGATACCCGGTCCGATACCGGCGAGGAACAACTTACCGATTGAGGTGGCCGTGACAACTCCATATACGATGAATCCGATCGATGGGGGTATGAGCAGCGCAATATCACTCGAATTGATAATCAGAGCGAGTGAGAAAGAACTTGAATACCCTGCCTTCAGAAGCATCGGACGCATGGTCCCACCGATTGCTGAGACGGTCGCCTGCGTCGAGCCCGAGACTGCTCCGAAGAGCGTACAGCTCGCATTCGTCGTAATCGCCAATCCACCGGGAATATGCCCGACAAACACCTTGATCATCTCAACCAGTCTGTTTGCAGCCTTTCCCGATGTCATGATATTCGCCGCTAGAATGAACATTGGTACGGTGACCAAAGAAGGAGCGGAGAATCCATTGATCATCTGCTGGATGACCACCTGTGGGTTCACCAAGGGCAACTCTATCCGAAGATATACGAGAAGCGGTGTTATCAGGGTAATGACAAAAGGGAAACCCAACAGCAAAAATGCTATCATCACTAATCCAACTATACCCATTATTTCTTCTCCTTCAGTTCCAACGAATCTACATCGACTTCAGCCATGACATTCTCCATCATGGTCACTTCATCTTCAAATTCGCTCTGCTGTTCTGGAGACAACCAGACATCGGTCTCCTTGAAGTTCTTGAAGACAGTCCGGACATACTGAATGCCTGCAGTGAACAGAGCAAGAGGAGCGATGATGAGGAAATACCAGTATGGGGCTCCCAAAGCCTCGGTCTTCGTTCCTCGAATTCTCAGATTATTCATGTAGTTGAAGGCATAATAGGCTAGAACGAACATGACGATGGCGCTTATGATACTGATGATGATCACCAGAACTTTTTCAACTTTATTTGGTAGCAGCTCGAGAATAGCTCCCATGCGGATGTGTCTCGCCTTTCGGGCAGCGAAACTGGTACCGGTGAATGTGATGAGAATCACGAAGAGCTTGGAAATCTCCTCGGCGAAGTAGATACTTCTTGACATATTTCTGGCAATCACATTGACAATCAGCAGAACCGCAAGAAAGGCTGTGCTCGCTGCCAATATGGTTACTTCAAACCGATCTATGAATAGGGAAAGGAACTTTCCAATTTTCTTCAAGGAGCCCTTTGCATCTTTGGATTGTGTATCCATCTGTGGTTTGCTCATGGTTTTTTACCTTTATTTGGGACTTTTATAGGAGGTTTCCCGGGAAATTTTCCCGGGAAACCAGAACTATAAAGTTTCGACTAGTTTCCTACAGCTGCAATTGCCTTGTCGATATCGGCAAGAAGCGCCTGCAGAATCTCAGCTGAACCTGGTCCACCAACTTCGGGGAAGTTAGGATAGACTTGAGTTTCAGCAATGGTGCGAAGCTCTGCAATCTGTGCATCGGTCAACTCGGTGAACGTAACCTGTGGCCGATTGCGCTGGATCTCCTGTCTCATGCGATCGTTGTTCGCATTTACCCACTCAGCACTTGGAATGATCTTGTCGAGCCAGTAGTTGGTCATCAGATCCTGATACTCCTGGGGAAGAGATTCGAAGAAAGCCTTGTTGACTGCCGGAATACCGAGGAAAGGCTCTGCCCAGAGCTGCACGAAGTGATCTGCCACTTCATAAAATCCCATGCTGAAGTTCGCAAACATCGGCTGGCTCTGCGCATCGATCAGACCAGTCTGAAGAGCACTATAGATTTCACCGTAAGCCATCGGAGTAGGTACGATTCCATACGCGCGATAGTCACGAGTAAGCATTTCCGAACCCATGACACGGGTCTTCAAACCCTGCAGATCGGAGAGCTGATTGATCGGTCTCTTACTGGTGAGCCACTGCCAACCTTCAAAGAAGATTCCGAAAGGAATCAAGTCGTTCTCAACGAATTTCGCTCGAAGCATCTGGAAGGATTCACCGTTTCGGATTACCCAGTCGAGGACCTCTGGAAGATTCTCGTAGGGCCAAATGTAGTGCAGAGCAAGCACGTTCGCAGCTGGTACGAAAGAACTGATCCAACCATAGTCGGAGAAGACAAACTCTACGACACCAAGCTGAGCGAGCTCGTTGATGTCACGGTTCTCACCAAGTGTTCCATACGGGAATACTTCGATGTTGAATTTGCCATCTGTCTCTTCGCGCATGTAGTCGGCGAATTCGCGTGCCCATACGGTCATGGGATCGCCTTCAACTTCGGCGGTCGGGAACCGGACATTCCATGTCTGGTCCGCAGGAGCTTCAGCTCCGCCAGCAGCGAAAAGCGTTACACTGGGAACGAGCAGCGCGATGATCAGCGCCAATAGTACAATACGATTTTTCATATAAACCTCCTGAAAAATGTTTTCATACGGTTGTGTTTCACAGCCGTATTTTCTCAATAATACGCTCCATGAGCGGCCTCCACCCACTCATGCAGTTTGGATTGTTATTTCTTTCCTGAAAAATACCGCAACGCGGACTCAACCAGGAATTCAACACCAATCGGTAGTGTTGCTTCATCGATCGTGAAACGAGGATTGTGGTGCGGATATGTACTCCGCGCCTGCTCGCTTGCAGTACCGATGAACGTAAACACTGCAGGAACATGTTCGCCGAATGCGGCAAAATCTTCACACGCCATAGAGGCATGTTCGACGACATTGTTCTCACCGACAATACCCTTCGCGACATCGAATGCCAGAGCTGTCATGAGAGAATCATTCACCACGGCATCATTTTCGTGGTTGAAGTCGAATTCACACGTGCACCCATAGGCTGTGCAGATATCGGCTACCATCTGCTTGAACTTATCAGTGGGATTGTCCGAGTTGCCGGATTTCGTTGCAAACAGATAACGAATGGTACCCTCAAGTTCGACACTGTCCGGTATGATATTGTTCTTCGTTCCACCGGCAATACGACCAAACATGAGTGCTATAGGCTTCATCGGGCTGATGAAACGGGTCTGAATGGACTGAACCTGCTGTACTACAGCGGAGGCACAGACCACCGGATCGACAGCGCTCTCGGGATATCCCGTATGACCGCCGCGCCCCTTTATCGTAACTTTGAATACATCCATGGAGGATGTAACAGCACCCGATTTCACTCCAAGGGTTCCACTTGGCAATGGGGACCAGATATGGACCCCCATCGCTGCATCTACTTTTGGATTCTCCAAGATACCATCATCAATCATTGCCTGAGCTCCGGCAATCTCTTCATTTGGCTGGAAAACGAATTTGATCGTCCCATCGAATGATTCGCGCATGGAGGTGAGGATTTTTGCCGCGGTCAACATCATGGCCATATGAGCATCGTGCCCACAAGCGTGCATCAACCCTTTCTCCTTCGAAGCGAAGGGGAGCCCGGTCTGCTCCTCAACAGGTAGTGCATCGATATCGGCACGCATGAGCAATACCGGACCTTCAGCACTTTTACCTGTAAGGAGTGCGGTCACACCTGTCTTAGTGACGGTCTGAGGCTCAAGCCCCAAACCGTGCAGGTAGTCCACAATCTTCTGTGAGGTAGCAAACTCCTGGAACCCGAGCTCTGGATGGGCATGAAAATCACGCCTCAGAGCGATTAGTTCCTCAGTATGTTTTTTGACAGCCTCTTGGACATTCATAGCTATTATACCAAATTTCTCTTAATCAGAGTCTCTGCAATCTGTACTGCGTTCAAAGCAGCACCCTTTCGAATGTTGTTCGAGACACACCAGAAATTCAGACCATTTGCGATAGTGAAATCTTCTCTGATTCTACCGATCATAGTCAAATCTTCATCGTTGCTCTCGATCGGAGTTGGATAGAGCTCCTGACTTGGATCGTCGATGACCTTGATCCCTTCTGCTTTCGCGAGAAGCTCTTTAGCCTCTTCCGCAGAGAGCTTGCGTTCAGTCTCGACATTGATCGATTCCGAGTGTCCGTACCATACAGGAATTCGTACGCATGTCGCAGTGACCTCAATACTCGGATCGAGCATCTTCTTGGTTTCGTTCACCATCTTGTACTCTTCCTTCGTATAGCCGCCCTCTTGAAATACATCGATATGCGGAATTGCATTGAATGCAATCTGCTTCTTGTATGCTTGTGGCTTCGAGACCTTGCCAGATGCGATCTGCTCTTCGGCCTCCCGTTGCAACCCATCGATAGCCTTCTTGCCGGAGCCGGAGACCGCCTGATAGGTGGAAACCACCACTCGTTTGATCTTTGCAGCATCGTGAAGCGGCTTCAGAGCGACGAGCATCTGAGTGGTAGAACAGTTCGGATTGGCGATAATTCCCTTGTGCCAATCGAGATCCTGTGGATTCACCTCAGGAATGACCAACGGACAGTTAGGATCCATTCTCCACTGGGAGCTATTGTCGACAACAATGGCTCCCTCCTCTACCGCTATGGGAGCAAGCACTGCACTAGCGTCGCCACCTGCGGAGAAGATCGCGATATCGACCCCCTTGAAGGCGCCTTTCTTCGCCTCCTTGGTGACCCACTTTTTGCCCTGGAAAGTAACCTCTTTACCCGCCTGGCTGGCGATATCAAGAGGAACCAACTCCTTCACGGGAAAATTCCTTCTCTCGAGAGTGGAGAGCATCTCCGTACCCACAACCCCGAGAGCACCGACTACTGCAACAGTATATTCCTTTGCCATTTGATAAACCTCCTATGAACTACTCGAGCTTTCCGCTCTGCAGATCTGCGATTACACCCTCGATGATATCGATACCCTTCATCAGATAATCTTCGGGGATCACCAGAGGAGGTAGCAGCCGTGCAACGTTGTTGTGGTGTCCACCAACCTCAATCATGACACCACGCTGGTGTGCATACTTTCGAATCTTCTTGGCGATAGCGGAAGCAGGCTTTCTGGAAGCCGAATCCTCAACCATCTCGATTGCGAGCATGAGACCGATTCCGCGGACTTCACCGACGATATCGTATTTGCTCTCCATAGCCTTCATCTTCTTGTAGGCCTTTTCACCCAACTCTGCTGCTCTTTCTGGAATCTTATGTTCAGTCATCCAGTCCAAAGCTGTTGCTCCAGCAGCGAATGCAACCATGTTTCCACGGAAGGTTCCGATGGACTTTCCGGTTGGCCAGGTATTCAACTCTTCTCGGTAGGCGATTGCGCTGATAGGGAAACCGACTCCGCCAAGAGCCTTACTCATGGTGATGATATCGGGAACGATCTCTCCGTGCTCGAATGCGAACATCTTTCCAGTCCTGCCTAGTCCTGCCTGAATTTCATCACAGATCATGAGCACACCGTGCTTCTTGGTGATTTCACGGACACGCTGCATGAAGCGCTTCGAAGGAATGATAGTACCACCCTCTCCCTGGACCGACTCGAGAATGACTGCTGCCGGCAATGAGAAGCCAGAGTGGGAATCTTCGAGAATCCGCTCGAGATAGTTCGCTGCCTGTTCGTCCACCTGGTCATCTGGACAGCCAAACGGATTTCTGTAGGCATAGGGGAACGGGATGAACTGAATACCAGGAACCAGCTGACCAATATCATCTCTGTGGCTACTGTCGGTGGTAAGAGCCAGAGAGACTCCGGTCATTCCGTGATAAGCACCTTCGAATGCGATGATACCATTTCTCTTGGTGTTATATTTTGCCAGTTTGATCGCCTGCTCGACTGCATCCGATCCGGTGGGACCACCAAAGAATATACGAGAGAGCTCTTTGGGAAGCACTTTTCGGAGTGCCTGCACCATCTTTACTCTGGTCTCGGTTGGAATATCCAGTGTGTGGGTAACCTTATCGATCTGCTCGTGAGCAGCCTTCAGAACTTCGGGGTGTCCATGACCGAGTGCCATGACTCCAGCGCCGCTGAACATATCGATATAGATATTGCCATCGGCATCCTCCAAAGTCGCACCCTTTCCTCGTGCTACGGCCATGGGCATGCCCTTGGAATAGGACACTGCCGAACTCTCGTTCGCTGCCTGGAACTCTAGTATCTCCTTCGATTTAGGCCCTGGAGGAACCATCGCAATCCGGGGAGCACCCTGCATAGACATTTCTTGAAACATCTTCTCTTTATCCATATCAACTCTCCTTTGCCCAGCAACTCCGGTTTCTACCGGGAAGGGGTCTTGTTGTTGTATCTCATAGTCTCTGAAATCTCCATTGCAATCCTCTGCAATGGTTCAGTAAAAGTCAGCATCTTCTCTTCTGTAAGCCGCATGGAAGGACCACTGATGGCTATACATGCTATGACCTCGCCATCTCTATTGTACAGCGGTGCGGCTATGCTGTTCAGGTGATTCCCGAACTCAAGTACCTCGGTAGCATATCCCTGTGCTCCAGACTCTCTCACAAGCTTTTTGAATGCATCCTTGTCCATACAGGTGTTCGGTGTCTTCCGAATGAACGTAACGTTATCCAGATACAAATCGAGTTGTTCTTCCGAAAGACTCGAGAGCAAGAGCTTACCTGAAGCGCAGGTGTTGACTGGATAGGTATAGGTGACATCCGGATTCAGAACAACAGTATGGGAGCTTTTCACCTCTTCCACAGCAATGACCATGTCATGGTATAATACAGTGAGGTAGATGTTCTCCTTCGCGATGCGCTCAAGGTCGTACATGCGAGTCTTCGCAGATTCTCGCAACTGCTCCTTGATCGGTACGGTACTGCCAAGCTGGAACAACTTGAGACTCACCTGGTACCCCATTCTCGATTTTTCAACATAACCAAGGCAGACGAGCGTATACAACAATCTGTGCAAATTCGCACGAGTCAGACCAAGCCCCTTGCACATAGTCGAAGGCTGCACCGGTTGATGCTCACTGATGAACTCAAGAAGATGAAAAGCCTTCACCACGGTAGTGGCGATCTGGTATGATGTCTCACTATTTGAACGCTCGTTTATTTGCTGAAACATACTTCATTATGGGGGGAGCTATTCCATATGTCAACCAGAAATTTTCAATTTTTTTGTTATTCTTTAAAGGATAATACTTTATCTAATATATTTTACAGAATATTGAGCTATCCAGAGACTTGAGGCAATAATTTTCTGATTAAGAACTATCCAGTTGAAGGCCATTCCCGTCGAAACATGGTGTTTCGGCAGGAATGTAAAGGATATTCGCAAGACAATCTTACTACAGAATGAAAGGAACTCGGAAATTATGGGACTGGTAAACCACAAAGGTCTCAACTTCAAGAATCTCAGAAACCTTGGCCAACTCTCGTTTAAAGAAGTCGAGAAGACTCAATCCATCTTCCTCCCCAAGGAGGACCTGTACGATCAGGTCATATCTTCCAGTTACGACAGCGGCGGAAACCACACCCCTAAGACGGGCGAACTCCTGAGCTTTTCTCCCCAGATCGAGGGTCTTTAGCTTCACTCCCATCATAATCACCTGCAGACCTGGAATGGCTTCAGGATTTACCAGACCCGTGATCTGGAGGACACCCTCCTCCATGAGTTTGTTTACCCGTGCACGTACCGTGTTCTCAGTTATGGACAACTCCTCGGCTATTGCGCTATACGCTTTACGGCCGTCGTTGAGTTGCTTGATGATGGCTTTGTTCGTCTCGTCAATTTTTTTCATTACCCATTCACTCTCTGAAATTCCTTCATGAGATCCGCAAGTGCCTGCACATCTGCAACGGGAAGGGAGTTGTAGATGGATGCCCGCAAGCCTCCAACGCTCCTGTGGCCTTTGAGTCCGAGCATTCCCTCTTCCTTAGTCGCAGCAAGGAACTTCTTCTCCAGTTCCTCGTTCGCCATGCGGAACACAATATTCATTTTCGAGCGATATGCCGGATCCACAGGACTCCGGAAGTATCCTCCACTACCATCGATGGCATCGTATATGATGGAGGATTTGAGCGCAGCACGCTTTGCCATACCCTCAGCTCCACCGTTGTTATTGATCCACTCGAGAACGAGCTTGACGGCCCAGATTGAAAACACCGGAGGCGTATTGTACAGACCTTCACCCTCTGCGTGTACTCGATAGTCGAGGTAGGCGGTAAGATTCGTATTCTGTTTATCGAGCATATCCTTGCGAAGAATCACCAGTGTAGCACCAGCCGGACCGAGGTTCTTCTGGACGCCCCCATAGATGAGCGCAAAGTTCTCCACCGGAACAGGTCTGCTAAGCAGGTCACTCGACATATCGGCAACAAGAGGAACAGCACCCGTGTCCGGCCAATCCTGCCACTCGATACCTCCAATGGTCTCATTGGAACAGAGATAGAGGTACGAGGAGTTGTTCGATGGCTTCACACGCTTCGGATCCGGAAGCGATGAGAAATTGTTCTCACTTCCATCGTAATAGATGTGTACATCCCCCAATTTCTTTGCATCGCTGGCGGCCTTGTTACCCCACGATCCACTTCGGATATAGTCGGCAACCGTTCCGGGACGCAGGAAATTCATGGGAATCATAGAGAATTGGAGCGTAGCCCCTCCACCGAGGAAGAATATATCATAATTGTCTGGAACCCCCATGAGTTCTCGTATGAGAGCAAGGCACTCATGGTACATATCCTCAAACGGCTGACCACGATGACTGGCCTCGATCATGGAGAGGCCGTAACCCTTGTAGTCCAACAAGTCTTCATGCAACTGCTCCAGAACTTCGGCTGGAAGCACCGAAGGACCAGCGAAAAAATTCTTTTTTCGGCTCATAGTTTGCCTCCCTTCACCAATTCATCGATGATATACAGCACCTCTTCTCCGATTCGAAGCAGATTCTCTTCACTATTTGCTCCAATATGGGGAGTGAGTGTGACTCGATCGCACTTCAAAAGAGGATAATCTGCTGCAGGGGGGTCTGATGGATACACGTCGGTTGCATACCAGGACAGCTTTCCTTCTCTCAATGCCTCAACTACGCAATCGGCATCCACACAGAGGCCTCGACCGGTGTTAATGAGTACAGGAGCCTTGTTACAGGCATCGATGAGCCGATAGCAGACCAGCCCCTTCGTTTCATCGGTAAGAGGGAGATGGAGAGAGATATAGTCGGCATCTTGAACGGCTTCTTCTGGAGATTCCATCATGGTCGCGATCGGACTCTCCTTCACATACTTGTCATAGGCAACGACCCGCATACCGAAGGCGACTGCACGCTCGGCAAGCTTCGTAGCGATATTCCCCATACCTATGAGTGCCAGCGTTTTCCCATACAACTCTGTTCTTCTCATTTGCTTGAGCCACTCACCACGCTTCATTCCGTTGTGGACTTCGATGAGATTGGTTGGTACAGAAATCATAAGAGCAAACGCTAGCTCTGCTACAGCAATAGCCGAAGCCTTCGGGGTGTTTCGCACCAAGATACCTTTGCTCTCGGCATATGCGATATCGACATTGTCTAGCCCGACTCCACCTCGGATAATGAGCTTGAGATTCTTAGCAGCATCGATATACTCTTTTGTACACTTTGTCTTACTGCGTACGAGAACAACATCCGCATCGGCCAGTTTTCCCTTGTCTTCTGTAACCTCTCCATAGGCTGTCAACATGTGGGGAAGCGAAGCATCGAACGGATCGGAAATCAGTATCTGCATCCTGTAAACTCCTTAAAATAAAGCATTGTTATATGATACTTCACTTATTCGGAATTTGTCAAATATGTATTCGTAAATTTACGTTAAAGTCAATTTATCCGCCACTTCTTTCCATTTCCGGCCTACTCGGACGTTATCCTGCGTGGAGCGGCTGGAGAGGGCATTTTCTGGTGCCTCTCGGGCAGAAGGTTCAGATCGAACGGTGTAGTCTGATACACATAATAGTTTAACCAGTTAGTGTAGAGCAACTGGGCATGTGAGTACCAGGAGACCGAAGGACCACGTTCGGGATCATCGCCGTGATAATAGTTCTTGGGTATATCGATGGGCAACCCCCGTTCCAGATCGCGACGATACTCCTGATCGAGGGTATGTGACTCGTATTCTGGATGTCCAAATACGAAAACCTGTCTATCATCTTTACTTACAACAATATACAGTCCAGCCTCATCGCTTGCCGAAAGAACTTCGAGCTCCTCCACTTGTGAAACATCTGCACCCCTCACCTCCGTGTGACGTGAGTGTGGTGCAAAGAATATGTCATCAAAACCACGCAGAAGCGGTGTATTGGGCACCAACACCTTGTGTTCGAATACGCCGAACATCTTCCTCTCCATAGGATATTTCTGAATTCCATGATGATAATAGAGGCCCGCTTGTGCTCCCCAGCACAGAAACAGATTTGCAAAGACATGATTGGCCGCCCAATCCATGATTTCACACAACTCGTCCCAGTATTCAACATCTTCGAAATCCATTGTCTCAACCGGAGCCCCGGTTATGATCATTCCATCGTAAGAGGAGTTTTTTATCTCATCGAACGTCTTGTAGAACTCCTCGAGATACTCTGCAGAGGCGTGCCTCGAAGTATAGGTTGCAGTTCGGAGGAAATCGACCTCAATCTGCAGTGGTGTATTCGATAGGCGCCTGAGCAGACTGGTCTCCGTACTCGTCTTGAGCGGCATGAGATTGAGAATGACGAGTCTGAGCGGTCTGATATCCTGACTGATGGCCCGTTTTTCGGTCATCACGAAGATATTTTCCCGCTCCAGGATACTTCTGGCTGGCAATGCATCGGAGATTTTCACTGGCATACGAACCTCCTACCCTTCCAAAGCCTGTGCAAGATCGGTAATCAGATCATCGATATGCTCGGTTCCGATCGAGAGTCGTACCGTACCAGGTTCGATCTGTGCCGAACGGAGTTGGTCTTCGGTCATCTGTGCGTGTGTGGTGCTTCCGGGGTGTATCACAAGCGATTTGACATCGGCAACATTCGCAAGAAGCGAGAAGATACGTAAGCGATCTATGAAACGAGTCGCTCCCTCCGCCCCTCCGGCAACAACGAAGGTGAAGATCGAGGCGCCACCACGAGGGAAATACCGGTTGTACAGCTGGTGTGAAGGATCAGATGGAATCGAGGGGTGATTCACCCGCTCCACATTCGGATGTTCGGAGAGGAATTTCACGATTGCAAGCGTATTCTCCACATGCCGTTCAACTCGGAGTGAAAGCGTTTCGAGTCCCTGGAGGAACAGGAAAGCATTGAAGGGACTCAAGGCAGCTCCAAAATCTCGTAACAGAATAACGCGAGCACGGGTGATAAAGGCTGCAGGTCCAGCCACTTCAGTATAACTTACTCCATGATAGCTTGGATCTGGATCGACGAACCAGGGAAATTTCCCCGACTCTGCCCAATCGAAAGACCCTGCATCGACCACGATTCCGCCTATGCTCGTACCATGACCACCAATGAACTTGGTCGCCGAGTGTACTACGATATCGGCTCCATGTTCGATTGGCCTTAGCAGATAGGGAGTTGCGAAGGTATTGTCCACGATCAGCGGCACATGGTTCTCATGCGCGATTCTGGCAATCTCTGCTATGTCTGCAAGATTTGCATTCGGATTCCCGATACTCTCGATGAACACAGCCTTCGTTCTCTTCTTAAAAGCCAGTCGCAGACTCTCGTGATCATCTATATCGAAGAATGTGGTTGAGATTCCACTCTCACCAAAGGTTCGACCGAGAAGATTGTAGGTGCCGCCGTAGATGGTCTTCGATGCGACGATATGATCACCAGCGTGAGCGAGGTTCTGAATCGTTATGGTGATAGCTGCCTGTCCACTCGCTGTAGCCAAGGCACCGACCCCTCCTTCGAGAGCGGCAACCCGCTTTTCGAACACATCGGTGGTTGGATTCATGATTCGGGTATAGATGTTTCCTGGTTCGGATAGATCGAAAAGTGCAGCGGCATGCCTGCTGTCATCGAACACATACGAAGTCGTGGCGTAGATCGGTACTGCCCTTGCTCCGGTAGCCGGATCGGGTTGTTCCTGTCCTGCATGGAGCTGCAGTGTCTCAAAATGGTATGTTCTATCGGTATCTTTTGTATGCATATTTGGTTCCTTTTTAATCGAGTTTTTCAGGTGAGTCGACGACCCACACACCTCTTAGCCAAGCATGCACATGCTGGCGCGGACAGAGCCATATCTTGTGGTCTTTGATATTCTGCTCTTCATCCTGGAACCTCCCTGATATTGGATAAAAAAAACCGCCGGAGTACACCGACGGCGACGACGTCACATGTACAGAGGCGATTAATAGCTCTTCATGGAGTGCATCTTACGTACTTTCTTCAGCTGCTTGCGCTGCAAAGCCTTTTTCTTCCGGTTTTCAATGGTAGAAGGCTTCTCGAAATACTCGCGCTTTTTCCACTCCCGGATAATGCCCTCTTTCTCAACCATTCTTTTGAACTTCTTGATTGACTTTTCGAGTGGCTCATTATCGTCTACTCTTACGTAAGCTATAGTAATCACCCCCTTCCCAAGTTCTGGGACAAACGTTAAGAACACTATGGTGAAATGTGTTCTCTTTGTCAAGAACCCGTATCACCAAGTATGTGTTCAATCGATCGTCTATGCTTTCGTAGCGCGATCACCGTCAATTGTAGCGACTCGTTGTTCCTGAAATAGTTGCGCCCCATCCGAAAAACGACATCCACAGTATCTCCTTCGGAGAAGGCTGTACCCACCTCATCTGCAGCGTTCCAGTATACTGCCGGCCACCGATAGGTGCCATACTGCAACTGAAGCTTCACATGCCCCGGCCCACTCCCCTTCGATCGGTTAAGCAGTTGAATCTCCTCCACAATCGCCTCCTGTATGAGGAACTGGAGCGGAGGATTACCTTCGCCATACGGCTCGAACGTCTCGACAAGTTCAATGAGTTTCGGTGTGAGATACTCTGCTGGAAGCTCAGCATCGACTGAGACCGGCTCATCGTCCAGCCCTTCACGAGATTCCATGAGCTCGATCGCATCTACGATTCTGGAACGGAGTGAATCAAGGTGCATACGCTCCATGCTGAATCCTCCTGCACACCGATGCCCTCCGAAATCTAGAAACAGATCTTCGAAGGTTCGGAGGAATTCTCGAACATTGAAGTGTTGTGGACTTCTCATGGAACCGGTGACCCTCGTATCATCCACATGGGCTATGACCATGGTAGGAACATGGAACTGACGCAATAATCGCGATGCCATGATTCCTGTCAGACCTCTACTGACGGTGGAATCCTCTACCATGAGAAACTTCCCGTCGAAATCGCCATGACTTGAGCGAGCCTTAGGTAGAAGCCGATCCCAAGAGTCCTCTCCCTGTCTCTGGCGCTCCTTGTTCAAGCGCATGAGCTCCCCAGCATAGGTTTCACAAGCCTGCATATCCTTTGCCAACAACATATTAGCCGCAATCTGCGGTTGCCCGAGTCTGCCTGATGCATTGATCACCGGAGTAAGCTGCCATCCAATATCTGAAGTCGACAACCGTTTGCCTACGAGATTCTGCATACTCATGAGAGCGAGCAACTCTTTTCTCACTCCCTCGGTCATCTTTGCCATACCACTTCGAACGAGAATCCGATTCTCGTCGACCATAGGCATGAGGTCGGCGATCGTGCCCATGGCAACCAAGTCCAGAATGTGTTCATACTCCACAGAGAGTCGAGGCACAGATCGCAACACGTAAGCAGTGAACAGAGAGACAAGGAGATCGAGTTCACTCGCGGTACGCGTGTATCGTACCGATCTACTGATCTGCATGAGACTGAACAGACTCTTCCCAGTGATCTGTGGGAGCACCCGTTCGAATTGCTCTCTGAGCTCACCCATATGGATATCCACAGCAGAACCGAATGCCCTCCTGAGCAACTGAGTCTCCATGTCACGATCGAGTGCGAGAATAGGAACACCGCTGTTAAGGAACCGAAGGATTCTACTCTGATGTATCTCAAGCACACCGGGAACAACCTCTTCGATCATGCGATCCTCGACGATAAGATTCTTCACTCGAGCTGCTTCGATAATGACCGTCTCCCTTCCCGGAGTGGTATTACCCGGCATAGCATGCAACAGTATGCACTCTTCTCGATAGAAATCGCTACAGGCGAAACGGAGTGCCCAGATACACTTCGCAGCAACACCACAACCGGCAAGGTGGGCAAATGGGTATCCACACCCCTCGAGCTTTGGATTGATCACAGCATCGGCCGATGGAATCACATCACCGGCAAGATGATGGTCTGTGATCAGCACATCGATGCCGAGTGAACGAGCATAGGTGACCTCTTCAGTATTGGAGATTCCACAGTCAACGGTAATAGCAAGTGTTACCCCTTGCTTTGCAGCCTGATCGAGTCCATCCTTCGTAAGACCGTATGGTTCATCTCCTTCGGGAAGACGCCAAGAAGTCTCGACTCCAAGTGATTCGAGTTCTTGAACCATGAGGACCGTGCTGGTAATTCCATCTACATCCCGGTCTCCAAACACGCAAACTTTCTCTTGCTCATCGCGCGCTTGCAACACACGCTCGACAAAACTCTCCATCTCATCGAACAAAAACGGATTGTGCAGGTAAGAGACATCTGTTTCGAGAAAGAAACGTACCGATTCCGGTTCAACCGCTCCCCTCCTGGCAAGGAGAGAGGCGGTTATGTAATCCACCCCGTAGGTCTCGTTCAACTTTCGAATCAGCTCCACTGAGACTGGTTCCTTTTTCCATGTTTTCATATAACAACCTTATAATAATATTCACATGAGCACCTCCATGAGCACACCGCCTGAAAGTGTTTTCAGCGGCCCACCGAGGATGTTGGTTACGTAGCGGATCATATATCTACCTAACCTGATTGCTGCCGTTTCGCTTAGTTGCACGGAAACAGCCTCTTGGACATCGAGTGTCCTCGTGAGTGTCAGATACCGGCGAGCACCAGGGCCCAGCGCAAGTTCATAACTCGTCGAATCGACATCTCCACAACGCGCACAACACGGTGTATGCAGTCCGGTATTGAACGATAGAATCTCCTGCTCTCCATATTCGTTCGAACAGATTGGGCAAGAAGCGAGCTCAGACTCGAGGCCCATGATTGAGATAAATCGCCAGATGTACTGGATAAGAATCAGACGAGGATCTGCTTCTCCCGACTCGAGGAGGATAAGAGCAGAACCAAGTTCTCGATACAACTGTTCGAAGTCTCCACCATGCATCCGAAGTGCCATCTCCGTCATGGTCTGTGCCGTGTAGAGCCTCGGTAAATCATCTCGTATCCGTTCAACGGTATGCTCCGGATCGACATCCACCAACGTATAGTCGCCTCTGGTTCGATTGTGATAGAGATAGACTGTTCCCAACGTACCGATCTCAATGCCACCGGCGAGCTTACCCTTTCTGGCACCATAGGCGACTGCTTCAAAGATCCCCAGATCAGGTGAGAGCAATGTCACCAGTCGATGCAGATCCCCCCACCTCCTGTGGGTAAGCACAATCGCATCGCTCGTAAGATTTCGCTCCATGCGGGGACCTCGTGTCGAATTCGGATACAGGAACGTGATCACCAAGAAAGGGACACCTGAACACTGCTCGAGATCAGAGTAACTTCTCGGTGAAACTCTGTCAACCAAACGGCCAGATGTATGATATGATGGGCCCATGAAATCCAGTTGTCGGACACGCTTGACTCTCATCATCCTCGTCGTACTCGCGACTCTGTCTCCACTGGCGGCTATCTCCTTCTACCCCGAAATGCAACTCGAGGATCCGTTCAGTTCAACGCTACTGCTCGAAGATCGCGATTTCTTCTTCGAAACCGACGTAGCGTATCGTGCCGCCGCAGACAATCTACAGATATCACTTACCACCATGGGAAAAGGAGACCCGCTCTATGTATGGTTCGGGCACTCTGGTCTCGTAGTGACCGATTTGAGATTGGGTCGTAGTGTCATGTACGACTACGGGATATTCAGCTTCGACGACGACTTCTACCAGACATTCGCATTGGGACGCCTCTCCTATGAGGTATGGGCAACATCTGCCCAGGCACGGTACGATTTGGCCAGAGAGGAGGATCGGACCGTCTCAGAGATCACGCTCAATCTCCCTGCATCGGCGAAAATCGAACTGGTGAACTTCCTTAATTATAACATAGCTCCGGAGAACAACACCTATCTCTACCACCACTACGATGAGAACTGCTCCACCCGTATACGTGACATCATCGACAAGGCTGTGGATGGTCAACTGAAAGCGTGGGCAACCGAGACTCCTCTGGATATGACGATTCGGGACCTCGTCACACTCCATACCGCCAACAGTCCATTCATCGACTGGACACTGAACTACCTCCAAAGTGGTTCGATCGACCACCCGATCTCCCTCTGGGAGGCAATGTTTCTTCCCGAGGTGCTCGAACGGGCGCTCTTGGAGTTCACCTACACCTCGCTGGATGGGTCGGTGGTTCCCTTGGTCACGGATCGCCGGATCATCCATACAGCGAGTGAAGGAAGACGACCTCCGGTCGCCCAGCAGCCGGTCTCAGTCACCCTTCCTGCCTTTCTCGCCTCATTGGGTTTGGCCCTCCTGTCCATCTTTACTGGGCACATACTGAGTGAAAGTCGATTCAAAACGATCCGGACACTCGGGAAGAGTGTGTATGGCGTGATCACCACGGTATGGACAGCTGCGATCGGCATACTTTCCACACTGCTCGTGTTCATGATGTTCGTGAGTAATCACGATGTCACCTATTTCAATGAGAACTTCCTGATAAGCTCACCATGGCTTCTGGTCATGAGCGTGCAAGTTCTTCGAGGACTCTTCGGCAACACCGTCTCAGAACGACGATTCAGGAGAGCGAACACCATACTGGCAGTTGCCGTGATCTCGCTCTCCATAGTGAAGGCTGTTCTGTACGATGTCCTCATACAAGATAACTGGCAGATCATCCTCACGCTGCTACCGCTCTACCTCGCAAACAGTTCAATCCCATTCGAGAAGCTGGTCTCCCGCTTCTCGTTCAGAGCAGACGATTCGGATTGGTAACGGAGTGCCTCACGGAACGATCTTCGTCCCCTTATCCTCGTAGAGTGCCCCGTAGATGTATTCAGGACTGGTGATAAGTCCGACATTTCCAGTCGATTTCACAAAATCCATCATCGCTTGCACCTTAGGCAGCATGCTCCCAGGAGCAAAATGTCCCTCATCGACATAATTCTGGCACTCGGCAAGAGATATCGTATCAAGTTCCTTCTGATCGCTTTTTCCGTAGTTAAGACACACTTTCTCCACCGCAGTAGAGATCACGAACAGGTCCGCCTTCAGCTCCTTCGCCATAAGTGCTGCAGCAAGGTCCTTATCGATAACCGCCTCTCTCCCCTCCAGTGAACCGTCTGCCAGTCTCACAACCGGAATACCACCGCCACCGGCTGCGATCACGATGACCTGATTCTCAACCAAGGTTCTGACAGTCTCCAGCTCGACGATCGAGATCGGTTTTGGCGAAGCGACCACTCTCCGATAGCCTCGACCGGCATCCTCCACGACATCCCACCCATCATGCAACCGATGCTGGTCGGCATCCTCTTTGGACATGAACGAGCCAATCGGCTTGGTGGGATTCTGGAACGATGGGTCATCGGTGTCCACCTCTACCTGCGTCACGACGGTAGCAACCTGCGGGGCAATTCCTTCCTTGGCAAACTCATTATAAAGTGCCCTCTGCAGTTGATACCCTATGGCACCCTGTGTGTCGGCTACACAGGAGTCGAGCGGAACCGTATGGAGAACATCCTTCGCTAATTCGGCTCGCAGAAGAATGAATCCAACCTGTGGTCCATTTCCATGTGCAATCACCACCCGGTGGCCCGCCTTTACCAATCGTACGATATGTCGTGCAGTCTTCTGTGCTGCTGCATACTGGCTCTCTACCGTGACATGCTTCGAATCCTCGATGAGGGAATTCCCTCCGATTGCGATTACGATAAGTTTGCTTGTGTCCATATATCTCTCCATTGGTGATGATTCCCAATCAGTATATCAATTGCGCAACAAATTGCAACATTTTTCTTTCCATTGACAAAAACAGTGTGCGAGTGCTACCGTTTTTCTACAAATGTATGCTTTGCGGATAGTTGAGTGAATTGACCGAACCGTCATCGCCTACCAAGGAGTTCTTCATGCACCACGATCTCACATTCGAACAATCGATAGGACAACACGTTATGATAGGGCTGTCCGGAACAGAGGTGGATGATGCGTTCGTTGATCTCGTACGAACCTACAAGATTGGGAATGTACTCCTGCATCGTCGCAACTGCGAACACAAAGAACAGGTGCGAAGCCTCTGCTCCGATATCCGTCAGCTGATTGAACAGGAGACTGGCAGGGAACCACTCATCGCGATAGCCGAAGAGGGGGGAACTGTAAGTGTACTCTCTCCCGATGCAACCCACATTCCAGGGGCAATGGCCATCAGCGCCACAGGAGATCAGGGTAATGCCTATACCTGCGGGCGGATCATTGCAGAGGAGTTGCGGGCTTTGGGAATCCAATGTAATTTCGCACCGAACTTGGCAGTGAACAGCAACAGGATGAACCCTGTTGCAGGAATTCAATCGTATTCGGACAACCCGGAGACCGTAGCAGACTTTGCCGGGTCCACTGCTAGAGGGCTCTCGGATGGGTCGGTCGCTGCTTTCTGTAAGTTTTTTCCTGGCCATGGAGATACGATAACCGACGAACAGACAGGACTGCAGGTCCTCGACAAAATGCGCGAGGAGCTCGATGCATGTGAATTGCTCCCATTCGCTTCTGCTGTCGCAAACGCCATTGCGGGAGTGATCGTCGGTCACATTCTGGTGCCGGCTCTTGAAACTCAACCTATCGTAGCGTCGCTTTCAGGTTCCATCATTACTGAGCTGCTTCGCAACGAGATGGGATATGATGGAATCGTGTGCACCGATTATCTTGATTCGGAACCGATTCAACGCCAATATGGTGTCGCCCATGCAGCGGTCGAGGCACTCAAAGCGGGTGTGGATCTGATACTGCTGTCCGAAAATCACGATTGGGTAGCTGAAGTGGTCGGAGCAATCGCAGAGAGTCACCGAAACGGGTATCTCTCCTGGGAAGAACACCAACGGTCCCAGAGCCGAATCGCCACTGTCAAACAACGATTCTCCCTCCGTACCACCAACCCGATCACCGTCGTCGGATCGGAAGAACATACCGGCATTGCTCGAGCACTCATGGCACGAGCTGTATGTGCAGGGAACCTCCCACTCGAGACACTTCCTGAACTCGGCGATCATCCACTGTTTCTCGGGTGTATCCCGGACATACCTGCACAACTCTCGGGTGGCGAGGCACACGCTGCACTCTTTCCCCATTGGATGGCTAACCATATTGGGGGACGATCCCTTATCACTCCGACTGACCCAACCAATGAAGAGATCATAGGCTTGATGGAGGAGACAAAAGGAACGAGCTCAATCATCATCGGCACCTACAATGGATATGTGCAGAAGGGACAGTTGGCACTGGCAAATGCTATGGCAGGCACAGGCCTGATCACCGTGGTGGTCGCACTGGGGGACCCGTATGATCTGGTCTACCTTGCAGAGAATATCCACAGTTTCGCCACATTCGAATACTCACCGCTTGCATTCGAAGCTATCAGATGCATCCTTACCCATGAGCGGTCGGCAACAGGCGTGCTTCCTATACACTGGTAGGGTCCACTTTACCAAACTCGTATTTTCTTGTACTGTCTGTGCAAAATTCACCTCGTAGGAGACCGCATGCTCAGCCGAGAACACAAAAAGTTTATCCTGTTCGCCCTCTATCTCACATCCATGGTACTGGTAAATACGCTTGGATCCAAAATTACGACATTGGGCTCTGTCCGAGCATCGGTTGGAGTCTTCTTCATGCCGATTCTCTTCCTGGTAACCGATATCATCGGCGAAGTGTATGGCCGAAAAACCTCTGCACTCTTCGTGAATATCTCATCGGCAATGCTGGTGTTCATGTTTGCCATGATTGGTCTCTGCATCGTGCTTCCACCGAACCCGACTTGGGGATTGCAGGAGTCCTATGCGACCATCTTCGGTTCGAGTATGCGCATGACCGCTGCAAGCCTCATTTCGTTCTTCATAGCTCAACATGTCGATGTCTTCACCTTCTCGCTCATGAAGCGACTCACACGGGACCGTTATCTCTGGATCCGAAACAATGTGAGCACGATGGTCAGCCAACTCATCGATACCACGATCTTTATGTTCATCGCGTTCTACCATATGACCGACCAATACACGGTTCCATTCATTATCAGTCTTATCATACCCTACTGGTTGTTCAAAGTCCTGTTCGCATTCATCGACACCCCGCTCTGTTATCTCGGTGTGTGGTGGGTACGGAGGGAACCCAAGACCAATACACAGGAGATCACAAGCGAATCATGAGAAAAGCCATACTGTTCGGAGACAGTCTCACTGCAGGCCGCATAGGGATCTCCTACCGAAGGTATATACCAGTGGCAACAGAAGCACATGGTATAGAAGGAGATACGTGGTCACTTACAGTCAATCGACTCCGACGGTACCTCGCCAAGCGTAGCCCCGGAAGGGAAATCACCATGGTTCTCGAATCTGGAGCGAACGATCTGCTACTCCCCTTTATGGCGCAGAACCACGCTTCCTGGAAACAGGCTACTGTGCAGCTGAATACGACTTCTCAGAAGCCGATCGAAGAACATGACGCATTCATAGAGCAATGCTCGATGGACCTCAAGGAGCTGAGTGAGCTTGTCGGACATGCATCGCTCATGGTCTGCTCGATTCCAATACTCGGAGAGCAACTGGATTCACCGTTGAACCGTGAACGGGACAGACGAAATGGTTCCATGAGAGACATCGTCGAGCAGTACGAGAACCTTCTGTGGTGCGATATTACCCAAGCGGTGGAGGCTTTCGTTCGCGAACAGGGGGGATCTTCACCCTATCTCCCAGAACACCCGCAGGATATCGAGAGAGATGTTGCACGGATAGGAACCGATGAGGTGAAAGCATCGCACGTATCGGAGGAGCGAGACCTCGTTGCGACAATCGATGGTGTGCATCCGAATGGAGCCGGGGCACAACTGATCGGATCTGCCATCACCACCATGCTTCCCTGGTGAGAACTCGCTTCACGAATGCACTTTCTTTTAGTACATTACAGCTACACGATTATTATGTACAACATCTTACTGGAGGATAATTCATGGCAGATCAGGAACTGATGCCCGTAGAGCAAACCCTGCCTCATAATCTTTTCATACTCCCCCTCGTGGGAAACCCCATATTCCCTGGACTCTTCACGCCATTGGTGATAGAGAGCAAAGAGGATATCGAGATTGTGAATCAGGCTATGGCACATGGAGGGGATATCGGATTGCTGTTGGTGAAGGACGAGTCCAAAACCGATTATGATCCGGAGAATCTCTACCGGGTAGGCACAATTGCGAAGATAATCAAGAGAATCAAGCTGCCAGATGGCGGTATGAACATATTCATCTCAACACTCAAGCGTTTTCAGGTAAAGGATTTCCACTCGAGTGGCAGATTCATTATCGCCGATGTTGAGTACCTTGATGATATCGAAGACAACCCAACGGAACTGAAAGCTTGGACTCGCCAGTTGATCACCGAGACGAAGAAGCTCTCGAAGGGGAATCCTCTCTTTACCGAGGAGATGCGTCTGAATATGGTGAACATCGATCAGGCGGGGAAAATGGCCGATTTCATCGCAAGCATCATCAACATCGACCGGAGACAGCAACAGCGCATTCTCGAGACGCTGAATGTCAGACGCCGTATGGAGCGAGTCCTTGTATTCATAAAGAAGGAGCAGCAAGTTCTTGCTATGCAGGAACAGATTCAGCACCGCGTAAACAGCAAACTCGAAAAGAATCAACGCGAATACTTTTTGAGAGAGGAGTTGAAGCACATCCAACAGGAGCTGGGACTCACCAGCGATCCAAGAAGTGCCATTTTCAGTAAGCTCAGTAAGCAGATTGCTGCGCTGAATCTGGAGGGAGAGGTTGCTGAAGCAGTTAACAACGAATTGGAGAAGTTCCAATCGCTTGACCCCAATAGTCCCGAGTACTCGATAACTCGAACATATCTCGAAACCGTAGCTGCGCTACCCTGGCAGGAGCCGAAACCGGAGGACTTTTCGATAGAGTCGGCGAAGAAGATACTCGAGCGGGACCACTATGGCCTCAAGGATGTAAAAGATAGAATTCTCGAGTATCTTGCCGTGCGAAAGAAGAAACAGGATACAAAGGGCTCGATCATCTGTCTGGTGGGCCCTCCTGGAGTCGGTAAGACCTCGGTTGGACGGTCGGTCGCTCGGGCACTGAAAAAGGAGTATTACCGTTTCAGTGTGGGTGGCATGCGAGATGAGGCTGAGATCAAAGGTCACCGAAGAACCTATATCGGTGCCATGCCCGGAAAAGTGATACAGGGACTGAAGACGGTGAAATCCAAGAATCCGGTGTTCCTTATCGATGAGATTGATAAGATGGGAATCTCCTTTCAGGGTGATCCTGCATCTGCTCTTCTTGAGGTACTCGACCCTGAGCAGAACATCACATTCCGGGATCACTACCTCGATCTCCCCTTTGATATTTCTGAGATTCTTTTCATTGTCACGGCAAATAGTCTGGAGACCATTCCCAGACCCCTGCTCGATAGGATGGAAGTCATTCAGATAGCCGGTTACACCACACAGGAGAAGCTGGCCATCGGGAAGAAGTATTTGGTGCCGAAGAGTCTGAAGAAACACGGCCTCACCAAGAAAGAAGTCTCCTATACCTCCGCAATCCTGCAGGAGATTGCAGAATCGTATGCTCGAGAAGCTGGGGTGAGAAACTATGAGAAGTCTCTCGATCGAATTCATCGAAAGATCGCCAGGGAGATTCTCGAACACGACCCGAAACTGCCGGTTCGTGTGAACAAACAGAAAATGGTGGACTACCTTGGACAGCCCATATTCCGTGAAGATGAAATACTCCGGGCGGATCGGCCTGGAATGGCTATAGGACTAGCCTGGACAAGCATGGGTGGTGACACACTCATGATCGAGGCTGTCGCCTACCCGGGAAAGGGAGAACTCAAACTCACCGGTAAACTAGGAGAGGTCATGCAGGAGTCTGCGAATATTGCACTTACGCACCTGAAATCTATCGGAAAGTTGCACGGTATTGAGCAGAGTTGGTTCGACACACATGCAATCCACCTTCATGTACCCGAAGGGGCTACACCGAAGGATGGCCCATCGGCCGGTATCACCATGGCGACCGCTCTCTTCTCACTGATTACAGATACGGTGATTAAGCAGGACCTTGCCATGACCGGTGAGCTCGACCTGGTTGGAAAGGTCATGCCGATCGGCGGATTGAAGGAGAAGATTCTCGCAGCTCGTCGAAACAAGATCGAAACGATACTCATTCCGAAGTTCAACAAGCGAGATCTGGATGAATTGGACGATGAGATCAAGGAGGGAATCACCTTCCACCCGGTGGGAACGTTCGATGAAGTACTCCACCATGTTTTCTCTATCGATCGAAAACAATCGGGAGCCACTCAGTGATGGAGTTACTGAGCCCGGCGGGCACCCTGGAGAAACTACGGTATGCCTATACGTACGGTGCAGATGCAGCGTACGTAGGCATGCAGGATTTTTCCCTCCGTACCAGAGCGGGAAACATTACCGATTCCGATATAGAGGAACTCAACCGAATCAAGGGTGACCGACGACTCTATGCTGCAATCAACAGTTATCTCCATGAACGCGATATCAGTGTTCTAGAAGACCGGCTGAACAGCATTGCAGCCTACCCGTTCGATGCATTCATTGTGAGCGATCTTGGTGCAGCCATGGTGCTTCGCCGAACATTCGGAGACGATCGTGCCCTCCATTTGAGCACCCAGGCAAACTGTCTCAACAGCGAAGCAGTGAAGGCGTATCGTGATTTGGGATTCTCTCGGATCATCCTAGGCAGAGAGACCCCATTGGATGAGATCAAACGGATCAAGGATACGAATCCCGAGATGGAGATAGAGACCTTCGTACATGGGGCAATGTGCATGGCCTACTCTGGTCGTTGTTTTCTCAGCGCATTTCTCTCTGGACGAAGTGCGAATCAGGGCGACTGCGCTCACACCTGCAGATGGACCTATCGGCTACTCGAACAGCGTGAAGCAAGTCGGTATCCGTCAGGTGAACTGGTACTCGAAGAGGAGAGCCGTCCGGGTGAGTACTATCCGGTCTACGAAGGAGATGGATACACCACCATACTGAGTTCGAAGGATCTTTGTATGATAGACCACCTTGCCAAGCTCAAAGAGGCAGGGGTCGATTCGTGTAAGATCGAAGGTCGAATGAAGTCGCTCTACTATGTGGCCACGGTCACGCGGGCATACAGAAAAGCACTCGACGCGCTCGAAGGGCTCCCAGGATCCGAGGATTGGCGGGCATTTCGCGATGAGCTATTCCGTGTAAGTCATCGAGAATTCAGTACAGGGTTCTTCTTCGACGATGAGGAGATTGCAAAGGCGACTGAGGTCAGTTACTTGCGCGACTACCTCCTTATAGGAACCATCGGTGAGGCACGCGAACCTGGTCTATTTGAACTGAATCTGAAAAACAAGATTGAACAGGGCACACCCGTGGAGTACATCGGTCCTCATACACTGGGAGTTGAAGATGATTCATTCTCTCTACAAGATGAGCACGGAAACGAAATTTTAGCTGCCAATCATCATCAACTGGTGTTCCTCCGGACAGAAAAACCTATTGAAAAGGGCTTTATCATAAGGAAAAAAATGAATTAGGTCAAAACTATGTTAATTTTAGCCTTTTTTTTCCAATAATTCCTTAAAATTTCTTGTCATTTACTTCAGATATGATAGTATGACAATAAGAAACAATAGGAGGCTTGCCAATGACTATTCATGAGCAGATCGTGGCTCAATATGAGGCTTACATTGCAGAGAACCAGAAATTTACCGAAAAAGGTATCAAAGCTTCAGCAGCTAGAGCGAGAAAAGCTCTTGGTGAGATTGCTAAACTCTCGAAGGAAAGACGCAAGGAAATCCAGGACGAGAAGAACGAATTGTAGGCAATCTGCAAGGATTACTTGAAAACGGGCCGCTCCTTCATACAAGGATGGCCCGTTTTTGTGTGTGCTGCGTTGTGTGAAAAGCAATCAGAGGCTGCGAAGTAGCTCTAAGTGTTTCTTCCCTTTTTCTACCTTCTCTTCAAACTCAGCCTGCTTGCCGCGCTCTTTCTCGATAGCGACCTCTTTTGCATTCGCAAGGAACTGCTCATTCGATAGCTTTTTGAGCGTACCGGAGAGAGACTTCTCACTTTTGGCGATCTCAAGCTCAATCCGAGAGATCTCCTGATCCACATCTATTGCATCTCGTACGAACACGAACGCTTCGAACCCTGGACCTGCAACTGGAACAGCTTTGCCTACCGAAGCAGATCCATCGATATCGACTGTCAGCTGTGAGGCGTTTATGAATGTTGAGATGAGGTCTACATGCTCTTGAACAAACTCGGTTGCACCAAAATGCGCATCTGGACGAAACACCACCTGTAATTTCCGCTCATTTCCAATCTGCAACTCGCTTCTCAGTGAGCGAACACCACGCACCAGCTCCTGCATGGAATCGACGGTCGTCTTCGCTCGATCAAATTTCAGCTCATCCTGGAACTTCGGATATGGTGCATCGATCACCCTCCCCTCTGTGTTGGGAAGCTTTCCATAGATCTCCTCAGTGATGAATGAGACGAAGGGGTGCATAAGTCGCATGAGCCGCGCAAGAAGATCGAGCATGACACTCACCTGTCTGTTACGCTCATCCTCACCCTTTGTCGAGAGCGCATGCTTAGTCGCTTCGACATACCAGTCGCAGAAATCGTTCCAGAATACATCGTACATGGTCTGTGCTGCATCGTTGAATCGATACTGCACCATAGCCGCCTCAACCCGGGAGGACGCCTCGTTCAACTGGTGATACATCCATTGATCCATCACACCGAGCTTGTCCATCTGGACAGGAACAAGTTCTCGTCCCTCAAGGTTCATAAGCAGGAACCGAGTTGCGTTCCACATCTTGTTGGCAAATCGACTACCGAGTTTGAACGATTCCATATCTATCAGGAGATCCTGTCCCTGAGCGGCCATGTAGCAGAGAGTGAATTTCATCGCATCTGCGCCATAGAGATCGACGACCTCAAGTGGATCGATCCCATTCCCAAGCGACTTCGACATCTTTCTTCCCTGTTTATCACGAACAAGACCAGTAATATAGATATCGGAAAACGGCACTTCATCGAGAAATTCGAGTGAAGCCATAATCATTCGAGAGACCCAGAAGAAGATGATATCGTATCCTGTCACCAGTGTGGAAGTAGGAAAGAACCGTTTGATATCCGGTGTCTTGTCTGGCCATCCGAGGGTGCTGAACGGCCACAGCCAGGAACTGAACCAGGTATCGAGCACATCCTCCTCTTGGCGAATATGTGTGCTGTCGCACGCACTACACGTTGTCGGATCGGTACGCTCCACCATCATGTGACCACAATCTGCGCAATACCAGACGGGGATCCGGTGTCCCCACCAGAGCTGTCTACTTATGCACCAGTCACGAATATTCTCGAGCCAATGGCTGTATGTGTTCTCCCACCGTTTTGCATAGAACGAGAGCTTCTCCTCTCGCCATGCTTGCAGTGCCTTTTGTGCCATGCCTTGCATTGACACAAACCACTGCTCGGAGAGGTATGGCTCGATCACCGTGGAGCATCGGTAGCAGTGACCGACATCGTGGTTGTGCTCCTGACTACCGACTATGTACCCACCCGACTCCAAATCGGCGACCACACGCTTTCGAGCGGTGAGCACGTCGAGACTCCTGTATGCTTCGGGAACTAGATCGTTGAGTGTCCCATCCGGGTTGAGAATGTTCACCGATTCAAGCTGGTGCCGTTGTCCGATTTCCCAGTCATTCGGGTCGTGTGCCGGAGTGATCTTTACCATTCCGGTACCGAATTCTCGATCGACATAGTTATCTGCGATAATGGGGATGGGCTTGTTCGCCAGAGGCAGGATGACCGAAGTTCCGATAAGGTGTGCATACCGCTCATCGTCTGGATTCACCGCAACCGCGACATCTCCGAACATGGTCTCAGGTCTCGTGGTGGCAACCGTGATTGCTCCCGACCCATCTGCATAGGGGTAACGGACCTGATAGAGTTTCCCAGGAAGATGCTTGTATTCGACTTCGTCGTCTGCAAGCGCCGTACCGCAGTGGGTACAGTAGTTAACCAGATAATTACCCTTGTAGATCAGCTTCCTTTCGTAGAGCGTGACGAATGCCTCACGAACCGCACGGGAGAGACCATCATCCATGGTGAACCGTTCTCTCGACCAGTCACAGGAGGATCCGATCTTCTCCAACTGTCTCTTGATGATCTCGTGGTGCCGGTCTTTGACCTTCCAGGTCTCTTCAAGAAACCGCTCTCTGCCCAGCTTGTGACGGCTGGTCCCCTCTTTTGCCAGTTGTCGCTCCACTACATGCTGTGTAGCTATACCAGCATGGTCTGTACCTGGAAGCCAGAGCGCAGGACGCCCACACATGCGGTGGTATCGTGTCAATGTATCTTGGAGGAGATTGTTCAGTGCATGACCCATATGGAGTATACCAGTCACATTCGGTGGTGGCATGACAATGGTGAACGGCTTCCCTTCACCCTCCTTCGGTTCAAAGCAACCGCCGGTTTTCCAGTCCTCGTAAATTCTATCCTCGAAATCCTTCGGGTTATACGCTTTCTCCAACTCCACAGCTTTCATGGGATTCCTCCTAAGATACAGCCCGTCACGGTGTGTGACGACCACTTATACTAGCAAAATCGCCTAGTTGCAACAAGGTAGTGGCTCAGTATCTTTTCATGATGAGTCGGAGAACTCCAGAGATAGTAAAGATGATTGGATCTAGGACCTGCTCACTCGTTTGGCGCCTGGTCTCCCATTGGCTGAATCCCCTTCACGCGAAGGTCGACTTCATATCCTCGCGAATCCAGGTACTTGAGAATCTCTTCCAGTGGATAGTTATCGAGCACCTGTGAAGCTGCAAGCCCTTCAGTCGCTCGAACCTGGACCACAGCACCCTCAGTGGGGACCACACGGGGAATGAGTCCGTCGCTCTCCGGATGCGGAGTTGGCGAGAGTACAAGCGCTCCTACAAGCACAACAATGAATGCCGCGGCTGCCATGAGCAGCGTCGGTGTCTTTACCCGAAAGTCTCTATGGAGAAAACCAACCGAGTTCTTCTTCTCCATATAATTTTTCTCTATAAATTGAAGTACCTTATCTCTCCGGGGGGCAATCTCTTGCTCCTCAAGTCTCGATTCGGATACCACCTTGTGCAGTGTACGTAGCTGCTCGAACCGCCTCTTGCACGCTGCACAATAGTTCAGGTGCTCCTCCACTTGGGTTTTCCACGGCTCTGAGAGCTCACCATCCAGATAAGTGTTGAGAATCTGGTCGTCAAGACACATGCATTTCCTCCCGGTCGAGCATCGATTCCATAATCTTACGGGCTCGATGGACCCTGACCTTAACATTGCTCTCGGAAATATGGAGAATTCCAGCAATCTGCTTGTAATTCAAATCGGCGTACTCCTTGAGCACCAGTACCGATTTCAGCTTCTCCGGCAACTTCTCCACAGCTTCTCGAACTAACGTCCTCGTCTCGGAATCCATCAGGGCGTCCTCTCCGTTCTGCACAGGTACCTTTGGTGCTTTCTTGATCTTGTCCACCATGGCCTGCTCTCTCGATTTCCGCTTCACCACGTTGATCGCCAAATTTTTAGTTACACGAATCAACCAGTACTTAGCTTCATCCACAGAACGAAAATCGATGTTCTTCTCGTAGAACCTGATGAACGCCTCTTGGCAAATATCCTCGGAGACATCCATGTTGTAGGTGACATGATACGCAACGCGCATCACCACCGGGAACACCTCCTCATATACAAGCCTGAACGATTCATTCTCGCTGCTCTTTATTTCCATACACTTAACAACTCATCTGTGGTCTTGGTTACACATTTTTGGAGACAACCGTACCATTGCTTGTATCGGTGAGCCTGTAACCAGCTTGTTCCACTATAGCACGCAACTCGTCTGCACGGTGATAATTCTTCTCCCTCTTTGCCTCTATTCTCTCGTCCACCAGTTGTTGAATCTCAGCAGGGATTGAAACCGGCTCCTCTTTCGGCACCTCCACCGAAGCTAGTGAGAGCCCAAGGATCTCATCCATTCGATACAGGCAAAGCAGTTTCTCGTCTGCTGGGATTGCAGAGTCCTTCAGCAGGTCCCACAACGTGGCTAACCCGCGTGGAGCATTCAGGTCGTTACCCAGATGCTCGGCGAACATGGTGAGATAGCTCTGCGCAGCCTCGGAAAGCGTTTCAGCAGGGTGCTGCGCCTCACCAAGCAGCCGCTGAATCTGCCGTATCAGATTCCTCCGAGCACTCTTTGCCGACTCCATGGACTTCCACGAGAACACCAGTTGACTTCTGTAGTGACCACCGAGACAGAAGTAGCGATAGTCCAAAGCATCGAACCCCTCACTTTTCAGAACAGAAAGCGTGAGGAACTCCCCCTTCGACTTCGACATCTTCCCTGTTTCATTGATTAGAAACTCGCCATGAATCCAGTAACGGACCCACTGCTTTCCTGTCGCCGCTTCGCTTTGAGCGATCTCGTTCGTATGATGTACCGGAATATGATCGATTCCTCCACAGTGAATATCGAATGACTCACCTAGATACTTCATGCTCATAGCAGAACACTCGATATGCCACCCTGGATACCCCTTTCCCCAAGGTGAATCCCACAGCATGACCTGATTCTCGAATTTGCTCTTCGTGAACCAGAGAACGAAATCTTTCGGATTGCGCTTGTTCCGATCCACGTCTATTCGTGCACCGCTTTGCAGCTCATCGAGGTTCAGACGAGCCAGCTCTCCGTATCTGCTGAAGGTATCGATACTGAAATAGACATTCCCACCGGCAACGTAGGTATGTCCCTTCTCTTCCAACCGTTTGATCAGAGCAATCATATCCCCGATATGCTCGGTTGCTCGACACGCTATATGGGGTCTCAGAATATTGAGTTCGTCGGTATCGGCAAAGAACGCATCGGTATACAATCGAGCGATCTCGTAGACATCGCGCCCACTCTCCTTGGACGATTTGACCATCTTGTCTTCGCCGTCGTCTCCATCATCGGTGAGGTGCCCTACATCGGTGACATTCATGACATGCTTCACGTCGAATCCAGAGAACTCAAAGGTTCTTCTGAGTAGATCCTCGAATACATAGGTCCTCAGATTCCCGATATGAGCGTAGTTATATACGGTAGGTCCGCAGCAGTACATCCGCACCAGATTTCTCTCAAGGGGCTCGAATGTTTCCACGGTTCTAGAGAGAGTGTTGTGCAGAGAAATTCTCATCGGCTACTCCTATCACAGGCGTCTTCCAAAGGTGGCATTGTATGCCAAAGGGAAATGGGATAGTATACCCGTGTGGATACCACAATACGTAATGCAGATGAAAAAATCAATATCGATGACCTGATTCATGAGCGTGTGGCGCTTGCCCCACTCTCTACCTACGGCACTGGAGGAGAGGCGGATTATCTTGTCGTACCGGCAAACCTTGCTCAACTTCGTGCTGCCCTGAGCTGGGCAAAACAGAGAGATATTCCCATCACAGTTCTCGGAGGAGGATCGAACGTTCTCATTGCCGACGATGGTGTGGAAGGACTGGTGATCGCCACCACCGGGCTCACAAGCTACCATGTACGTGGTTGTATATTCTGTACAGAAAGCGGCCTGTCACTCGATACTGCGATCAATGTGGCAATCGAGTGTTCGTTAAGCGGTCTTGAGCCTCTGGGAGGACTTCCAGGTACGGTGGGGGGCGCCATCTGGGGAAATGCAGCCGCAGGCGGTCTCTGGATCTCGGAGCTTATCGAGTGGGTCGACTATATCGACTACGATGGCAATCTGTTCCGTTTTCAGGGCATGGATGGCGGGTTCAGCTACAAGAGTTCACCTTTCAAGAAAATGCACGTAGTCATACATGAGATCGCATTCAGATTGATTCCTAACAAGAACACCAGCGAAGCTCGACTGAAGAAGGAACAGAGTCGTACTGAGCGGATGGAGACTGGACAGTTCGACTTCCCCTCGGCAGGTTGCATGTTCAAGAACCCACGAGGAATCAGCGCTGGAAAACTCATAGATGAGGCTGGCATGAAAGGTCACTCGTTCGGGGGAGCTCGGGTGAGCGAGCATCATGCAAACTTCATTGTCAACTACAACCACAGGGCAACCAGTAACGAGATCATGGAGTTGAGCAAGGTCGTACAGCATGAAATTGAAAAGAGCCGGAATATCCGACTTGAACGGGAAGTGATACTCATAGGTCGATGGAATAGGTAACACGCACTTCTCCCTCGGGCGTCAACTCACACACCAGATTCCCTGTGTCGACAGGAACAGTGAATTTGAGCGATACAGAGAGGGATCTATCACCTATACCAAGCGATACAGCCACCTCCGATCGGGAACCTCCGTGTGTTTCAGGAAGATGCATCTGCAGGTGTACAGACCAGATCGGGTCGTTTGTCCACCGAACCTCTGGCCGTACCGATAGATCTACACTCTGTACAGATAGTGACACGGGAATCGCAGCGGTAACGGTCTCTCCTTGAGAACCTGTCCGATTCCACCGTCGCTCAAGCGTTGCCCGCAATCCAATGGCAATCACCTCGGAAAATTCAAACTCGAATCTCCCTCTGAATCGGAGTATACGCCGTTGACTCTCACCAGCGAAAGCCGTCGGTCTCCACCAGGTATCGGTACAGGAGATCTCTGCCAAGTGGTCCGCTTTTCTCCACGATGCAAGCAGATACTCCCGTTTCAACGGAGCATCTCGTGTTGAAAATGCAGAAGTTCCAACACCTCCACTCCAAATCGGAAGCAGTGATCGACTATAGTGTAGCAGTAGATCGTTCCAGATCAGCTCAATCTCGGCTAGTACTGAGAGCCCAGTTCCTAGCGCAGCATCGTATGCATGGCGTAGGAGAAACTGTGTGCTCATATAGAGAGAAGAAACCAATTCGATCGCTTTTCCACTCCAAGAGATGGCTGATACCACACCGCGTTGAATTGCACGTGCACCATAGGGGTGAATCGATTCGAGGTAGGAACGTCGACCACCTCGAATTGCAAGGCCTCCCAACCGAAGCACTCCGGAGAGCGTAGGCACTTCTGTCCAGAGACCGACACCGTGGCCGTATGACGACCGTTGTGAGTGTATACCATAGATATGAACCCAGATCTCCTCTGCATCTTCAGCTACGACTATCGGTAGCGAAAGCCCCAGAGAAGCCGGTTCCCTCGGCGCTAGATGGACAGATTTTACCTTTGGAGGTCCAGTTGGCAGTCTGTTCGTCTTCGACGGTAACGAGAGCTGCAGAGCCGATGCAGACAGCATGGAAAAGCGATGATCGTTGAGCATGTTGCCGAGTCGAATGTACACCGGATCGATACATGTCTCCACAGCGATGTATGGTTCCATGATCACCTGTGCAAGCATGAAATCCTCGTATGAGATACTTGAGTCCACTCGCCAATCGAGTCGAGATGAGCATGGAAAGTCAAAGTACGTTGAACCGTACATCGAGAGATCCCACGCATCTTCGGTCGCTATACTGGTGAGCTTGCCATTCGCCGAACAGAGTAGCATACACGAAAACCAGAGGAGTACCACCATGACAAAGAGTCGTTGTCTCATGATAAACTAACTGCGATTGGTCACATGTTGCTTCTCTTCCATTGATTTTTTAGCTCTGGCATGGCAGAATGACTTCCGGCTGTTTATAGAAAAAAATAATGCTAAGCACTAGATGGAGGTCGAAATGGTGATACTCACATTGAATTGTGGAAGCTCTTCCGCAAAGTATCAGGTGTATGATTGGAACAATAAAGCGGTACTCGCTGTCGGCGTGGTTGAACGTATTGGACTCGAGTATTCGATAATAGAGCATAAAACCACAAAGAATGGTGAATTCACCGAGAAAGTCTCCTGTCCTACGCACAAAGAGGCGATTGAGCTGATCATCAAGATGTTACTCGACCCCTTGCATGGTGTCATCTCCAATGTGCAGGAGATCAGTGCAGTGGGACACCGGGTTCTCCATGGAGGTGAGCGTTTCAAGCAGTCTGTGCTGGTAGATGATGATGTGCTTGCCCACCTCAAGGAGTTGATTCCACTTGGACCGCTCCACATGCCACCGAACATTATGGGAATCGAAGCGGCAAGAAAAGTCATGCCCGAGATTCCGCACGCAATCGTCATGGATACCGCATGGCACCAGACCATGCCAGCAGCGGCTTTCATGTACGCTGTTCCGCACGAGTGGTACACGACCTACAACGTACGTCGGTACGGATTCCACGGAACAAGCTATGTCTATACTGCAAAACGTGCAGCAGTTCTGCTCGGAAAGGATCCCAAGGATACCAATCTTATCATCTGTCATATCGGCAATGGCGCATCGATCTCGGCCGTGAAAAATGGCGTGTGTGTAGATACGACCATGGGACTCACGCCGCTGGAAGGACTGGTCATGGGAACTCGCTCAGGCGATCTCGACCCTGCCATCCTCCCTTTCATGATGAATAGAACAGGCATGTCCGCAAAAGAGATGGACAGCGTGCTGAACAAGAAAAGTGGCCTCGTGGGTATCTGCGGAATGAGTGACCGTCGGGATGTTCGCGATGCAGCGGCTGAAGGTAATGAGAGAGCTGAACTTGCGATCCAGATGGAGTGCCACAGACTGAAAAAGTACATTGGAGCCTATGCAGCCCTTCTCGGTAGAGTAGATGCACTGATCTACACTGCAGGTGTGGGAGAGATGGCTCCACATATTCGTGAACGGGCTACGAAGGATCTTGATATTCTCGGCATTAAAATCGATCTGGAGAAGAACCGGATCGCGCAGTGCAGAAACGCAGAACTCGATATCAGTACCGATGACTCTCCAAGCAGAATCTACGTGATTCCAACCGATGAGGAGTTGGTCATGACCGAAGACGCGTATGCACTCATGAACGGAACCTACGATGTCCATATGAACTTCACCTACTCATTCCAGCATAAAGAGTATGTGAACAAGGCCCGTGAAGCAGGATTGAAAGAGGACTTGAAGAAGCGCCCTGAACTGAAGAAACTTCTGGCACTTCCTAAGTAAGTATCTGCACTACCTGAGAAAGAGGGCTCTCGACGCTTGGTCGAAAGCCCTTTTTTCTGCCCTATTCGGTCTCCAGAGACTCTTTCTTCAATACAGCCTCCTTCAGGATCTCCGCTGTCCCCTGAATACCGAGCAGCGTGGAATTGATCGTGATATCGTAGAACATGGCATTCCCCCAGGTTCCGGCAGCATAGTAGTCGTGATATTTCTTCCGCTCCTTATCGTACTTGGAGATATGTGAGAGAGCCTCTTTGACCTCAATTTCCTCATACCGGGCGATACGCTTTGCTCGAGCCTCCTCTGGGGCGTGAATGAACACCGATAGGTGGTGTGGGTGCTCTTTGAGAATATAGTCTGAACATCTTCCTACGATTACGCACGGCCCCTCATCTGCAAGTTGTCGAATGATCTCGTACTGAGTGAGAAACAGCGTATCGCTGAGCGGCATGTTGTATACAGCAGTAGAGGCATGACCGAGGGTGGGTATGCTGGAGGGGATCGTGTAGAGGAACCTGCTTGCAGCTTTCTCGTCTAGATTCTCCAAGACCTGCTTGCTCATACCACTCTTCTCAGCCGCCATGGAGATGAGCTGACTGTCGTAGAATGGAACTTCGCAGGCATCGGCAAGTAGCCTTCCGATTTCTCGGCCGCCAGAGCCAAACTGTCTACTGATTGATATAACGGTGTGTATTCCCATTCCGTATCCTCCTCGCTTCTGCGGCTTCATTGTATCGTGTTCACGTCGGAGAAGAAAGAGGAAAATGCAAGAGACCACTTGTACAGAGCAAAATTCGCCTCGGAAGGTGCAGGGAGACCACACACATCCTGTAAGAGAGTATAGATGGAGCGTAGCACTGCAGATACTGCCTCAGATCAGTCGTCGTGCAGATTCGCTGTAGGGAATTTCGGTTCGCTGGTCGTGTGCAACCCCAACTTCCTCAAGCCGTTCGAATCACCGACAGAGGGGAGATGGGTCAAGTGAACCTCACACCCACGGAGCAATGGGAGCTTCTCCAGTGCGAATTGTGCAGAGGGGTTCACCGGGGCACTCATGGCGAGACAGATCAGCGTCTCATCGAGATCGAGACTCACTCGCCTGCCACTTAACACATCCCGTTTCAACAGTCTGATCGATTCGATCGTCTGCTTGGGAATGAGATCGATAGCTTTGGGTATCCCCGCCAATTTCTTGGCAGCATTGAGGACCAATGCAGAAGATGCATGCAGAATCTCGGAATTCGAACCAGTCACAATGGTACCATCTGGTAACTCGATTGCGGCTGCGCAGACGATCTCGTCTCGCCCCTTACCCTTAGCAACGGCGATCTTCAATGCCTGTTCGGCTGCAGGAACCGGGGAGCGCATGTGCACAGTCAGTCCGAGGGTTTCCATCATGAGACGGATACGGTTGATAGCCTCCTGAGTTCCCATGCCCCGGGCATAGTCACAGGCTGCAGCAAAGTAACGTCGTATAATCTCTTGACACGCTGCATTGCGCACAATCTGATCATCGACTATGCCGAACCCTACCCGATTCACCCCCATGTCGGTGGGAGACTTGTAGAATGAAGGCTGATTCGTGATACGCTCGATGATCCGTTTTAGTAGGGGAAACGCCTCCATATCCCGAGAATAGTTCACCGCATGTTCGCCATATGCCGAGAGTTGGAAGTGGTCGATCTGATTCACATCGCCGATATCGGCTGTTGCCGACTCGTAGGCCACATTCACCGGGTGATCGATAGGAAGGTTCCAAACAGGAAAGGTCTCGAATTTAGCATATCCACTCTTGAGACCGTTCCGATAATCGTGATACAGCTGACTGAGACAGGTGGCAAGTTTTCCACTCCCTGGTCCCGGCGCGGTAACAATAACCACGGGATGCTCAGTCTCTATGTAGGGGTTCGCTCCATATCCTTCATCACTGACAATCGTATCGATGTCGGATGGATACCCATCGGTCGCCTTATGCGTATAGACCTTGATCTGGCGTCTCGTGAGCCTATTCATGAACTGGACTGCTGCCGGTTGCCCATTGAACCGCGTTATCACCACACTGGTCACCTTGAGATTCCAGTCTGCAAAATCGTCGATCATCTTGAAGACGTCGGTATCGTAGGTGATGCCGAAATCACTTCGGATCTTCCTTCTCTCGATATCGTCGGCATAAATGCACACAATCACATCTATCTTGTCCTTAAGCGACTGGAACACCCGCATCTTCACATTCGGATCGAAGCCGGGAAGTACACGTGAGGCATGATAATCGTACAGGAGTTTCCCCCCACACTCAAGGTAGAGCTTTCCTTCGCATGACTCGAGACGCTGCAAGATTGCCTGTGTCTGTTCCCTAAGATACTTTTCGTTGTCGAACCCCACGTGCTTCATAGTATCGATGATCTCCCCTTTCGACATGACTCGCGGTATCAGGTAGTGAACAGAATGGCTTTCGCAACCTTGTCACTCGTCTCTGAATCGGCAAGCTTCTCTATGATGGCAAGCGAGAATTCCACTGCACACCCTGCAGCTCGAGCAGTGATGATGCTCCCATCGACGCACACTCTCTCAGTTGAAAATGTGAAACCTGGAGTATTCGACTCGGCTCCTGGATAACAGACAGCCTTGTGCCCCTCGAGAAGCCCCGCAGGACCGAGCACCACAGCAGGCGCTGCACAGATCGCTGCCAGAACAGCTCCCTTGTTTACGATCATGAGCATCTTCTCGTTCACTTCCCATGAATTGGCGAGGTTCTTCGATCCCAACCCTCCTCCCGGGAGAATCATGGCATCGTAGTCGATACCCGCATCTTCAATTGCAATATCACACTTCACGGTAATCCCGTGAGCACCCGTTATCTCGGTGCCGTCGACTCCAGCCATCACCACAGTGAAACCTGCACGGCGCAACAAATCGACCGGAGTGAGTGCCTCGACCTCTTCGAAACCCTCTGCGATCGCTATCAGTACCCGCGTTTCTCCTCTCTCCATCAGTATGCCTCCAATGCCTGTTTTCCTCTTCGCAATGCTGTACACACGCGTCGAAGTGCCTCTTCAGTGTCCTCCCAGCCGATACAACCGTCTGTGACCGACACCCCATATTTCAACTCTTTCGGATTGCTCGGGATGCTCTGGCATCCGGCAATCAGATTACTCTCCAGCATAAAGCCCCTGATCTCGGTTCTTCCCCATACAACCTGATCCACCACCGCTCTCAGCACCCTACGTTGCCTCTTCGGATCCTTGCGGGAGTTCGCATGGCTACAATCCACCACGATCGATGGCGTAAGCGAGAGTTTCTCCATGAGCATCGTTGCCGCCTCGACATCCTCGTCATAGTAGTTCGGGCCATGATCGCCTCCACGAAGAATCAGGTGGCCACAGTCGTTACCTGTGGTCCGGTAGATCGATAAAGTGCCGTCCTTGGCTATGCCGATGAATGCTGCTGGCTCACGTGCGCTCTTTATGGCGTTCACCGCAGTGGCATACTCTCCCCCTGTGCTGTTTTTGAAACCGACTGCGACCGACATGCCGCTAGCCAATGTTCGGTGAGTCTGACTCTCAGTTGTTCGCGCCCCTATGGAACACCAGCTCAACATGTCGTCTATGTACTGGGGAACAATCGGATCGAGCATCTCACAACCGACAGGTAGTCCGATAGAGGTGATGTCTATGAGGAGTTTCCTCGCAGTGGCTATCCCCTCTTGAATATCATAGGAACCGTCCATTCGAGGATCTACGATAAGACCTTTCCAGCCTCCGATAGTCCGTGGCTTCTCGAAATAGGTACGCATGACTAGGTACAATTTGTCTGAGACATCATCTGCGAGATCCTTGAGTTTTCGTGCATATTCACGCGCGGCTTCTGGATCATGAATGGAACAGGGTCCCACTATCGCGAGTAGCCGGGAATCCTTTCCTTGAATAATATCGTTCACTCGCTGTCTGGATTCAAGGATTCGCGCCGTGAGCTCGTTGGTCACCGGATACCGTTCAGCAAGTACAGCAGGGCTGTCCAGCGGTTCGATACCCTGTATTCTGATATCAATGTTTTTCTGCATGTCGAGTCGGGAGCCTCCATACCCTGTATACCATAACAACCGTTTGCCGGCAAGAAGGGGCACTACTTCTCCTGATCGTCCTTGTGGCCGGTCAAGGTCTGCTTGAGTGAGTAGAGGTAGCGTTTGATCTTGAGCGTCGGAGTCCGTTGGAAAGGCTCATCCTGAAGCGAGACGTCGCTAATCCTGCTGAATGAGCTCAGCTCCTTGTTCACCTCTTCTCTGATATGACTCAGATACCCAGAAGCACTCTCCCTTGCATCGTTCACCGACAGCTTGAGATGTTCAGCCATCAACTCGAAATCGAGCTTGATAAGTGCACCAAGCCCACCTTCTCCAGGAAGAACTAGCGACTCCTGGACATAAGGGATATTGTTCAGCAACCCTTCGATGAGCTCGGGATAGATATTCTCTCCACTAGGTCCGAGAATCATAGTCTTCTTTCGCCCTCGAATCGAGAGCCGGTTGCGGTCGATTGAACCGAGGTCCCCAGTTCTGAACCACCCATCTTCGGTGAAGGATTCCCGAGTGAGCTCCTCGTTGTGGTAGTAACCACGCATGATATTCGGTCCCTTCGCGACAATCTCTCCGACATGCGTATTCGGATCGGGCTCGTGTATGCGAATTTGCACACCTTTCACCGCATAGCCTATGGTACCAGGCTTTGTCTGTTTGGGACCCGAACCTGCCAGCAGCGGCGAAGTTTCAGTCAACCCATACCCGATGGCATAGGGGAACTTAGCCTCTTTGAGAAACTGCTCCACTTCCAGATCGAGAGCGGAGCCGCCGACGCCAAAGAACTTCAGCCTTCCACCGAACGTGCGACGGAGTTTCTTCCCTATGACACTCCGAATGAATCTCCTGAACAGAGGATTCGCATGGAGTTTCGCCACCCGTGGGTTGTTTGCAATCTGGGGAACCACAGAGCCCCTATAGATTTTCTCTATGAGCAGGGGAACCGAAAGGAGCACCTGCGGACGAATCCGTTTCATGGCGGGAAGCAGAATGCTTGCGGCAGGAGGTTTGCCGAGGTAGTGGACTTCACAGCCGGTAACCAGTGGCAGCAGAAAGCCGAGTGTGAACTCGTACGAATGGCTCATGGGGAGTATGGAGAGGAAACGGTATCCGGTCCGAATCTTGAAGAACTGCTTCACACAGGCAGAAGCATTGCTTGCAAGGTTCCGGTTGGTGAGCATGACCCCTTTTGAAGAGCCTGTGGTACCACTGGTATAGATAATCGAGACCAGGTCATCCTCATTGTGCACACGTGCACCGATGCCCTTACTATCGATCTTCGTTCTCGTGGTATCTCGACCCGGAGCATGATGGAAGTCGCGCATATCCTTCAAAGTGGGGGAGATCGGATCGGGAACGTGGAATAGATCCTCCATTCTCAGTAACATGCTCACCCGTTCATTGTGGATAGTCGCGATCTTCTCGAACAACTTGGTGGAGACCACGCAGGCTTTCGACTCGCTATGACGCAGGATCGTATCGATCTCTTTACTTGAGAAGTCAGGAAGTATAGGAACCGCCACAGCTCCTGCCGAGACTACCGCAAGATAGGCAACGCCCCACATCGGTTGGCTCTCCCCGAGAATGGC
>Ga0334893_1000516_pt1 | contig 50498 bp, 43 predicted proteins | sample GraSluR3_MG_5_FD_207218 | JGI IMG/M metagenome (GOLD analysis project Ga0334893, IMG submission 207218) | Sludge microbial communities from methane-producing bioreactor in Wageningen University, Netherlands - Granular Sludge_09_05-R3 | ecosystem: Engineered > Bioreactor > Anaerobic >...
CATATCGTACCAAGGTTGCTTCGACAGGCTCAGCAACCCCAGGCAAGGTTAGCAGGGTCATCATATCGTACCAAGGTTGCTTCGACACTTCGACAGGCACTTCGGCAAGCTCAGCGTACCACTCAGTACAACGCAGGCTCAGCAACCGCAGGCTAATCAATTGTTTTCTTTATCCTCCAGCAGTACATCGGCTAGCTTATTACATCACCTAAACCACTCAACCTGTTTTCCGGTAGGCAGGTTTGTGTTTATACATGAAAGTCGCCTGTCTCAGCTTGTCTCGTAAGTAATAACTGACGAGATAAGCGATAGCTGACGAGGGGATGCGGAGCATAACGAGAGAAGTAAAAAGTTTGAAAGTCAAAAGTCATAAATTGGAAGACCGAAGGCTACATTCCAGTCAATCTAAATCAAATTTGTGGTTTGGTGTCTTTGCGTTTAAAGGCTCAAGGTACGATGCTAAAACTAAACCTTAAAATCCCATCCCAAAGCCCATCTCAAAAATGTTGTTCTTGCCGTGCAGGTAGGGAGCCGAGAACATGTTGAGGTACTGCTGGGCTGTACGTCCATCCACATCGTAACCCTGCACGTTGCTGATGGTGTATTTACCAAAGATTCGGATATTTGGAAGTGGACTGACCTGTGCCGCGAATACCAAGCTACTGCTATCCCACGTAATCTCTTCCAAAACGGGTAGCTCATCAATCCGAGGATCGCGTCTACCACGGATATACTCGTAGTAATGCCCCTTGCGGGCGTAGGTGTACGATGCCGACAGCTGTAGCGTTCCGGCTGGGTATAGCCTAAGGGTGGCGTAAAACTCCTCGGCATTATCCTTTAGGTAGTGCCCCAGGTTGTATTTGTTGGAGGAGAAACTGGTTGTGGGCTCGTCGTGCAAAAATGTAATTGGGTTGGTGAAGGTATATTCGCCGCCCAGCACCACGTTGCGTATAGGCCAGTGGCTCAGCGTAAAACCGGCTTTGTAGCTGTTGAAGTTGTGACGCGTGGGATCGCCAATACGTTTTACCGAGAACTCATCGATAAAAAGTGTTCCGTATAGGTGTAGGTGTTTTATTTGTCTTGAGCTGATATTGATGAACATGGCGTTGTTCTGAAACGATGACCCCCAGTGAACCGTGTGCACCAACGATTTGTAGAAAAAGAATGGGATAAGGTAGGCTGGCTGCACATCCATATCGCCATACACAATGGAGTTGCCAAAGGATATGTTTAGCCGGCTGAATGGTATCACGGTAAACATGTTGGCTGCTATGTACATTCGCCTTTGGATGGTGCGAGCGTTTCCCTCGGCCGGGAATATTGAGTTAACGCTATCGATAGCTTCCGATACCAGCCAGCCGTGGTAGTAGCTAAACTCGAGCCACTTGGCGGGATTCATATACAGCTTTACCATAGGGAATGAGGGCGTGCGCCCCGAGAAGATATTGCTGCCGTTCTGGTTGTCACCCCACATCATATGATCTTTGATCAATCCCAGCGAGCCCCAGTTCCAGCTCCAGGTTATGCCGCCCCGCATCTCGCTAAACTCGCCCCCAGGGCCGCCGCCTGTTAGCGCTTTGTATGTGCCGCCCGGCTCCTGCGTTAGGAACGATGGCTGCGCCAAGCGCTCACCCGCCTGGTAGTTGTCGCGTAGGCTGGCGTAAACCGACCAGCTATCGCCTATGTACGTAATGGCCTCGGCACCACCATACGATACCCAAAAATCTCTTTGTCCCCCCGAAAAGTAGCGAAACCCATAAACGGGTCGCATGAGCGCCCTAAAGAATGAGTCCCTATAGGCCACCTCAGGGGGAAGAAAATGAACAGACATCGACGAGTCGCGCTTAAACAGCTGCCATTCGCCCTCCTTCAGCTTGCCCAGCTCCAGCTGGTACTCCTCCATGTGGTGAGCTAGCCGTGCCCTTTGCGAGCGGTTAAGCGTCTGCTCCTGCTCACTGGCTTTTTGCAGGTACTCTGCAATGGTGGTGCGGGGGTATGGCTTTACCGTGGAGTTGATTTCGATAACGCGTATGCTGGCCAGCTCGTCGAGGAAATTGTAGATATCTTTGTCGCTAACATGCTGGTAAGCCACCTGCGCCTGCAGGGCTATACCCGTGATTATTAGTGCGAGTGTGTATGCTGTTCGTTTCATCAATATCAGGTGTATCGTTTTTATAGGTAGCTGTAAAGGTAGCAAATTGTTTGTTGATGTGGTTGAGGGGGAGTATGGTGGCCGGAAGACCGAAGGCGGAAGGCGGAAAGTCGAAAGTTAGAAGTCAGAAGAGGGAAGTCTGAACGTCGAAAGTTCGAAGGCATACCCTGAGCAGTTCGGCAGGTAGTATACTGAGCAGTTCGACAAGCTCGCTGACCACCCCTCGTTCGGCCGAGGTTCTACCTCGGTCGTAATATAAAAACAGGCTGTGCCTGTCTAGCGCAAAAAGCAGTGGCAACCTGCAAAAATATATTCGACGGAGGCATAGCCACCGCCGAACGAAGGAAACAACACTTTTACGAACGACTTTCTGTGGTTTGCGACATATAATCGAAGGACATTTTGGGTGTAGGTGTGAATATACTTTAGAATTTGATTGATGTTTTGCTTGCTGATGGGGTGGTGGGGCGATGGTGTGATGATGCGATGCGTGTGAGGTGGATATTTCGCCTATTCGCCTATTCGTCTATTCGCATAAACGCCAGATCGCCTCATCGGTTAGCTGCAACTATTATCTTTTTAACCAAATTCTTAACATTCTGCCAAACTAGCTCCTTTACCCACGGCAAAGCCGAGTTGGTCCAGCGTTGATAATGATAATGCGGTGATGCGCTGATGTGATGATGCGAGGGTGCGTGATGCGATGGTGCGATGCGTGTGAGGTGGATATTTCGCCTAATCGTCTATTCGCATAAACGCATAAACGCCAGATCGCCTCATCGGTTAGCTGCAACTATTATCTTTTTAACCAAATTCTTAACATTTTGCCAAACCAGCTCCTTTACCCACGGCAAAGCCGAGTTGGTCCAGCGCTGGGGGTGCACGGTAATCATCATTTTATGTGGTAGGCTGCCACGCTCTGCTGCTCTGATAATTGCCCTTGTGGTGCGGAAGGTTAGCCCAAGCTTGTTCCATTGCTCCTGCTGTGAAACCCTATCGCGCACGCTTACCCGCCAGCCTTCCCGGCAGCGGCTGGTATAGGTTAGGTTAATAAACTAGAGTAATTCCATTGCCAATACATGGAATAGTCGCTAAAACAGATCGGAGGGATTTATGGCAAGAACCTCCTCCCAGTGTAAGTTTTTGTTGTCGATAAGATACACCCTTTGGGGCTTGAAACTTCGCACAAAAACTTCCATCCCTTTGGGTGGCTGCGAAGTAGTACTTTTCACCTCAATAGCCACAATTTTATTTTGCCTTTCTAAAACAAAATCAACCTCGTTGCCCCTGTCGCGCCAGTAGTAAACCTTGTAGTTGTTGCTAATGGATTGATTTACAAGGTGTGACCCAATTGCCGATTCAATTACTCGACCCCAACCCTTTGGATTGCCTCTAATTTCAGAAAAATGCAGGCCGCTCTGGGCACTTAACAGCGCATTGTTGTGTACCTGAAACTTGGGACTCGATGCCCTTTTGCGGATTACATCAGCTGCATACTTTTCAATGCCTCCCAGCAAGCCAGCCGTATCGAGCAGATTTAAGTAGTGAGAAAGTGTGGTTGTGTTGCCGGCATCCTGAAGTTGCCCCTGAATTTTGGTGTACGATAGGATTTGTCCCGAGTAGCTACACCCCAACTCAAAAAGTTTCCTCAGCAGGGCTGGCTTATCGATACGGGTAAGCATAAGTATATCCTTTGCTATGCTGGTTTCAATAAGGCTGTCGATGATGTACCTTTTCCATCTATCTTCGTCTGAGATAATTGCCGCACTGCCCGGATATCCACCGTACCAGGCGTAGGTGCAAGCATCCCATCCAAAGGACTCCCGCATCTCGCTAAATGACCAATGCGACATATACGTTAGCTCAAATCGGCCAGCGAGCGATTCGGTAAGCCCCTGTTGAAGCATTAAACGGGATGACCCCAAAATTAATACCTTAATGTTTACTCCATTGCGGGTATCTTCGTCCCATAGCCTTTTTACCATCTCACTCCACCCGGTAATTTTCTGAATCTCATCAATGGCCAGGATATACTCGTTTAGCTTGTTGGTTCTCATTTTAAGCCTAACGCCCTCCCATAATTGCTCTATCCATTGGGGCGTTCCAGCAGGAACGGCATCAGCCGACTCGAATGCCCACGGGACAGCAACCCCCTTGAGCAGCTGGTTAGCCAACGTGGTTTTGCCTACTTGGCGAGGACCCGTTATAACCTGAATAAACAGTCGGGGTTCTTCTAAGCGCTTCTTTAGCTGTTTGATATGGTGTCGCTTGTGCATCTTTGCGCAATTTACTCAACATAATGAGTAAAATTACTCAAAGTTTTGAGAAAAAATTATGGAGTAGCAAAAAAAATTGCCCCGAAGGGCATATCCAATTTTAACCATCAAGTATCATGTAGCACTTCACCTAAAATACTCTAGTGCCCTCGTTCGGCCGATGTTCTACCTCGGTCGTAATATAAAAACAGGCTGTGCATTTCTAGTGCAAAAAGCAGTGGCAACCTGCAAAAATATATTCGACGGAGGCACAGCCACCGCCGAACGAAGGGGTGTAGTCCATGGGGGGTAGTGAGTGGTGAGTTGATAATATATCTCATCCCTCACTCGTAATATGATAAAAGGCGACATCCAGGCTAATCGAAAAGCGATATTTTTTCCCAACTAATAACCTCAATGCCTTCAGAACGTTTTTGGATATCGGTGCCAGCATAAATAAGTTTTCCCTGTTTCTCTCCCGTAAGTTTTAGCCAATACCTTAGGTTTTTAAAAAACTCATCGTGTATGGTTTTACCCGATTTTATCTCTAATGGAATAAAGGATGTTGTTTTGTCAATTACCAGATCAATTTCCCGACCCGTTTTATCTCTCCAGAAGTAGATTGAATCCGTACTACCTAAATTGTTCTTTTGTTTGATTATTTCAGAAACTACTAGGCACTCAAACAGAGATCCCCTTAGCGGATGGGACTGCAAGTGCTCTATTTTATGGATACCAAGCAATGAGCAAGCTAGGGAGGTGTCGTAAAAGAATAGTTTTGGTCGCTTAACAACTGTTTTATTAAAGTTTTTATAGAAAGGAGGTACTAAGTACACTATAAAACTGCTAACCAGAATACTTAACCACGATTGTATTGTTTTCACATCGACCCCAACCTCAACGGCAAGGGCTGTATAGTTGACCTCCTGAGCGGTTCGCCCTGCCAGTAACCTCATAAACTTTTCGAACACAAGCAAATCTGTTACATTTTTTACTTGCCTAACATCTCTTTCGATATAGGTCCTGATGTAGCTGGGCATCCATTCCTTAATGCTTATATTCTGGTCGTAAATTGGTGGATAAAACCCATTGATTATGTAATCATTCTCAGAATATGGCAAATTATATGCTTTAATCTCTGCAAGTGAAAAGGGAAAAAGGTTTAAAAGCCCAACCCTGCCTGCTAAAGATTGAGTAATCTGTTCGTTTAGCAAAAAGTTGTTTGAACCGGTTAGTACAAACTGACCAGGCGTTGTACTGTTATCTACAATTTCCTGTAGATACGAAAGCAACAGGGGGCTACGTTGTATTTCGTCTAGAACAGCACCTTTGGGAAATTGCATAAGAAATCCACGGGGATCATCAATTGAAAACCTTCTGGTGTCGGGATTTTCCAGTGTAACGTATGGTTTGTGCGGGAAAGCGGCTTTTACCAGCGTTGTTTTACCCGATTGTCGCGGCCCGGTTATGGCAACAACTTTAAACATTGAGGTTAGCTGTTCAAGCCTTTTTAATGCGGTTCTTCTAATCATACTACAAATATACGGAATAATATGGAATCATAATCCACATAATTCTACTTTTTTTAAAGATAAGCGAAGTTACTAAGAACTTACAAGGTGAAAGAAGAGCGGGTATAGGGTTACTGATTCCGAGTTATGCGTTCTTTGTTTCGCGTTACAGGTTCTGGGATAGGGTGTTGTGTTGTAGCTAATTGGGAGAGTAGTTCTCGATAAACCAGACTATATGTGAACAGCTACCTAATAGAAATTAAAGCCCTCTTTAACAAGTTTTTAGCGTTTTGCCAAACCAGCTCCTTTACCCACGGCGCAGCCGAGCTGCTCCAGCGCTGGGGGTGGACGGTAATCATTATTTTTGGTGGTAGCTTTCCGCTGTGGGCGGCGTTAATTATTTGGCTTGTGGTTTTAAAAACCAGACCCTTTTTAATCCATTGCTCCTGCTGAGGAACCCTATCGCGTACGCTTACGCGCCAGCCATCCCACCGGCGGCCGGTATCGGTTAGGTAGAAAAACTGGTCGAAATCCATATCGAAGTAGGGCTCGCCAATAATACCCAGCTTGCGGTAGTTGTACTTGGACCATATATCGCTGTTGTCGTACTGTGAGCGGGAGCTGCCCTGCATACCGATGGTTATAGCATCAATTTTTGAGGCGTATCTTATGGAAGCTCTTGTTAAAGTATAATGATTATCCGTTATGATGCCTAAAGCCTTTACGTCATTGCGAATCCGCCAGCCGGCGGATGAAGCAATCTATAAAATCCTGTTAATTAAAAGATTGCTTCACAAAGGACATTCGCAATGACGTGTCGTTGTAATCAACTCATTCGTCATAGGTGTCATAGCGGACAATCATTAAAGTATTAACTATTGAATAGAACTCTATTCAACAATACTGGTGATTCCCTGCCATGGTATTAAAGTAAAATCCCATGTACTAATAGATTCCTCCCCAGCGTAAATAACAATTTTTTTTGCTGTGCTATCCGGATAATTCTTTAAATTTTTGAAGTAATCTTTGCTAAAGGTTTGACCTGCCTTTATTTCAATGGCCATACAACGAGAGGAGTCAAGTTCTAGGATGCAGTCAACTTCGGTCCCATTACTTTCGCGCCAATAGTATATATTTGGTTGTTTTCCAAGGTTATAAAGCTGTTTGAGGATATCGCTAATTACCATATTCTCGAAAAGTGATCCGTATAGGTAGTGTGTTTTCAACGTCTCTGGACTACCTATGCGAAGCAAGGAGCACGCCACCCCAGTATCGGAAAAGTAAAGTTTTGGTGATTTTATAATCCTTTTGCTAAAATTGTTATGGTAGGGCTGAACTAAAAAAATAATGTAGCTCGCCTCAAGCAATGAAATCCATGATTTTACTGTATTTACAGCAACACCCACGTCGTTGGCAAGTGATGTGAGGTTTAGTATTTGCCCTACCCTTCCGGCACATAAAGCCAGAAACCTTGTGAATGTGTTTAAATCTTCAATTGCCTTTATAGATCTTATATCACGTTCAACATATGTATGCAAGTACGATGGGTAAAAATCGCTGGCATTAATTCCCTTCTCCACTAAACGCGGGTAAAAACCTTTGTAAATGGTACTGAACACATCAGCCGTTACACCTACCTCGTTAAAACTAAAGGGCAATAGATGGCTAACATAAATCCTGCCTGCTAATGATTGCGAAATGTGCTGGTTCATTAGAAAACTCTGAGAACCCGACAGCACATACTGTCCAACAGCTCCGTTCTCATCGGAAACTGCCTGAATGTAGCTAAATAGCTCGGGTAGATTTTGCACCTCGTCAAAAATAATGCCTGGCCCGTTGCTTTTTAAAAAGCCTAAAGGGTCTTCCATAATTAGCTGACGATAATCCACCCTTTCCAGATTATAGTACTTATAGTTTGGAAATGCGTTAAGCAATAGGGTGGTTTTACCCGATTGCCTTGGCCCTGTGAGTGATAGCAAGGGGAACAGGCCCAGCATTTTCTCTAATTGGTGCTGTATGTCTCTTTTAATAAACATTGGCTATGCAATTATGCAATCACACTGCAAATATACATAATTAATACTTCTGTTCACCAACGACTAAAAGATTTTTTGCTATAATTATCCTTTTAACCAAATTCTTCACGTTCTGTAATACCAGCTCCTTTACCCACGGCGCAGCCGAGCTGCTCCAGCGCTGGGGGTGGACGGTAATCATTATTTTTGGTGGTAGCTTTCCGCTGTGGGCGGCGTTAATTATTTGGCTTGTGGTTTTAAAAACCAGACCCTTTTTAATCCATTGCTCCTGCTGAGGAACCCTATCGCGCACGATTTCGCGCCAGCCATTCCAGCGGCGGCCGGTATCGGTTAGGTAGAAAAACTGGTTGAAATCCATATCGAAGTAAGGCTCGCCAATAATGCCTAAATCATTGTAGCATAGTGCTTCCATAAATCTTTGCCATCGTATCTGCTTTTGGGACTGCCTTGCATATAGATGGTGTTAACATCGGCTAGTTGGCGTGAGCTGTTACGGAAAGACACCAGCGCGATCGTTTGGTTCTCTACTTCGGATCGTTATTCATAAAATCCAAGACGGCATCTTCAATTCTCTTTCTAACCTTAGCCCACGAGAGGTTGGGGTTATCTAGTATAGCTGGCCAATCGACAAGATCAATATCATCGAAGAAAACTAAACTTTTCAGTATGTGCGTATCATTATGTTGTGAGTATTTTACCTTATAGAACGTAAGCATTTGCTCAATGCTAAACCTTGATAGAGCGTAATAAATATCGATAAAGTCCTTTGAGCGTTGCCCGCTTACGGAAATAGCATTTAATTTCATTGCTATTAGATCCTGCTCCGACAACAAACGGATTCCACTTAGCACCCGAGGTGCCGCTAAATTGGGATATCGATGGGCAATTAAATCTACCTTAACTGAATTGATGCTACCCTTGACAGTATTCTGAGCCACAAAGTCAACCTGAAACGAAAAATCATATTGAACCTTCTCGAGCAACCATGCTGTGTCAAAATCGGTGTTTGTGAATAAATCTATATCGATTGACTTTCGATGCCCATACAGTAAAGCCAATGCAGTTCCTCCAGCAAGGCAGAAGTTGTTCATATAAGGCTTGCTCTGAATCGACCTTAAGAGTTCCAGTGTTGCTGGCGCAACTGTTTGCGTATGTAGCATTTAAATGATTTCAGGGGGATATTAAAATAAAGTGCCACAAAATTCAGTGTTTTAGGGTCGAGGTAGTTTAAAGATGTTATTACCTTAATCACCTCTTCCTTGCCATAATAGTTAACCAATGCGGAGATTTCCTTGGTGGTACCCATGGCAATAACCCGTTCCACTACCAATCGCTTTGCCTTGTTTGGATCCAACTTGCTAAAATCAACATCCCAAAAATAATGAGGATTTAGCTGTTTAAGTATGTTTCCTTGTTTTGCCATATCTGTACATACAAATATACAAAATTTATATGCATTTATCATTATTTATTCTGGTCCCCAACACCTAACCGATTTCTTCACATTCTGCCAAGCTAGCTCCTTTACCCACGGCAAAGCCGAGTTGGTCCAGCGTTGATAATGATAATGCGGTGATGCGTTTTTGCGATAATGCGGTGATGCGTTTTTGCGATGATGCGATGATGCGCTGATGTGATGATGCGAGGGTGCGTGATGCGATGGTGCGATGCGTGTGAGGTGGATATTTCGCCTAATCGTCTATTCGCATAAACGCATAAACGCCAGATCGCCTCATCGGTTAGCTGCAACGATTATCTTTTTAACCAGATTCTTCACATTCTGCCACACTAGCTCCTTTACCCACGGCGCAGCCGAGTTGGTCCAGCGTTGATAATGATAATGCGGTGATGCGGTGATGCGAGGGTGCGTGATGCGATGGTGCGATGCGTGTGAGGTGGATATTTCGCCTAATCGTCTATTCGCATAAACGCATAAACGCCAGATCGACTCATCGGTTAGCTGCAACGATTATCTTTTTAACCAAATTCTTAACATTCTGCCAAACCAGCTCCTTTACCCACGGCAAAGCCGAGTTGGATCAGCATTGATAATGATAATGCGCTGATGCGCTGATGTGATGATGTGATGATGCGAGGGTGCGTGATGCGATGATGCGAGGGTGCGTGATGCGATGGTGCGATGCGTGTGAGGTGGATATTTCGCCTAATCGCCTATTCGTCTCTTCGCATAAACGCATAAACGCCAAATCGCCTCATCGGTTAGCTGCAACGATTATCTTTTTAACCAGATTCTTCACATTCTGCCATACAAACTCCTTTACACTATACTGACCATAAGTGCTAACTAAAAGTCATTACAACATCCTAAGGTTGTAAATAATGCTTGTGCACAACCATCAAATATCATTTAGCACTTCACCTAAAATACACTAAGGCTTCTTCATTATTACCTTGTGGGTGAGGTCTCCTCTTCAATGCCTTTATACCTGAAGCATCGTGTTCTTAGGAAAGGTTTGCGTAGGTTGCACATCCCATCACAATCGTAAAGGTATGGAATATGAATAGCAATTGGTTAACTCAACTTTCGCATACAACTTAATCCCTTGATGTATAGCCAATTAATTATCTTTTAAGACTCGTATACACCTAGTAGTGAATAACTTAATTGTTTCTGCAAATACTTTGTGAAACTCTGTGTAATTCTTCGTGAAACTTCAACTTCGTTGAGCCTGCTTGCAGACCATAGCCGTCAAGCTAAGCAATTTTCAATACCCTCGTAGAGCCTGCCTGGCTGGCAGACAGGGGTTGATAGCGATTGGGTTTAAATAGCAAAACCTAAAGCACCCCTGCCTTACTGCCGAAGGCAGGCAGGCCGTAGGGCGTGCAATAGATATTAGGATCCCTTATTGCGCATCTACGAAGCGCTAAATTATTTTCATTTATTTATTCAATCGCTATGTGCCCTCTACGAGGGCTATAGCATTAAAATTTTGCACAAACCAATAAATAAATTGTTAATATTTGTTTGTTTTGCATCCTTAACTTGACGGCTATAGCTTGCAGACAGGCAAGCTCGCACAAAACGCTCGGTTGTGCTATAACTCTTTTACTATTACACAAAACCTGCCCCCAGCAGGCGGGGACACAAAGACTTGTGCTGAGCAAGTCGAAGTAAGACACAAAAATCGCACCTGCCTGCACTACCGTTTAGGTAGGCAGGAAGAACAATATTTAAAGCACAGAATTCCAGACATATATGCGTTATTGTTTTGCTTGCGAAAGTTGAGCTGGTTAATATAAAAAACCGAATAGCCATAAAGGAATTCTATTCCCGAAACCTAGTTCAAGATCATCAATAGCGAGATAGGCATCAGGTACTTCTTGTATTTGAAAAGCGGGTTTATTTTTCCCTCCTATCTCAAAGGTATATTTGGAATCAACTATAAAATCGCCCTTTACAGGATAATTTACACAGTGAATACTGCGTAGCTGATTAAAGAAAAACGTTTCGCGCTGGGTTCCGATATTGGGTTTATCAAAAAACAAGCAGTTTAAAAGATTTGTATTGTTCAGGTAGATTTTGGATGGTTTCTGCATTTTTTTTAACCCTTTAGCTGTTTTATCGAGAGTAGCTAATAGCTCTGCCTTTTCGAGTGCATCCAGATAATTCAGCAAGGTGCGCTGATCGGCAATAAATAGTTCCGACCTGAGATTAGTTAAATTGGGAGTGTAAGGTGCAGACTCAGAAAGTACTGCAAGTAATTTTTTGAGTTTGATATGGTTTTCGTGCGAAAAGGAGGCAACAGCAGGCAAATCTTGCTCAAGTATTACGTTAATTGTATCGCGGAGACGATTGCAAAACTGATTGGGGGCTTCATTATAATATGGATAATAACCATGCTTGAGATAATCAATGAATAATGGGACTACCTTAAGATCATTGGTTATTGTTTTAGCAATTTCGGAGTGATTGTTTAACAATTGAGGTAAGGAATAAACAGGCAACTCGGTATTATTTATCAGGTTAATGTATTCACGAAACGATAATCCAGGGAGGTTATAGCTGCATTTACGGCGGCTTAAATCGCCATGCCCTTTAAATAATTTCAGCACTGAAGAACCCGAATAAATTACCTGCAGCTCAGGATACCTATCATAAATTACTTTAATTTCGGCCGACCAATCGTGTTTGGGGAATTTGGAAGGATATTTATGTACCTCGTCTAAAAACAAGTATAAACCACCAAATTTGGTAAAATAATCGGCAGTATCGATAATCGAATGATTGTAAAAGTAAGGATCATCTAGCGATACGTACAAAACGGCGGATGGGTTTGTTTTGCTAAGACTCTGTGCTTGTTGCAGCATGAGGGTTGTTTTACCAACACCTCGCGCCCCTTTTATCTCTATTAAGCGGCACTTCCAGTCGATGGTGTGATAAAGGCTTCTATAAAAATCTGCCTTAACCCACCTTATTCGCTGTTGGCTTAGTTCAAAAAGAGATTCCATTCTCAATAAATTGTTATGCGACACACAAAGATAGAGTTTACGTTGTAATGCATTACAAATTTACATAACATTTATTGTGATTAACTACAAAATGTGTTGTTTTAACATTGTACGACAACCTCTAGAAGTTTGGGCAGGCGTCTACTACGGAGATGATTTTCAAATACTACTTGAAATCATACTGATAATCCGGATTCTCTTTCATAACCTTGGCGCTGGCGAGGAGGTTCTCGATGAAGCAGACAAAATGTGAATTGCTATCCGAAACTAATTAAAACCCTCTTAACCAATTATTTAATATACTGCAATGCCAGCTCCTTCCCTTACGGCGTAGCCGAGTTAGTCCAGCTTTGGTGATGCGATAATGCGATAATGCGATAATGTGGTGATGCGATTATGCGATGATATCACTTTTCGCCTCAACGCATAATCGCCCCTTCGCCCTTTCGCCAAATCGCCCTTTCGCCCCTTCGCCTCATCGGTTAGATGCAACAATTATCTTTTTAACCATATTCTTCACATTCTGCCACACTAGCTCCTTTACCCACGGCAAAGCCGAGTTGGTCCAGCGTTGATAATGATAATGCGCTGATGCGATGATGCGCTGATGCGTTTTTGCGATGAGGCGATAATGCGAGGGTTTTATTTCAGTGACCAGGTTTTTGAGTTATTCTGCATCTTAACTAGCATAGATATTATGTGATCGTATTTGTCATCTAGGTATAAATATTTGTCATTGGTTATGTAATTGTGAGCTAATGCAAACTGAAGCCATACCTGAGTCTCCGCTGCCTCCGATTCGGAATCGGAAAGTTTTGAAATAAAGTGCTTCTCGTACCGACGCTTTCTAAATGCTTCGCCAATATTCGCGCAAACAGAACGTGAACTTCGTCTGATTTGGTCGGTTAACGAGTATCTTTCCTCGGCTGGAAAAGATTTTGTGATTTCAAATATTTCCAATGCTGTTGCAAAGGCTAACTTGTAAACATCTAATTCTTTGTGGGTTTTGATTATCATAGTTGTATGTTTTAGATAATGCGATAATGCGGTGATGCGATAATGCGGTGATGCGATAATGCGGTGATGCGATAATGCGGTGATGCGATAATGCGGTGATGCGATAATGCGATAATGCGATTATGAGGTGATGCGATTATGCGATGATATCACTTTTCGCCTCAACGCATAATCGCCCCTTCGCCCCTTCGCCAAATCGCCCTTTCGCCCCTTCGCCTCATCGGTTAGATGCAACAATTATCTTTTTAACCATATTCTTCACATTCTGCCACACTAGCTCCTTTACCCACGGCAAAGCCGAGTTGGTCCAGCGTTGATAATGATAATGCGCTGATGCGATGATGCGCTGATGCGTTTTTGCGATGAGGCGATAATGCGAGGGTTTTATTTCAGTGACCAGGTTTTTGAGTTATTCTGCATCTTAACTAGCATAGATATTATGTGATCGTATTTGTCATCTAGGTATAAATATTTGTCATTGGTTATGTAATTGTGAGCTAATGCAAACTGAAGCCATACCTGAGTCTCCGCTGCCTCCGATTCGGAATCGGAAAGTTTTGAAATAAAGTGCTTCTCGTACCGACGCTTTCTAAATGCTTCGCCAATATTCGCGCAAACAGAACGTGAACTTCGTCTGATTTGGTCGGTTAACGAGTATCTTTCCTCGGCTGGAAAAGATTTTGTGATTTCAAATATTTCCAATGCTGTTGCAAAGGCTAACTTGTAAACATCTAATTCTTTGTGGGTTTTGATTATCATAGTTGTATGTTTTAGATAATGCGATAATGCGGTGATGCGATAATGCGGTGATGCGATAATGCGGTGATGCGATAATGCGATTATGAGGTGATGCGATTATGCGATGATATCACTTTTCGCCTCAACGCATAATCGCCCCTTCGCCCCTTCGCCCCTTCGCCCTTTCGCCCTTTCGCCCTTTCGCCAAATCGCCCCTTCGCCCCTTCGCCTCATCGGTTAGTTGCAACTATTATCTTTTTAACCATATTCTTCACATTCTGCCATACAAGCTCCTTTACCCACGGCGCAGCCGAGTTGCTCCAGCGCTGGGGGTGGACGGTAATCATTATTTTTGGTGGTAGCTTTCCGCTGTGTGCGGCGTTAACTATTTGGCTTGTGGTTTTAAAAAACAGACCCTCTTTAATCCATTGCTCCTGCTGAGGAACCCTATCGCGCACGCTTACGCGCCAGCCATCCCACCGGCGGCCGGTATCGGTTAGGTAGAAATACTGGTCGAAATCCATATCGAAGTATGGCTCGCCAATAATACCCAGCTTGCGGTAGTCGTATTTCTGCCAAATATCCCTATTGTCATACTTTGAGCGGGGGCTGCCGTGCATGCAGATGGTTTTAACGTCAACTATCTGACGGAGGTGGTTAAGGTTTTCGACAAATAAGCTGAAGGCAGCATCGATTCGCATCTCGTCATTGCGAGCGCTCTTTGCAAAGCAATCTTGATTTAATAGATTGCTTCGCCCCACAAAAGAACTGCGGGACTCGCAATGACGGCTATCAACCGTATCCATAGTCTCATAATGATATCCCACCTCGTGCCCAAGCGCAGCAATCTCCCTTATAATTTGCTCGTCCCAGCTCTCGGGAACTGCTCGGAAGTAGTAGCTACCCTTTATCCCCAGCTCATGCTCCAGCTTGGCGGTGGCCAAGGAGTTTTGGGGTTTTAGGTCGACATCGTGGCGGAGGATTACTGTGGGTTGATCCGCCAGTGGGCGGACAGGTTGGTTGATTGATTGCCTGCCTGGCTCTGGCAGGATTGATTGATTGCCTGCCTGCCTCTGGCGGGATTGATTGATTGACCCTGCCTTTGCCGTCACGCCGGGCCACGAGAGGGCAGGCAGGCTGCCTGACTGACGTCGGCAAGCAGGTTGATTGGTTGATTGGGCCTCGTTATCCTGAATGCCTGATGCGACCGACTCCTTATTCTTGTAATAGCTTATGTACTCCGCAAAGGTAATAAAAGAGAAACCTTGTGCTTGCAGGGCTTGGAGAAGGGTGCTGTATGTGTTTTGGGTGAAGTCCATAGAAGAGGTGAGTGGTGAGAGGTGAGAGATGAGAGATGAGAGGTGAGTGGTGAGTGATGAGAGGTGAGCGGTGAGTGAATGACTCATCTCTTTAGTTAACTCACTGCTCTACTCTATCAACAGCTTATTATTAAACTTTCTTTCTACAAAATTTTTCAGGATTCGTCATCATAGATATTAGCATTTTCCTAACCTCATCGTAATCCTCCATAAAATTCTGATGCTTAGTTTCATCAATGTAACCGCACTCCCTTGAGTAATCGAGCCACACCTCGGTTTCGTACTCTTCAGCAAGGGAATCGGATAACTTACTAACGAAGCTTTTTAGATATATCTTCTTAGCCCAGGCCTCGCCAATGTTTGATGTTACCGAACGAGAACTGCGCCGCATCTGATCTGTAAGCGAATACCTCTCCTCCTTCGGAAATGCTTTGGTAATCTCAAATATCTCCATAGCAAGTTTGTATGCCTTTTGATATACTATCAGATCACGAAAACTATTGATTTGGGACATATTGTTGGTTTGAGCGATGAGTAGTGAGCGATGAGTAGTGAGCGATGAGTAGTGAGCGATGAGTAGTGAGCGGTGAGTATTGAGTTGTGAGTGGCCGTGTCTCGTAAGACAGCCGTACTTTGGCTTGATGACGAGATGAGCGATGAGTAGTGAGTAGTGAGTAGTGAGTTGTGGGTATATCCGATAACTCATCGCTTAACTTTTCTCAAATCTCATCGCTTTAATTGCCTCAATTCTCACTTCTCACCTCTGTTCTTTCACTTAAACCTACCTGCACTTCGTTTCGCTAGGCAAGCTTATACTGATAATCCGGATTCTCCTTCATAACCTTTGCGCTCTAATATGTTATTCTTGATATTTTAAAATTGCCTCCAAACAGCGCTCTGCGGTGTGACCATCCCATAGCTCAGGGCGCTCGGGTTTGCGGGGTTGACTCAGGGTATGGTTAAACTCCTCCCTTATTCTTTGGATATTGTTTCCAACTAGCACGCTGGCTCCGCCATGCTCCCTCAGCGTTATTGGCCGTTCGGTGTTCCATCGCATGGTTAGGCAGGGTGTACCTAGCACTGTGCATTCCTCTTGTAGGCCTCCGCTGTCGGTTAGCATAATTTTTGCATGCATATTTAGCCTTAGCATGGAGTGGTAATCTAACGGGTGAACCAGATATATATTTGGTGAGTTCAACACTTTACCCCATAAATCGAAGGTTTTTAGCTGCTTCTCGGTGCGGGGATGAACAGCCCAAACAATGGCAAGCTTTTCCGCAATTTCATCAACTAAAAAGTTTACCAGAGGTTCTAAAACTTCTTTATAATCAACATTCGATGGGCGGTGGAGGGTCATTAGGGCGAACTCGCAAAGTGCGCTCGGTTGATTGATTGGGTGATTGGATGTCCTGCCAAAGGCAGGCAGGTTGGTTGATTGGTTGACCTGCCTGACTGTCGTCTTCGGCAGGCAGGTTGGTTGATAGGATGATTTACTGATTGGTTGGTTGATCTGGTTGTTGGTTATAATGCTTTGGATTGATAGCTTTCCTGCTTTTTCTCTATTCGCCTCTAGTGTGTCAATCATAATATTACCTACAAAACGGATTCGGTTATCCGAAGCCCCTTCGGCTTTCAGATTCTCAATTGATAACCTATCGGGTGTTAAAAGTAGGTCCGATAACCTATCGGTTACCAAACGGTTTACCTCCTCAGGCATAGTGATATCGCCACTACGCAAACCAGCCTCAACGTGGCAAACCTTTATATGTAGTTTTTTTGCGCTAATCGTTGCTGCCATAGTGGCATTCACATCACCAAAAACCACAACCCAATCGGGTTTCTCAGCAATAAATACCTTTTCTAACTCAATCATTGAGAGGCCAACCTGCTCGGCATGCGAACCTGAACCTATGCCCAGGTTGATATCGGCATCTGGAATATTTAACGCATCGAAAAATGACTTGGACATCCTATCATCATAGTGCTGGCCGGTGTGAACCAATAAATGTTTTATTGTGTTAGGATGATTTTGGTTATATGCATTTATGGAATGTATAAATGGTGCAACTTTCATAAAATTTGGGCGGGCGCCCACTACGGAGATGATTTTCATTACAAACTATCTATTAATAAATTCTATTGTCTTTGAAATTACCTCTTCTTTAACAGATAAGGCTTTTTTTAAATCTGCTGAAGAATTGCTTGATAATAAAAAGTGTTTTACCAATTTATCGGGATTTCGCGAAAAGAACATTTTGTTTTGGTCAACTAAACCCTTATCAACTGCAAGTAGTTGTTTTCCCAAAAAAAACGAAAATGAGGGAACACCTAGGCATGCTGCTTCCCTTGCAAATGTTCCTGCACCAGTAAAAACCCCACGAGAATAATAACAAGCATCTAAACCGTTTATGGGACTATTAGGGATGTATATGTTTTTAATTCCATCTGCATAAGAACGATCTGTCTCGTATCTTGGAAGATATAGAATGTTTTCTCCTTTCTCGTTTAGTAATTTCAATAGACTAGGTGTAATTGACATATTGCTCTCACCTGAGGCGTAGTTTGACTGAATATTCTCAGGTCTGACAACTACATACTTATCAAAAGGCAGCGAACCAAGAAAACCATTATCAGGAACAAAGTTGGCTATATACACATGTTCCTTTAAACCATCATACTGATAAAGTTTACTGCTCCACAAGCCTTGTCGAATTAATACTTTCTTGGGGATACTTCTAGGGAAAAGAGCCTTTGAAACAAAATAAGCATATGTCCATTGCTTTGCTAGGTCGTTGTCGCCAAATGCTATAGATTTTTTCCCTTTTAGAAATGACGACCAAATAGCACCTTCACTACCACATGACAAAGAAATATCGTAACCTTGTACCGATTTGTGTATCTCAAAAAACCTAGAGATTAGGCCCATTGCTTTTTTAGATAACTTCTTTCCCTTATGCTGACCAATTGTATTGAATGGCAGGTCCGTTTTTTTTGATAACAGATTTGTTGTTTCTGAAAAATCTCTAGCCGTTATAGAGAAATCGCTAAAACCCTTCTGTTGAAGACCCTGTAAAACCGCTAATAAGAAATGCACCTGTGGTGTGTTAGTTATATCTAACCAAATCTTCATTCTATCTGTTTTTTATAAAGCTAAAACTTTTATAGAAATATGCAAAACCAGGCTCTAAATCACCCTTTACGAAAAGAGCATTTACATTACCGTGCTTAAAAGTGGTTTGAAAAAAAACCCTAGGCTTTACAATCCCTTTTAGCATTCCTAATAGCGAAAAAATCATATCAGTAATAGGATTAATCCATGTTTTACCCACTGAATAGGTTGCGGGATAATTAATGCTTTTACTATTCACATAGTCATAAATAATCCTTGCATAGTCAACCCCACAGGCTTTAGCCAACCCTACCCATAGCCAAGTACGGGGATTAATTTCAATAAGTTTAAACTTGCCATCGCGGGGATCCCTTAGGTACTCCACCTCGCACACACCAGTATAGTTTATTTCCTTGAGCAGCGGAATAGATTGCTTTAGGCACTCCTCGCTATAAATGCTTTTGGCAAAGGTTGCCGTTCCAAATTGTATAGGGTGCTCCCGTAGTTTTACTCCAGACCAGTGCGTTTTAACCTCGCCATTTATACAAAAAGCCGTAAATGAAATAGTTTTATTTGTCCCATCGAATGGAATAAGCTCCTGGGTAAACGATTTGTTTATATCGTACTTTGTGCTAATATCCCTTAATTGTGCCCTAAGCTCAGCTTCGTTGCTTGCCAAAAAGGCTTTTTTCCCAAGGGTTTTGTAGAATGTTAAACCAAAACGGCCTTTGGTTAATACTGGAAAAGTGAGGTTGTCGATGATATCGTTTACACTTGTAAAGTACTGCGTTTTGGGTATGGGGACACCACACCCTTGAGCAATGGTAAGCAGTTTAGATTTATCGTAAATATTCTTAATTATTTCAAGCTCTGGCGTAATAACCTTGTAATGCTGTTCAAGTTTCTGTTTGTGTTTTGAAATGGTATAAACAGCATGATCGTTGGAGGGAATAAGCACCCAATCCTGAATGTTTTCTTTTTGTGCAAGTTTAATTAGAAACGTTGCAAATTCATCTTTTCCAAAATCGGGGCAGATAAAAAACTTGTTGCAGTACTTTGAGTAACGGGCAATACAATTGGTTTTATCCACCACAAAAACTGGAATACCCGCCTCGCCTAGAGAACGGGTATTGCTTAAGCCCTGAACGTGGCCCTCAATTATTATTGCCCCTCTTTTATTGTTCATCCTTTAATGCTGACTTATAAACTTCAATAATTCTTTTGGCAACCGTCTCTGAATCCAAACCAAGTTCAATAATACGCTGTCTACCATTTGTTCTACCCCTATCTTTGGCAAATTGTAGAGCAAGTATAATTTTTTCAGCAACATCTTTGGGATCGAAATTAGTGATATAATGCCCTGGTTCATTGCCAAAGAGCCAGCGAATATCACCCACATCTGTTGCTACAACGGAGCAATTGCAGGCCATGGCCTCCTTAATTATATTGGGTGAGCCCTCCCATTTAGAGGTAAGTAAAACTACCTGAGAAGTAAGTATCTCTTGAATTATCCTTTCGTGTGGTACGTTATAAACAACTTTTATATCAATACCCAATATTTCAGAGGCAGCAGATGCTAGTTGCCAGTTTTTTGATTCTCGCGATGGGTCTGCTGCAAAAAGAATAGAATTTTTATTTCCAATTTTTGATTCATTAAAACCCTTCTCAATACTATTAATTTTTTCTATGTCAACTCCATTTGGTATAGCTACAGCATTTGAAATGTTAAGGTTTTGTTTCATTTCCTCACCTTTAACTATGATTTTGAACCATAAGAAACGATGAAATAATTTCACCAATATTCTATAAGCTCCCTTAAGCTGAGCATCACTACCCATTAAGGAAACTACGATTGGCTTACGTCTTGATAAAAGGATTGCAAACGATGCTACTATTGCTGAAAGGGAGTAATGGGCGTGGATTATTTCAAAATTATTGTCATTAATGTGTTTGGCTAAGGGTGAAACGTTTTTTAGATAGCCAATAAAACCACTGCCCCTAATAAGGTAGTAACTTACTTTTATATTTTGCTGAGCCAATGAATCTGCCTGTTTTTTTACAACCACCCCAGGCCCATTTGCTTTATTACCGCTTGCTACAAAAAGAACATTCACTTTACTTTATTGATTGGTTTTGTATATATTGTTTTTAAGATTACTGATGCTGGTTTTACGAGTATAACTTTCTGATATTATTACACCAGTAAAACAATGAGAGGTGATCCTCTTTTGAAATATTGGCATTATCGTTGATAAAAAAAGGATTATTCTTTTGCTCGCCAATTATTAAATTATTAAATGTGTCATTAAGTGTTTTGGTGTTAAAGGCATCAGGATTCTGTGAAAACTTTTTGTATATCCTTTTTTTGTATAAAATCTTTAACATACCAAACAAGGAAGAAGTATCCCTCATCGAAAACCCCCTAGAACTCTGATATTTGGTTAGTGAAACTTTGTTGCGACGAGTCAACTCATAGTATAGCCATGAGCTTTGAGCCTGCAATGCCAACTTAGGTTTAACAAAATCGAAGCGCGATACCATGTATTTGGTCGTGGCAAATGATTTTAAAAAATCGAAATCGATAAATGGCGAGTAGCACCATAAAAAATCATTGTAGCTATTAATCTCGTTTCCAAAATACTTCCTTAGGTTTACGGAAAAACGAAAAGCAAAATACTTCTCACCAAGCGTTGTGTATTGGCTAAACCTTTTGCTAAATGCCGAAAGACGACCTTCAAGTTCATCTAGTATGTGGTTACTATCATCTGCAAAAAGGTTATGGATATTCGATTGAAGAAACCGTTGCAGGGTATTAGAAATATTAAAATTCGTGGCAATAAGGTCAACCGCATTTTTGGAGATTACAGCGCCCCCTTGTGGTTTTCCAACCTTAAACACCTCATCACCAAAAATACCCGAAAGCAGCCATGGTGAGGTTTTTCCTATTTGCTTAATGGTATGCACATAGTGGGTTCTCTTGTAATTCCTTGTGCCGCTGGAAAGCATTATGGTGTTTTTGGCATCCTCCAAAAAGTGATTGTCGAGATAGTGTTGGTCGAGCAAAAATGGTGTATAATTAAAACCCTCTGAGTTTGCAATATGCTGCGGTATAGTGATATCGGGTGCAGTTGGTGCACCAAATGAGTAGGAATTGAATTGGCGAGTGTACTTAGGTAGTAAATAGGATAGTACAACCCTACTATCCCACCCACCTGTTAATGAAAAGTTGATAGGGTTGCTGCTGACATCAAAGAATTTATCAACGGCCCCTTTTAAGTCCGAGTCAATAGCCTCAATACTTTGTTTTTTGTTTAGTGAGTCTAAACCAAAAAGTTGGGAAACATCCCAATAATGCCTATTGGTTATTACTTGATCATTAATCTGAACTATGCTCGCATCGGGTAAAGTGTTAATATTCTTGATATAGGTGTGGTCTGATATGGGATAGTTAAAGAAAAGATGTTCGGCTATTGTTGTTTGGTCAAAATCAATGCTACCCATTAGTCCCGATGCAAGGATTGACTCAATTTTTGAAGCAAAGACTATAATATTATCATCTTCGTAAATGTATAGCGGTAGGTAACCAAACCTATCGTTAAAAAGCAGTGAGGTGTTTTGCTGCCTGTCGTATATAAAAATATTGTAACTACCCGTTAAATGGTTTACTATATCCTGCCCGTATCGCTTATAAAGGTTTGGAATCAGATTGTGATTTGACAAATCAGCAGAGACGCTATTGTCTTTAATCAATAATTCTCTTTCCTCTTCGCTAACAAAAACAAAACCATCAATTATGCAGAATATATCGTGTTCTTTATCGTGAATAAAGTTGATATTATCGGTTTGTGCTATGGGTACCACATTGCAGAAGCATACCGTAGGACTCTCGAATTTATTAAAAACCTGATTGCTGTCAAACCTAAGCTTATCGAGCATTCTGCTTAATACCGCATCATATTGTGTGTTAGTACTTTTCTTGGAAATTATGCCTGCAATGCCTGCCATATATATTTTATGACTTTGTTTTATCTATCAAAAGTTTGAACTTCCCGTTAGGGTTTACGGCTATATAATCAACAACTTTAATTTCATAACTAATTTGCCCAGCGAGATATTCATCAAGAGCATTTTTAAGCGTTAATTCATCTTTTGTAGAAAGCTGTTCTTTAACCACAAGTTTTATTATAAGTTTATCGGATGCGACTTTCTCTATCTGATATTGCCTAATACTATTAATCTCCTTCAACAAAACACTTCCAAAAAAACTGGGAACCACTAAACGCCCGCCCTTAGGGAGTTCAATAATGTCAGAAGTTCTTCCGCTTACAGTAGACATAGTGCTAAGAGGCAGATTTGTATCCTCAAAATGGGGACTTTGAGTGCCCATATCTCCATTTTTATATCGGATAAGGGGCATAATTCTGTTGTCTAAATCAGTAATTATTAGAGGGTGGCTTCCATCATCTGTTTTAGTCATAGTTTCGAATTCAACCGCAACATGGGGGTCAATTATGGCATACTGATTATTAAATTTATTCTGGTAGGCTATTCCCATTATCTCACCACATCCGAACTCGTCAAATACCGGCCCTATTCTTTTTTCAATTAACTCTTTTTGATAGTCATGTAAGTTCTCTGCTGTGGTTAAAACGTATTTAATAGCTTTTAAAGTAATGTTATTCTTATCCAAGTAATCAGCTAAAAGGAATATAGCATTTGTATAGCCATCAATAAAATCGAACTTCTTTTTAACGAGCAAGTCTACCAATTCACCAAAACTACTTTCTTCGGTTAGCCTATACGCAGGAAATTTAAAGTGGTTAAACAACCAACTTTTCAACTTTGATGAGGGCTTATTCCATACATTTTTTACAACAGCAGGATTTCCCCATATATGCAGCCCTTTGTCTCCGAATCTATAACCCGCTAAATGCCATCCTAAATAGTGAGCTGCAATACCAGCACTACTTCCATATTCATCGTGCAAATAAAACACTGCTTGTCCGGTAGAACCACTCGATGAACCTTTATAAATCTTTTTATATTTATTCTTTTTATCAATTAAGTCGTCATATCTAGTTTGTAAGATCTCTCTCGTTAATGGTGGTATTCTTTGTAAATCTTCTTTCGATTGAATTTCTGAAGGCTTTATTTTATTGTAGTTAAAAAGTTCGTTGTAATATTTGGTGTTATTGTATGCATGGTTAACTAGGTCTTGAATTTTCTTATTTTGGTAGTCAACAATATCCTTTGAATCCTTTTCTGATAAACTACTAAATAGATTATAATATTTACTTACCATTTGATTTTTTGAGTAGTCAACAAAGGGCAAGGCAATGTTTTTAATAAAAAAGTTACGCATTTTGTTTGTCTATTTATACAATATCTTTTTCAATTCCTTATTGAACTTTAGCCATAGGCGAATAATATAGTTGCCTGTGCGTGCTTTAACCATATTAACTAGGTGTTTCTTATTCTTGGCATATCCATAATTACCATTCAGGTTTATAAAAGAACCTAAACCAAACCGAGGAATACGTTTGTATTCCTTCTTATAATCGATTGGCTTATGGCGTTCGGCCGAACCAAATGTTGAGGCTTTATAACCTGCTTCTTCCGAAAGCTTTAAGCTTAAAGCATTATATCCGCCCCCAGGCCAACAAAGGTAATCGATTTGTTTGTTTAACTTTTTCTCGAGAATGCGCTTGCTTTCGAATATTTCGTATCGGTAACGTTTCTCCTGTTCCGTATCTGTTTCAAAATTTCCCGGAATTTTCTCAACTAGAATCTGCAGTTCATTAATTATTTCCTGTTTGGGTTTACCTTGTTGATTATAAATTTTTATTGCCGTCTCAACAAGCTGCTTATCGGGAAAATACCTCCGAAGTCCCAGTGCACGACCATTCTCAAAGATTGGATAGCCCTTTGGAATAAGGTTGGTTTGATTTTCGGTAATATAGTATGGTTTTCTTTCGGGATAGGTAAACCAAGCTAACCAATCGTAACTGGGTTGCCCTGTGTATATATCAATAATCTTATTTGATTTAAAGTAAAAGTTATGGCTCATACTATGCGACTGGATATCGATTACCACGCTAGCATCCATTGCTTGTATCTCGGGCCAGTTCAAAAATCCCAAAGTTTCGAGTTGGTTTTCGTCCGTTTTACCCTCCCATACATCTTCTAAATTTCTTCTAGTATTCTCGCTTGGATCAACAAATTCAGGATTAATAAAAATGGTAGCTTTTAGTCCATACTTTTTAAGTATGGGGTAAGCATAAACCCAATTGTCGAGATATCCATCGTCGAATGTTAGCACAAGTTTTTTGGAATCCTTCTTACGCGCTACGGTATTGTATTCGTACCATTCGTCCAGGAAATGTGTGGTGTAGTTATTATGGACTAAAAATTGGCAAAGGGTTTCAAAGTGCTCAATAGAAACGGAAAGCCAATTCCTATACCAATTGCTTTTATCGTTACCAACACTATGAAGCATTACTACGTACATTGCCTGCTATTTATGAAAAACGGTTTGAATAATTCTCTCGTAATTCGAAAGCATAATCTCTGTAGAAAATCTTTTTACACATATATTTTTTGCAATTGCTCCCATCTGTTTACGCTCACTAGGATTGTATAAAAACCAGAGCAGATGGTCATAAAGTTGATTAGAGTTTTTATAATCAAACAAAAATCCAAATGACTTTTCCACAATTTCAGGGGTGCCTCCAGTGTTAGTTGCTACTATGGGCAAACCTGCAGCCATAGCCTCAAGAATAGCATTTGAACAACCCTCGCCCTTTGATGAATGAATAAAAATATCGCTAACCTTTAAATAATCGGCAACGTTTTCAAGATTTCCCAATATTCGAATGTTTTCTTTCAAATCATAACGACTTATTCTACTTTCTATTTCTTTTCGCATTGGCCCTTCGCCAAGAATTAAATAGTAAAATTTTAATCCTTTCTCTTTAAGTAGCCTTAATGCTTCAAGTATCGAGAAGTAATCTTTATAGGGAACTAGGTTGGCAACAGAAATTAAAATTGGAGTTTTCTCTGATATCACTACCAAGTTTTTTCTGTGTGTTGCCCGATTTGGCAAAGGTTCAAAAAACTTGTCCTCAATACCATTATAAATAACATGTCCCTTACGCAAATTATTTGCCTTAAGCCCTGCCCTAGAATTTGCTACAATATTTGGACTTAAGTGTAAAATAAGTGTTCTGAAGTAATGAGAAAAACTCTTAGATCGAATGCCGTGCCTTATCGAACCGTTAATAAACTTAAAGCTATGAAAAGGTTTTAAAAGAAGAATACTTACCGATTCGCCATTCCCCCAGGTATAAACAATATCTGGCTTTTCGGATTTTAAAACCTTATGTAATTCAATAAACCGTTTAAACTTCCCTTTTTGCTTTATCTGTATTGCAGTATCTTGTAATCTATACTCATCAATGTAGGAGTTCGCTTTCTTATTGAAGTAAATTATTTTAGTTAAATACTTGTGCTGATTGGTGTTTGAAATAAGAGTTGCTAGTTGGCGCTCGCGACCACCACGGGAAAGAGATGAAATTAGATGTGTAATTTTAACTGGGTTCAATTATAAAATATTTGCCTTTTTGTAGGACGTTTCAGTGTCAAGCTCTGGAAGTTTAAGGTTTGGCTCTCCTAGCAAATCTATCAACTCAAAATACTGGGGCCAGAATCTCCCTTCGTGCCATTTTAAATGTTCGTCCCAATATCCATTCATAAAATCAGGGTATCCTGCGCCCCCATATAGGTAACTCATTTCAACAATTTTAGGCTCCATATTTTCATCATATACAAAATCGTAAGCCATTGCCTGAAAACCAAAATGTTTTGAAACGTCAAGTGCAATTTTAATCATCCTTAGGTCAATATTTTCAGGAGAAATATCCCACTTATTACTTCCCGATGCGCGGAAATCGTTTGGACGGTTAAACCTTCTAAATGCATGTGCCCTCATTCCAGCAGTTGTAACCCTAGTATCGTATTGGTTGTTAGGCATAAAACGCTGAAAATAAACATAGTTTTTGTGCCTTATCCAATATGCCAGTTTTTCCTTTTTCAAGTATTTGTTTCTGAAATTTATGGCATAATATCGAAAAACCTTTTTAAAATCAAAATTAAGTGTTTTTAATAAGTGACGAAAGGAGATGGAATCTTGTGCAACACCTCTTCCAAACATACGATTAATAAGCTTTTCTGCTTTTTTCTTTGTACCAACAAGAAAAACGGATAAGGATCCTGCTCCGTTGCGCAATTTAAAAACCAAAGGGAACTCTTTATGATTTGTTACCCAATTTAAGGCAGTTTGTTTATCCCAAAAAACGTAAGAATCTACCACGGGAAAGCCATTTTTTTTAAGCAACAGGTACTGCTTTAGCTTGTCGTCATAGTGCCAGCAAGTATTGTAGTTTGGAAAGCATTTAATTCGTGCATTTTCAATAATCGGTAAAATACTCTCTGCAATTTGCCTGCTATGATGGTCATGACCCCATTTAAAGACAAATAGCTCAATGCCATCAATAATGCTCCAGGGCTCAGCACTATCGCTATCAATTATTGTATAGGGTATACTATTATGGTCAAGAATTGCATAATATATTTTTAACTCGTTATCGTTTGGGCGAATTTTATTCCGATAAAAAGCTACTCTTGGTTTAGGCATATTATAATTTATGACAGAATGAAATAATTTATTTTAAATTTTTCTGTTCGTAACGTTTTTAAAGAATGTGACTAACAGTTCATTTAGTGAAGAACAACGAATTATATTACTTAAAGTAATTGCACGAGCCTTCTGTTTTCTTTTGTCTTGCAAAATACCCAATTTAAAGAATAGGCGTTCAATTCTATTTGAAAACATTATGGTTTTATAAAGACCAACCCCTCGCTTAATAGTATATTGACTCCATGCTATTTGTAACTCTTCATCATTTTTTATTACATCAGAAATCCTATTTACTTTTTCTAATACAGTGTTAGCATCATTTTGCTTAGCTGCATTTACCTTAAGCTGGTTATTTAAACATTGGTTTATAGGAATAAGTTCTAAATCTATTTTATTGTTTATAATCAACTTTAGTAAAAGTGCCTGGTGCCACTCTGCAGGTTCGTTCTTATAAGGGAAAAAGAAATTCCCCAGACTATAAACCAGCGGTTTGCCATTATATATTTCATAACCACTAGAAACATGGGTATGATGACCAATAACTGCATCGGCTCCTAAATCCACTAAATAGTGGAAGGTTTTTTTTAAGTGTGGGCTTGGCAATGGGTAGTACTCATTACCTCCGTGGTAAATCACAATTAGGTAATCAATTAAGGGTCGCAATTCCTTAATATCATAAAATGCCTTAATGGGATCGTAACCGTTTGCACCAAGTTGACCTTGATCCCTAACGCTAAACTCATGCTCACAGTAATTTAGAAAACCAATTCGTTTCCCTTTAACCCCTTTTATTAACCAATGAGGGTTTCCGTCGGGACGAGAAACAATGCCTATGCAGTCTATGCTATTCTTTTTGCAAATTTCAATTGTATCGATTATTCCTTTTTCATTGAAATCGAATATATGGTTGTTGGCTAAACAGGCAACCGAAACGTTGGCCTGTTTTAGTAGCTCAATGTTTTGTGGGTGGGCTTTAATGCTGGGGCCACTCTTTACTATTGATTTCTCGGAAAGGGTTAATGGGCATTCCATATTAGTAATGTGCAAGTCACAGCCCTGAAGTAAAGATTCTATGTCAGAAAAATGAGAATCAAGAATTTCGTTGGGTTTTAAAAGGGGGGCAAAGTCGCCAGAAAAGAGAAGAGTAACCATTAAATTTATTGAATTAGGCTTTTAAATAATAGGTAATTGATTGAAAACAACTAAAATCACAACCAACCAGGGTAAAGGTATTTGGAGACTTGTCCCGTGAGGGACAGTATATTGGTAAAAAATAATGACAAACGAATGAATCTGTGCCGTTAGGTACAGAATATTCCGTACCTAACGGCACGGTAAAATGTAAGGTTATTTCAAGTACAACCAATATACTGTCCCTAGCGGGACATTGAATCAGGAGGCTATGTTAGAATAGTTTTGACATTAAGGTTACTGATTTTTTGAATGCGCCAGCCCAGCATAACTAATACGATATACCTTTCATTTATTCGGTGGAAGAATTTGATAAAAAGCCCCAATTAATTAGTGCCTAAGCGCCTAATTCAATAAATTTAGATACTTTTATAAATATTTATCAACTGTTGTAGCCTAGCCTGTTTTGAATAATTACTTTGTCCAAAACTTGCAATTTTTTTCTTTAGGGATACGTTTAAATATCTTTCAAAATTAGTTGGAAGGTTTTGATATTCTGGATTATAGATAAACCCGAATCCGTTTTCTTTAACAATTTTTGAGAAATCACCAACTCCTTCTGAAATAATTACAGGGAGGCCACACATAATGTATTCTGCAAACTTGGTAGGTGAGGCAACATTGTTCATTAAGTGGTTTTCTCTTAATAACACTCCAAAATCAGCAGCATTTAAATACTTATGAACAGAAGTATTATTTACTTTCTCTACCATATATTTGTCTTTTGAAAAACCATGCTTTTTAAAATAATTATAAGCAATTTTGGTGTCGTTGGTTAAAGTTATAAAGTATGCTTCTTGATTTACTCTCTCAATTTGTGAAAACAATTGGAATACTTTATTTGGTATATGCCACGGCATTTCTAGACCACCAGAATATACAAAGACTAATCTGTTTTCAATGCCTAAATGCTTTCGCACGTGAATCCTTAAAACTTCGTCAAAGAAAAAATGACGTTCATCAGCACTACATGGATACAACACGAATCTATTATCCTCAACAACTCCTTCTGTTTGGTTATCCTTTTCAGCATTAATGGATGTTCTTGGTAAAACATTGCTATGTCTAATTGCTAATTTTTTTAGGTAATTAATTAAAACATTGCTTACGCAGAAAATATAATTAGATATTTCTACCATCCTTATGTCTTGTTCAATTAAACGCTTGTATTTAATTAATTCTTTTATTGTGGGATTTTTTTTGATGTAAATATATTCCTCTGCTGCCGCAGCTCTTGAATCGTATATTAATATAAATCGATTCCCAAGTATAACTTGAAGAATTTTAAAAACACCAGAAAAGGAAGATGATCTAATTTGGAAACATATTTTTTTTGTTAAACCACCCGCTCTTAAGAATGTGAAGAAAAAAATTAAAGAATTTATCAGTTTACCTATTAATATTTTCTCGGGAAATGTATAAATATAGTGAATTTTTCCACTGTAAATTTTTCTGATGGAATCTAGTTCGGATTTTCTTTTTTTTTGGTCAAAAATTCTTTTAACACTGTTAAGCTTTGCAATCTCAAAGTCTAATCCATTTTCACGATAAAGATTTACCCAGCCAACTACTTGAGTTTTAAAAACATTATCAAAGTCTAATGGAGCAAAGTAAATAAACTTCGTTTTTATTTTGCGTGCTATTTTTTTAGTCATAATCAAAGGGGGTTATACCTAAATTCTCATTTTTCTTAAAAACCCATTTATTAAAATAAAGAACAGCTTCATATTGGGCTTTAAGTGCTTTTCTGTTGGTTTTTCTGCCAATAATACTCTTAATCACAAGTTTTACAAATGACAAAAACAGTTTAAAATACGTGTTAAAATAGAAAAATATAAATTGTCCGAAAGCTGTATGCAAATAACGGAAAATGAGAGTCGCTTGCAAGTTATAATATATCAATTTTGGATTAACTCCTTTGCCCCCAATGGTAATGCTCCCCTTATGCCAAAGTTTAGCCAATGGCGTATATACAAGCTTATTGCCTGCTTTTACAGCACGCAGAGCCAGATCTGCTTGCTCCGCATTAAACCAAAAGTAGGGTGAATAGCCACCAACCTGCTCGTAAATTTTCTTTGGGAAAAGCCAAAAAATATCGTCAATCATATCCATCTCCATCTCTCTATCCCATTGGCCATTGTCGGTTTCATCAATTAGTAATCGCTCCATTTTTAGGGTTTTGCGATTAACTATCCGGTAGCCAATAAATTGAAGCACATTTGGCCTGTCGTAATGGTAAACCTTACCCGTTGTAATACATTTATGGTTGTGTTTATGCGAGCACTCCACTAGCTTTGTAATGGCATCGGGTGCTATAATAGCATCGTTATTCATAACCAGAAACAAATCGTACCCCTTGCCCAAAGCTATCTTCATCCCATGGTTCATCCCCCCCACGTAGCCACAATTCTTCTCTATACGAAGCACTTGACATTTTTCCGATTCAAGAACTTTAAGGTTCTCGAAGTCGGTTGTGGTGTTGGAGCCATTATCTATCAAAAAAATAGTATAGCTTGGGTAATCGGATTTTAAAACAGACTCCACACACTCTAGGGTCATCTTCCATTGATTGTAGTTTAGGAGAAGAACGGCAACGCTAGGGAAGTGGGTACTCATACTGCTGATTTTTTAACACTGCCAAAACCATCCATAACAACTTTTTTTAGACCACCGGTAAAACACTGAACAACATTTATTCCAGGCTTTTCGTTGGCTTCAATAATTATTGGTCCTTTTTCTGTTATGGCAACATCCCAACCAATAATAAAGAAACCAAGCAGAAGCTCATGGGCATACTTACACAAATGTACTGTTTCTTTAATATACGGGATGCTATAATTACTAAAAACTACGCCTGAATTGGGGTGATTTTGAAGCAAACCCTCTCTGGTGTCAGTTAGGCTGGTTACGCCATACTTGGTCAAACTTAATGAGTCTGTGTTGATGCCCACATAAACAGTACCAAATTGCCATGAATCGATTGTGGCATTATCGGTGGCAAAAGCCTGAAATGCACCTATTAGCTCAACGCCATATCCTGTATTCATAGTATAAATACGAGTAGTATTTAGGGCCGAATCGTTCACCTTCTGAATTAATTTATGTGAATACACACCCTTCTGAATAATCCAAACCCCAACGTTGAAATTACTAATAAACTCTTCTTGTGTCCACTCTTTACTATGCATTTCAATTTTTCTATCCCTCACCATAAACCTATGAACCCCTTCCCCGCTTTCAATTATGGTATTTTTAATAAAGTAGGGCCCATCCTCCAATTCTAATAAATTATCGTAGGCGCTAAGGCTAATTAGTTTACCAAACGACACCGCAAAGGGAGCATCGGGAACTGGAATACCTAGGGTTTTAGCATAGGCGCTAAATACTAGCTTATTCTTTGTGAGAAAATCGATGGATTCACAATAACCCATTTTTTCTCTTAGCAGCTTGTTTGCTTTCCTTTGCAATCGGATAAATTCCTTTGTGCCAATGTAGCTTGATATCTTATTGCCTTTCTTGCCAATCCCTTGTAAATAATAGTTGGTGTTTACCTTGCCCTCTTTAAAGATCCAGTAAACCTGATCGATGAATCTTTTTAAGATGCTTTTCTCACAACCTCCATATTTATAATCTTTAACTCTGCCAACAGTGTATTGACAAAGTAAAAAGAAGTTATATAGTAGCGATTTAAATGTTCTCATATAACATTAGAGCTTTTGCCTCCCGAGTAAAAAAATCGGTTAACCAAAATAGCATTGTTATAATAACTAGATAGTATGTAATCCCAAAAATTTGGTTGGTTGTGAAATGGCTTACAAGCAATCCAATCATACCAATCCATAGTATAGCAAATAAATTTCTATAAGCATAGGGCAAATTTCTGTTTTTGCTTAACCCTCGTGTTACGGATAAGAAGCTATACCATAGCCAAACAAAAATAGAAAATCCGATTAAACCCATTTCAACCAGCTGTCCAAAAACACCCACATCCATATCGCCTCGCTTCTCGGTAAAACCCCATCCTGTTAATGGGTTTTGCGCGATATATTCAAGCTGTTGGGGTAGTCTCCCCTCAACCTTATACTCAATAGATTGGCTGGACAATGACCCCTCCTCGGTAATGTCAAATACGGTTAGGATTCTTGAAAATGCACCACCGAACATAATGTTTGAGGTTTCAAATTGGGGTAAAAACAGGAAGTAAAACATTGTAAAGAATGTGCCAAGTAGTAGTACTGTCTTAAATCGTTTAATTCGGTATAGTGTGTATCCTAATACAAGTAAAAAAATTACAAACCAAGACCTAGTGGCCGATATAATAACTATTAAAAACGCCATTGAGGCAATAGCATAGTAAAAGAAACTATGTTTCTTATCTATCTGTGCCAAGGGTAAGCTAATAATAAACCCCAAAAGTACGGCGTGCCAACCAGGAATTCCGAATCTTTTGTTCAGCTCGTAATCAATTTCAACCTCAAACCCTAGGGATAAGTTGCTTATGTTTGTGTGAATTATTTCACCAATGTACTGCCCTCCAGTTGATAAAAAGAAAACCGCATCGAAAAAAACTAAGATAACTGTTGGAAGAATTAAGTGAATAAAATTATAGGTATGGGTTCTTGATCTCACAAGGGCTGGGTAGGCAAAAATGAAACCCCAAAAAACAGCAGACTTTAAATCATCTAATATTATCCCAATTGGTGAGCCATAAATTAAAGCCAGAAGAATTAGTAGTCCAAAAAAAATAAATAGCACTATAAACTGCTTTTTGAAAATTAACTCTACCTTTCGTTTAAAGTAGATAGCTTTTGCTAAAGCAACAATTAGAAACAGCTGCTTAAAAGTAAAGGATAGCCCTGGGCCAAAAGATAGTAAAGGAATGCCTGTGGTTGCCTCACGAGTACCCTCAGTAAATAAACCCCATGGGCCAGTGTAGATTAAAAAAAAGAGAGCAATCCACCAGTAATCCCTTTGGCTAATGGCAAAAAGGAAAAGCAACGTGAAAGTTGTTATTAACCTTATGGGGTATGGCAGGTAGTAAAAAACAAATACGAGTATAAAAAACAACCCGTATAGCATTAAAAAATCTAGCCAAGGGAAATAGGGTAAACTATTTGCTCCTTTAGTTTTGTTGCTTTGCAAGGCTTATCCCCCTTGTTTTACCTTGGATTAAACTTAGTAAAAGAGTTGGCTTTTTCAATAAAAAAGAAAGCGTTTTACGCCAGAGTTTTGAGCCAAACGAGGAGCTGCGGAAAACTCCAACAATAGATTTATATAAAAATAAATAATCACAGTATTCTATACTTTTTTGCCTTTTTACAAAGCTAGAAATTGTATCAAACCTTATCCACCCCATCCGTTGGTTTAAGAAGTTTGATTTACGTGATACCCCTTCTGGATGAACCCTATAAGCAGCTGTTACATCATCCATTATATATATCTTATGGTCAATTGCAATATTAAGCCAGAACCAGTAGTCTATTACATACCAAAGATTTTGGGCGTTTGCCCTTTCGGCTAGCTGCTGGATTATATCTGCGCGCACGCAAACGGTTAAAGTGTTAATTAGGTTACCCTTCAATAAATCGAAAAAACTTGGTTCTTGTATAGCCCTTTGGCGTTGAGATAAAAGCATCTGATTTGGGGGGTCACTATTCCCCTCCTTATCAATAAGCTCAATTCCAGTTGCAATCAATCCATACTCTGGGTTTGCCTCCAGAAAGTCAACCTGCTTTTGCAGCTTGTAGGGGTCGGTCCAGTAGTCATCGCCTTCGCAAAGGGCTATGTACTTGGTGGGGCAGGCGTTTAAGGTACGTGTAAAGTTGTGCACAACGCCCAGATTTTTCTCGGTTGGTAAAAGGTTTATTAGTTTGGGGTGTTTAATGGCATACTCCTCACATATAGCTCTTGTGTTATCTGTCGAGCAGTCTTCGCCAATTGTCACCTTATAGGCAAAATTGGTTTTTTGCATTAACAAACTATTTAATGCTTCACGGATAAAAGGCTCGTGGTTGTATGTAATGCAGCAAATTGAAACCAAAGGCTCATTCTTCCCACTATCAAAGTAATTCATTAAAAATCTGTATAGTTTATGCTTTTTTTGAATGCTCTTGTTGATTTATTCTTGATAAGATTAGATAACTCTTTACAAATTAAAAAGCTGTAAGGTGTTTTTCGTATTCATCGCATTATATATTTGTTGTTTATGGTTTAAGATTTTTGGCCATAGGGTTCAAATCGCTTAAAAGGTTTAACACTACCTTTTCCCTGTTCCTTAGTCTTTTGGCAGGGATTCCTGTGTAAATGCCCCACGAATCAAGAGATTTGGTTACTAGGGTCATAGCTCCTGTTACTGTTCCTTCTTCAATTGTCAAGTTGGGGAGAATCACGCTTCCTGCACCAACTTGCACAAATCTTTTTAAAGTAACCTTCCCCCCAGTTACATTGGTGATTTTTTTTGGCAGCATAGGTCCAATCATATAATTACCGCTAAAATCGTCACTAGCGCTGTAAATTGTTGTACGTGCCGATATACCACTAAAATCGCACAGCTCTATGCCTTTGCTTCCATACAAAGCACAAAAGGCTGAAATATGCACAAAGGAACCAATTTTTATACTGCCAGAAAGAATACAGAAATCATCAATTCTAACATCGTTCCCAATTTCAATCTTTTCTTCATCATAAAACTGAGCAAACCGACTAATAAGTACGTTCTTTCCTATTTTTTTGAACTTTAATTTCTGTAGTTCGTTATTATTTAGAAATGAATTTTTCATAATTTTGTTTATCAAAGGAGGTTGCAAATTTTTTTTACAAACTTTACTCCTAAATCGGGGTATATTGGCAAGCAAATAACCTGATCGGCAACCCTTGTGGCAACAGGTAAATTATGCGCTGCTGCAGATGGTAACCCCCTGTAGGTTGGGAATTGGCTAATAAGTGGATAAAAATATCGACGTCCATATATATTCTTTGTTTTTAGCCTCTCGTAAAGTTCATCGCGAGTGTCTCCATATATTGTGGCATCAACGAGTATGGGGAAATATGGGTACGTATGCTCAACACCATCCATATTGGACAAAAAGCTAATACCCTGGATATCGGAAAGCTGCTCTCGATATGCATTAGCAATCTCTCTTCGCTTTGCAATATAGCTATCAACGTGCTTTAGCTGGAGTAGGCCGTAGGCGGCCTGTAGCTCGTTCATCTTGGCGTTAATGCCAGGCTCAATAACGGTGGTTTCGCCTGCAAAGCCAAAGTTTTTTAGGTAGTCAATACGCTTTTTGGTTTTCTCATCGTGGCAAATAATTGCACCGCCCTCAATGGTATTAAAAACCTTGGTTGCGTGGAAGCTTAATATGCTTAAATCGCCAAAGTTTAAAACAGAGGTTCCGTTTAGCTTTACACCAAATGCGTGTGCTGCATCGTAAATAAGCTTAAGGCCATAGGTATCGGCAATCTCTTGCAATCTTTCAATATTGCAAGGATTACCATACACGTGTACAGGCAAAATGGCCGTTGTTTGTGGAGTTATGGCAGCCTCAACCTTTTCGGGGTCGATATTAAATGTAGCAGGTTCAATATCAACAAAAACTGGTTTAATATTATTCCACCATAACGAGTGGGTTGTTGCTACGAAACTGTAAGGTGTTGTAATTACTTCACCGGTAATTCTTAATGCCTGAAGGGCTGTTACTAATGCCAATGTACCATTGGAAAATAATGAGAGATACTTAACGCCAAGGTATTCTGCCAGTCTTTCTTCAAATTCCTGATGAAAAGGTCCGTTGTTGGTAATAATTTTATTACTCCAGATCTGCTCAAGATACTCAACAAACTCATTGAGTGGGGGTAGTGCTGGTTGGGTGACAAAGATGCTTTTGTTTTCCATCTTATTTGTTCTTGAAGAGCTTCACCAATTCTAAAATAGACTTTATCTGCTTTCGATTAAAAATATAGTGAAAACCGCCATAGGTTAAAGTTACAATAAAAATCCCTGCAAAAAGTTGTATAAAAAGGTTCTCAATAAAGAGATTTAAAGAGTAGCCAGCAATACCAGCAAGGAGCCCCCCAATTAGAATTAGCTTTAACTCTAAGAGTTGACTTACTAAACCATAGGATAGATAGCGTTTTATATAGAATGTATTTACGTAAAGCGAGAGTAGGGACACAACAACCTCGCCCATAATAATATACAACACCCCAAAACGATGCATAATAACTATATTGGCCAATCGTAGTAAATTTTTAACAACCTCAACCACCATACTTTGACGCGCCTTGCCAATGGCAGTTAAGGCCTGAACATTAACCATATGCAAAGGATATAAGTATCCCACAAGACATAATAATTGAAGAAAAGGGATGGAAGGAGCCCACTTTTCGGTTAGTAAAATTAGAATAAATGGTTCTGCCACAACCAGCAAACCAACCATTATAGGTACTATAAAAAACATTGCGTTGGAACTAAAGTTATGCATTGCTCTTTTGAGTGCACTATGGTCGTGCTGTAATTTTGAGAATACAGGAAAGGACACTGCACCTATGGAAGATGTTAAGTTTTGCGAAGCGAGATGCTGTAACTGCTTTGATTTAGTGTAGTAACCAAGCTGAGCAACAGGGAAAAGTTTACCTATGACCAGGGTGTATATGTTATCCATTGTTGTTCTGATAATTCCTGTCAGCAATATCCATCCTCCAAATGAAAACATATCAGAAAAGGACTTAGTAGAAAACAATAAAGAGGGGCGCCATTTTGATGATATCCAGAACCCTATAGTGGTTATAATACGGTTGGCCATTTGCTGTACCACCAAACTCCACACTCCCAAACCAAGGTATGCACATGTGATGCCAATACTACCTGACAGTATTGTGGAGGCTAAAATGATTTTTGCTCTAAGCTTAAAGTCAATAGCTCTAATAACCTGAGCCATTTGGATAATGTTGAAAGAGTTGACAACCAAAACCAGAGCCATTACCCTTGTTAGGTCTAAAAGTAGTGGTTGGTTGTAAAAACTAGCGATAAAAGGAGCCGTAAACCAAAATATTGCATAAAGGATTATACTTACCCCCAGATTTGTAAAAAAAATTGTGTTTGCATCCTCTTTAGTAACCTCTCCCTTTTGAATATATGAAAGCGAAAAGCCTCCATCAATAAAAATTTGGGCAATAGTAAAAAAAACGGTTATCATACCAATTAGGCCAAAATCATCGGGGGTTAGCAAGCGAGCCAAAATAACTCCAAAAACAAATCGAACACCCTGTAAGCCAAATTGCTCAACGAGATTCCAAGAAACCCCCTTTACAGAACGCTCCTTCAAATTGCTCATTCTGGCTTTGTTGATTTAATAAATTTTGCAGGGACACCTCCAACTAATGAAAATGGCTCTATATTTTTGGTGACGGCTGAGTTTGGGGCAACTACAGAATGGTGCCCAATTTTAACCCCGGGATATATTGTACAATTACCGCCAATATACACGTTACTTTCGATAAGAACAGGTGATTTAGGTCGAATATCAATATCTTTATTGGAAATACTTTCCCCTAATAATACCTGTTTTGCTGAGCTATGTGTCCATATACCAGTTGATGGTCCAGCAATATGAACGAAATCTCCAATATTAATTGATTCACTCCAATCTAAAACATTATTAATTCCAACATAACAGTCTCTTCCCAGTGTTATGAACCCATTCCCATGCCCAGTAATTTTTACTCCCGACTCAATGTGTGTATTATTACCAATACTTATTCGGCTTAATGAAGCACCAGCCCCAATAATTACATTATCTCCGATGGTAACACCTAACCCAATAGTGACATTTTTTTTGATTTTTACATTCTTTCCAATAACAGCACTCCTGTCAATATAGCATCCATTCTCGACGCTAACTCTCATTCTTAATCTATTGATAAGAAAAAATTGTGGGATTGTTTTCTTTAATTGAGATTTATAAAATCCTAACACAAATTTGAAGTTCATTATCCTAATATCTTATTTATGGCTCGAAAACTAAAAGATCTAGTTTTTAAATATGAAATATTAAATATTTGCTTACTAAACCCTTTTTTAAAACTATAAATATTCGGGAGTAAGGTTGGTTCAATATAACATAAGTCATAATATTTGCAGCCATTCTCTTTCATTAACTTGATGGCTTCCCATTGCAAAAGTTCACTCTGCCCAAGGTTAGGGTGTTTCTTTTCGTTGTTCCCTAACCAATAAATGCTATAGTTTTTATCGGATATTACCCCAACATTTGAGATCTGAGTTTCATTATGCCAAGCAGTTAAAATTGTGAATTTAATATTGTTTGTTCTGTATTTAAGTTCATAAAAAAACTCATACGGTAAGGAGAAGTTTGAATATTCTTTTACAGAGTTTAAATAGAGTTGATAAAACTCTTTCAAATTAGTTTCCGATGCACAAGATGAAATAGTAATATCTTCTTTTTCTGCTTTTCTAATCATATTTCTCCGCTTGCTATTAATGCAATTACTCCAAATTTCATCAAGGTTTTTACTTAGGTCGATAATTAGAGTTTGTTTTTGTAAAGTGTAAACTTGGGAGTAGCTAGCTGAAAACTCTTCAATATTTGGTAGCGAGTATAGTTCCATTGTATTCCTCCAACTGGTTTGGAAGAATTTCTTTTTTAACTCTTTTTTGGTAGAAAAGATCCATCCGCCATAAGGTATAAGCTTAAATTGCCCACTACTTCTAGTTCTTAGTATTTTTTTATGTTTTAATTCATGAAAAGGACAAATACCTATAAGTACATTGTTTTCATATGCCCCTAGATAGAAAAAAGAAGTATTATAGTATTTCTCAATAAGCATATTCCAATCTGGCCAATGCGTTGGAGATGAGAATGTTTGCTCTAAAAACTTTTCTGCTAATTCGTTTGTTACACGAGATATCTTCATTTAAAAACTACAGTTACCTTGAAAACTCTTTAATGGAGTTAATTACATAATCAACTTCCTCAATTGTTAAATCGGAATGCAAGGGAAGAGTAATTAACCTATGGGCCTCATTCTCAATAAAAGGGCAATAACCCTTATAAGGTTTGAATAGCGGCTGCATATGAAGCGGAGTGTAATGGCAACCCGTGGCAATACCCTTGGATTTTAGGTAAATCATTAGTTCGTCCCTTTTATCGGTTCTTATACCAAACATTTGGTATGGATATTTCTCTGGTTCGTATGGTAGCAAAGGTTTTATTCCTTTAGTCCCTTCCAAGCCATTAAGATATTGCCTTACTATTTCTGACCTGCGTAGGTTAAACTCTGGTAACTTTTTTAGCTGCACCAAGCCTACGGAGGCTGCCAAATCGTTCATATTATACTTATATCCCAGCACGTTAAGCTCATAAAACCAGTGCATAGCATCGTGGTTGGCGGCTGTGTATTCCTGAGCAGTTTTCCAGTTGTCCTTATCAATACCCACCCAGCGCATGGCTTTAGCATCCTTGAATAGCTCAGGGTTATTTGTTACCATCATACCGCCATCGCCGGTGGTCATAAGCTTTTTCTCCTCAAAGGAGTAGCACCCAATATCGCCCCATGTGCCAAGCATCTTACCCTTATACACCCCCCCCGCTGTGTGTGCGCAATCTTCAACAACCTTAAGGTTCTTCTCTTGTGCCCAGGGCACTAGTTTTTCCATTGGCACAGGATGTCCACAATAGTGAACTGGTATTACTGCTACACAATCCTTATCGTATTTACGGTCTAGATCTTCTAAACTTAATCCAAGGGTTACAGGGTCAGAATCAACAAAAACTGGAATTAACTTGTTGTAAAGAACCGCAGAGGCAGTGGCCGAAAAGGTTAAGGAAGGGACAAGAACCTTTTTCCCCTCGGGAAAGTTAAAACACGCAAGTGCCAAATGTAAAGCTGCAGTTGCTGAGTTTAAACCAATGGCTACCTTGGCTCCTGTAAACCTAGCCCACTCCTCTTCAAACTCGTTAACCTTTGGCCCAAGGCCAACCCATGAGCGCTCAAAGGCTTCGCGAATAGCCTGTAGCTCTTCCTCACCAAGTGAGGGTTTAAAAAGCCTTATATTCATACTGATAAATTTTGATACTGTGCTATAAAATCATTTAAAGTCATATTCTTTTTATCCTTTTCCGATAGAACAGGATTATCTGTTGGCCAATTAATTCCAATGGATTTGTCATTCCAAATAATCCCGCGCTCGTAATCTTTTGCATAGTAATTATCTACTTTATATAGAACCTCTGAAACTTCTGATAGTGTTATAAAGCCATGGGCAAATCCACGGGGTATAAATACCATTTTTTTATTCTCGGCACTCAGTTCAACTGCATCCCATTTACCAAATGTTGTAGAATCTTTCCTTAGGTCAACAAAAACGTCTAAAACAGCTCCATGTATGCATCTAACCAATTTGGTCTCCGTAAAAGGAGGTAGCTGAAAGTGTAATCCTCTAATTATCCCTTTTTGTGTTGATTTAGAATGATTTTCTTGAACCCATAGCCTGTTGATTCCATAATTATTGAACTCGTTTATATCAAAAGTACGCATAAAAAAACCTCGATGATCCCCAATGGGATAGGGTTCAATTTCAAAAACACCTTTTAACGCTCTTTCCTTAATTTCCATTTTATTAAAATTACGACGATAAACAGGTTTAGGTGGTGCTGGTATTTTGCCACTTATTCATATACCTATCAATCTGACGCTCACACAAATCTTTAACATCACACGATTTGTATAATTTGTACCATTCAACAGTATATGCTATAGTCTCTTTAAGGTCTAATAATGGGTGCCAGTTTAAGTGTTTTTTTGCTTTGCTAATATCAAGTGAGAGTAATTTCGCTTCATGAAGTTTTTCCTTATCAGAAACATCTACCCATTCTCCTTTGCCAAATTCTTTAATAGTAAGTTCTAATAACTCTTTAACAGAAATAACATTCTGCTTTTCTGGTCCAAAGTTCCATGCTTCATCAAAACACTTATCTGTAAACATTTTGGCTCCAAGTAGTAAATATCCACCCAAAGGCTCAAGTACGTGCTGCCAAGGTCTAGTTGCCATTGGGTTACGTACCTGTATCATTTCATTGTTCTGTATGGCATTTACAATATCTACCATTAATCTATATGGCGACCAATCGCCCCCTCCAATTACATTACCTGCTCTAGCAGAGGCAACTTTTTTGTCCGATTTCTTGAAAAATGAATTCCTGTATGAGCTAATTATTAACTCTGCAGCCCCTTTGCTTGAGCTGTACGGGTCGTGTCCACCCATTGCATCATCTTCCTTGTAACTATATTCTTTCTCTATATTCTCATAACACTTATCTGTAGTAATAAAAATGCCCACTTTTAATGTTTTTGAAGTTCTAAAAACCTCCAAAAGGTGAACAGTGCCCATTGTGTTTGTTTGGTAGGTGTAGAGTGGGTCACTATAGCTATCAATCACAATGGGTTGAGCGGCTAGATGAAAAAGTATTTCAGGTTCTTCTTTTTCAACAATACTTTTTAATTCAGATAAATTTCTAATATCAACCCTATAATCGGCTATCTCGTTTCCAATTTTAGTTAAAACAAAGTTATCATTATTGGTTCTGGGGTCAAGTGAGATCCCAATAATATTAGCCCCCAGTTTCTTTAGCCAAACAGTAAGCCATGAGCCCTTAAAACCGGTATGCCCAGTTACTAGTACTTTTTTGCCATGATAGACATTAAGTAACAGATCCTTTATTCCCATAGCTTCCAAACCGGATTATCTTTCCACATCCTATTTAAAATTTGATTATCTCGATATGTATCCATTGAGTGCCAAAATCCAGTGTGTTCAAAAACAGAAAGATTGCTGGATTCAACTATTTTGTTCATAGCAATACCCTCTAAATCAGCCCTAGGATCGTTTGGGATTAACTCTAGGAATTCCCTTTTAAAAACAAAATACCCACCATTGATTGGTTGTTGGTTTTCAATGTCCTTTAGCTGTTGCTTGAACTGTTTTACCATTTTCCCATTAACTACCAGATCTCCAAATCTGCTAGGCGGATAAACACCTGTTACTGTTCCTATAGTGCCCATTTTGGCATGAAAGCTAACTAGTTTGTTGAGGTCAACAGTTGCAACTGCATCTCCATAGGTTAGCATAAACCGGTCTTCATTTACATATTTTCCTGCCAATTTTGTTCTATATCCAGTCATTGATTCATCACCAGTCTCTACTAGCGTTACCTTCCAATTGTTTTTTGAACCCTCATTCTCAATTGTTACGTTTCCACTCGAAAGGTCAACAGTAAAATCTCTATTATACTTATAGTAGTTTAAAAAGTAGTCTCGAATAACATCCCCTTTATAGCCTAATGCAAGTATAAACTCATTAAAACCATAATAGGCATAATGCTTCATTATGTGCCAAAGTATTGGCCTTCCACCAATTTCAACCATTGGCTTTGGTTTATACTCAGTTTCTTCTCTTAGGCGTGTGCCCATACCTCCACAAAGTATAATTACTTTCATTATTTCTGATATTTATTATTTTTGGTTCTACTGGGAGTGTGGATGTAGGTCGAGATTTCCATTGTAAAAAAGGATGGCATGCCTAAAATTCTCGAACACCCTGTACCCCCTGCCTATGGTTTTTAGTTCTTGAATCTTCCCGTTGAACCGCTCCGAAAGAGCATTGGTTATTCTGTATTTTATCACGTTGAGGATTCCCTCCAGATGGTTTCGGAAGGTTTTTGCCAATCTAATCATGGGCTTAATCATCGACTCCTTGACCCGTTCCTCCCACATGTCGTAGAAAGCCAGTCCCTCGGAGAGGCAATCGGCCTCCAGCACTGCCCGGAAATCCTCACACAGGCACCAGGCATACGAGGTGTTCAGGCCCGCCTCCATGACCTCCTCAAACTTGGCTCGCTGCAGCTCGGTGAGGTTATCCTGATGCTTGAGCAGGGCGTACTTGGAGTCCTTAAGGGTGCTCTGGCTGCGGACTTCCTGCTTACGGGTGTCATCCAATGTGCCATTGAGGTACTTCACGATGTGGAACTTGTCGTGAACGATCTCAGCCTCGGGCATCAGGGACGCCACGGCCTTTATGTAGGCCTCCCACATGTCCAGCGATACGGCCTTCACGCTGGCAAGTTGGCTCTGGGTCAACGTATTGGACAGCAATGCCTTGGTGGCCTCTATGGTTCTCCCCTCAGCCATGTCCAGCACCCGCTTACCCACGGGATCCACCGGTACGCTCACGTAGCGATGCCCCTTCAGGAAACTCTTCTCGTCCAGGCTGAGTTGGCGCACCTCGCCGTCCGCGATGGCCCGTCGGGTCAGCCCCCGCTTGGTGGCAAGGGTCATGATCCGGTTCACCTTGTCGAAGCTCGTCTGCATGAGTTCCGCCACCTTGGTCTGGTTCCGACAAGCCTGAAGGAGATCGATGATGAAACTCTCGAACAGGTAAGTATGCCGCTCCCCCTCATCGGCCCAGGGTACACGGATCGTGCGAATCCTCCCCTCAGAGGACCTTACCCTAGGCACCCGGCAGTGGAGGTAGGTTGAGTACTGCATGATCGGCAAGTGCTGCCATACCCGCTCCTTTCGGTGGTCGTAAAGGGGGCATGGAGCACCCGTCTGGGGATCGATCCCCAGCGGGTTCACGTACTCGAGATGGATGTGAACCGTCTGGTTGAGGTGGTCTGCCTCTACTCTCGAGACTCGCCAATCCTTTCCAAAATTTAATATCTGCTCAATAATTGCTGTATTATTCATGACATAAAGATAAGAATCTCGACCTATACATCCATACTATTCCCAGTAGAACCATATACGAAGATAAAATAATCTTGATTCGCAAAATATACGAAACGTGTGCTTTATTTTGAGGTTTAATTTTTTGATCCACAGAACCGCCCTGCCTACCGGCCAGGTAGGCTGCTGCGGGCAGGTTAACACAAACCTGCTTGTCCTGTGTATCGTTATGCGGGCAGCAGGCAAGTTTCCTCAAATTTCTTATTCGTGCTAATTTACCTTCGCCGAGCTCGCACAGGGCGCTCGGTTGTGTCAATTTGGCTCCGCCGAGCTCGCACAGTACGCTCGGTTGTGGATAGTCTTTTGCGGATAGTCCTTTGCGGATCATGAGTTGATGATTTGCCAGTGTCCGCCAAAATCGGGTCCTATTCGTTTTATTACTTCCTTCTGTTTTAATATTGCTATGTGCTTCTGAACGGCCGAAGTGCTAATCTGGAGTATACTTGCTATTTCTTTTCGGCTAACCTTAGGGTTATCCTTAATTATGTTTAGTACTGCTAGCTGGGATTTTGTTAATTGGTATAGCTCACCTGTCTGACCACCTGTCTGACCACCTGTCTGACCACCTGTATTATCATTGGTAAAAATAGTACATCAAAAGATATCGGCATCTTCGAGGATGGGTTTACTATTTGAGTAGTAAGGGTAGTAGTTAAATATATTGCGAACGCCCGAGCCCAGCTCATCGGCTCTAACGAATACTATGCAAGTTCATAACTTATTCCAGCAACTTTGTCAATATGTGATGATGCCTGCAATATCTCAATGCCAACCACATTGCCATTTGAGTCGTAGTCAATTATTACGCCCTGCTTCTCCTGTTTGCTTTCAAGCACTTTTTTATCTGACAGTTGGATATAAACTACATCCGCTTCCTTATCATACTTTATTTTCATACTTGCTAAGTTTTGATGTTTTATATGCTGTTACCACAAGATTTGGTTCTTTGGTTTTATTAACGAAAACCCTGTAAAGATAGTTTCTATTTTCTTCTTGTATGGTCTTTTGATAAACCCATAAACTATCTTCCTCAACAACGCTGTCGGGATGATTAATTATAGCATCAATTTGAGAAGCATTAATTCCTCTTCGCTCTAGCTGAACCTTGGCGTGTTTTGAAAGGTTGTATTGCATTTTTTCCACAGATTTCTTTTTTGTGTCCACAGATTTGTTTTCTTATTTATCCACAGATTAACACAACCCTGCTTGCCCTGTGGTTCGGTATGCGGGCAGCAGGCAAGTTTCCTCAAATTTCTTATTTGTGGTAATTTATGGACAGTTTTGTGGATAGCTACAATATTACCCTTTTGTACTGCAAACTTTTTGCCCCAAAGTTAATGATTAGTCCCAGCTTAAACCCGGTAACTTTTAGGTAGTTAATTACCTGTGCAAGATGATCTGGATGAATTGCATCCATTGCTTTTAGCTCGAGAATAATGCTGTTGTAGCAAACAAAATCGGCAACGTATTTCTTTTTAAGCACTTTGCCTCGAAAGTTTATTTTTAGCAATTTTTCTCTTTCGTGTGGGATGCCATTTTCTGTTAATACAACGGATAGTGCCTCCTGGTACACTGGTTCAAGAAAGCCATTACCCAGTTCGCTGTGCACTTCCATAGCGAAGCCAATTATGTTGTAGCACTCTTCTTTGTAGGGGTAATCCTGCATAGCTGTTTTGGTCTTTTGTCCACAGATTAACACAGATTTGTTTTTTTTTGTCCACAGATTAACACGAATTACCTCAAATTTCTTCTTTGTGCTAATTTGTGTCAACTTGCCTGCTGGCAAGCAGGTTTGTGGATAGTCTTTGTAGGTATGCCTTTGTGGACACTACCCGAAGAACCGCCTAAAAAACCCCGAGACCTTACTACCATTCTCGTCATCGGTGTAGTAGCCCTGCCCGTACTGCTGTCCATAGCTATAGCCATAGTTATATGCATAGCCATATCCGTAGCTGTATCCATACCCGTATCCCTTGGGTTTCTTAAAGTCGTTAAGCACTATGGCCAGGTTGGCAATGGTTTTGTTCTTGGTAAGGTCGTCCACCAAATCGAGGGCATTTACCGAGGTGAACCTGTGGCGCACCACGAACAGGGTGGTATCGCAGGTTCGGCTAATAAGCACCGCATCGGTAACTACGGCCACGGGGGGCGAGTCTATCACTATCATGTCGTAGTTGTTGCGCAGTTCTGCAACCATTTCTTCAAGCCTATGGCTGGCCGAAAGTTCAGCTGGGTTTGGCGGAATGGGCCCCGAGGGGATGATGGACAGGTTTGGAATGTTAGTTGGGACAATCACCGACTCCAGGCTATCGCGCCCAATAAGGTATGTGCTTATGCCCTTTGCATTATCAATGCCAAACATACTGTGCACCTTGGGTTTGCGCAGGTCGAGACCCAGTATAAGGGTTTTCTTACCCAGCATGGCCATACTTACGGCCAGGTTCGAAACCACAAACGATTTTCCCTCGCCGCTAATGGTTGATGATACCAATATCGCCTTGCACTTACTCTCGCAAAGCATGAAGTCGAGGTTGGTTCGCAGCGCTCGGAACGATTCGGTAAACGACGATTTGGGTTTGTCGTACACCGGCAGAAAACTTTCGTAAGGGTTATGCCCAATGGTTCCCAGCATGGGGGTTCGGGTTTTCTTCGATATGGTGGCAGGATCCTGAATGGAGTTGTTTAGCTGATCGAATAGCAGGATTAGCCCCACGGGAATTATTAGCCCGATGATAAAGCCCATGATGTAGTTCATCCTACGGTTGGGCTTTATGATGGTGGCCATATCGGCCCTGGCCTCGTCAATTATACGATTGTCCGATACGCTCGATGCTTTAGCAATACCCGCCTCAATACGCTTCTCCATGAGGTAGGTGTAAAACTTCTCGTGGATATTGAACATACGCTCCATATTCACCAATTCCCGCTCGGTTACCGGAAGTAGCCGCAGCTGCTGCTCCTGCTCGGCTACACGGCGGTCGAGCTCCCTAATGCGTATGCCATTCACCTTGCGCATGCCCTCCAGCTTCTCAAAAAGGAGTTCAATTAGGCTGTTGATATTCTGGTCGAGGGCCAGCACGCGGGTGTTATCGGGGCGTAACGTCATGAGCAGCCCATCGCGCTCCATGGTAAGCTGGTTAAGATCGCTCACAATGGCGGCAATGCTGGCATCATCTAGACCAATGGTGGCGGGAGCAACCAGCCCCTTAAGGTCTTTCTTGGTTTTCAGGTAGTTCTCAAGGTACTCAAAGTACTCCAGCTGGAGCCTAAGCGCATTCTTCTCGGTATAAAGCGCCTCGAGGCGCTCTAAAAGGGTTCGCCCTTCGGTGCTTAGGTCTATAATACCTTTGCCCGTTCTGAAATTTTGCAGAAGCAGCTCGGCTTTGCGAAGCGAGTCGGAAATACCACGGAGTTGCCCCTCGACAAAGTCAATGGTGTTTTCGGCGGTTAGCGATTTCTCCTGCAAATCGAGGCGAATATATACCTCCATGAGCTTATTCAGAAAATCGGCCTCCTGCTGCGCCACGTAGCCACTGGTGCTAAGCGTAAGCAGGCTACCCTGCTTGTCGTTCAGCTCTATGGCTATTTTCTTCATATAGGCAATGGCTTGGCTATGAGCATCGTTGATGATGAAGTAGTACTTGTTGCTTTGGCGGCTAAGCTCAAAATTATCGGGTTCCCTTAGGGTTATGGTAAAGGCAAAGCGGTGGTCGTGGTATTTCTCGCCAAAGCGCATTCTTTTTGGACTGGTGCCATCATCAAAATCCAGCTCATACTCTTTGGCTGATATGATGTTGATGTTTACTGGGTAACCAGCGGCGTTGTTCTCGGTTGTATCAACATGCACCACAAAGTTTGAGCGGTTATACATTTTGCTCTCGGCAATTCCCCTGCGCCCCACGTTTACGTATGTAATATTGAAGTCGGGTAGCTCCTCAATGGCGGTACGTGCAAGAGTGTACGATTGTAAAATGCCTATCTCATTCTCAATTCGTTTTCTATCCTGCATGATGTTCATCTCGCGCATGAGGTTTTGTACCCCTTGGCCTACCTTGCGCCCATCGGCATTACCCACCAGCAGTGAGGCTTTAACCGAGTACACCTGCTCGGAGTAACGGTTCACTAGGTACGCCACAAACAGCCCTGCAAACACGCAGATGGCTATCCAGTACCACTTGCTCAGGAACAGGAAGAAGTAGCGCTTAAGGTCGAGGGTTTCCTCGGGGAATGGGGGGTATGAGTTGTTGGGGGATTCCATATTGGTGTGAATTAGTTATGTGATTGGGTGATTGGATGATTGGATGACCTGCCTGACTGTCGTCTTCGGCAGGCAGGTTGGATGATTGGGTGATTGGTTAATCGCTGTTATCTAATCCATAAAATTCAATCATTTCTCTGACAACATAATCGTTTTGCCATTCGGATTTTTCTTTTAGCTGCTTAACTTGTGATTTGTTATAGTTGATTAGCTTGTTCTCTAATGAGTAATGAATTGTGTCAAATTGATCGAAAAACTCCCTGCTTAGAATGCTAGCTTGGTGTAAAGCGTATACTTGAGAGTAATTCTCGGCGAGTGAGGCTAAAGCAATGCTATTAAACTGAATTGATTCTTTTAAATGTCGTCGACCATAACCCTCGGCTATATTTGAGTGAACAGAGAATGCTGCACTTTCTACCTGAGCTTTAACCTTGTACGAGATGTCGTTGGTTTCTTCAATCATTTTCTTTATAAAAACAAATAGGGCAATGGCTTCCTTCCAAATCTCAAGCTTGCGAAAGCCACGATTAATGTTTTTGTTTCTACCAATTAGATTTTCATCCATATAGACGATATAGTTTCTATGAATAATTTCTTGTAATCATCAACATAAGTTTGATTAAACCCAACAACCAATCAAACAACCAAACAACCAAGCCTGCCAGAGGCAGGCAGTCAATCAATCAATCAGTCAATCAACCAATCAGAGGCAACCAATCAACCAATCAGAGGCAACCAATCAACCAATCAGAGGCAATCAATCAACCCTCCAATCCCCTATAAACGAGTAATAAAATTATAAAGCAATATAATCGTACTAATCGACGATAGCGTTAGGTTAATGTAGGGCAGGTTCATTTGGAACACCTTGTTGCCTATGGGCTCTACAATCACCACATCGTTGGGGAGCAGGTAAAAAGCTTCGGATGAGAGCACGGAACGGTCGTTAAGGTTAAGCCTGATGGTTTGGTTGCCATCGCTCGATGAGCGAACCACCAGCACGTTCCGGCGGTCGCCGTTCTCGGTTAGGTCGCCCACGTTGGCCAGCGCCTCAAATATGTTGATATTATCGTTAAAGTTGCGGATATTGCCAGGCCTGCGCACCTCACCCAGCAGGGTGATCTTGTAGTTGGCCATTTTTACAATAACCGATGCATCCTTGTACATGAGCTCGGTTTTTTGCTGCACTGCCTCCTGCGCCTCCTGAATGCTTAATCCTCCTACAGTGGTTTTGCCAAGGAATGGCAGGTTGATATTGCCCTCGGCATCGATGCTGTAGCCCTGGAGGTAGAGAGAGGCCTCATCGCGGCTCTGACCGAAGTACTGAATGCCGGAAGGGTTGTTAAACATCTGGCTGATCTCGGGGCTGGGGGTTACCAGCTGAATGTACAGCACATCGCCGGGCTTAAGGCGGTAGGTAGGGGGGGTAACAAATGGTGTTTCCTGCATGATGCTTATATCCTGCATGTATAGCAGCTGTGCTTTGCGGTTGCATGAGGCGAATGCCATGGTAACGGCTAGCAATATGACTAGGGGTTTAATTTTCACGGGTATTGCGATTTAGTTATTTACTTAGTAGCGTATTATTCGTCAATGCGATCCTCACGTCATTGCGAATCCGCCAGCCGGCGGATGAAGCAATCTTTTTCATGGATCACATACTCTAGTTAAAGACTGCTTCGTAAAGAACACTCGCAGTGACGGGAAGTGCTTCGTCGTTACAAGGTTTACGTTATTGCGTCCCTCACGTCAATGCGATCCTTACGTCATTGCGAATCCGCCAGCCGGCGGATGAAGCAATCTTTTTCATGGATCACACACTCTAGTTAAAGACTGCTTCGTAAAGAACACTCGCAGTGACGGTAAATGTTTCGTCGTCACGAGTTATTACGTAGTTGCTTATTACACGTCATTGCTATCCTTACGTCATTGCGAATCCGCCAGTC
>Ga0334893_1000518_pt1 | contig 50344 bp, 41 predicted proteins | sample GraSluR3_MG_5_FD_207218 | JGI IMG/M metagenome (GOLD analysis project Ga0334893, IMG submission 207218) | Sludge microbial communities from methane-producing bioreactor in Wageningen University, Netherlands - Granular Sludge_09_05-R3 | ecosystem: Engineered > Bioreactor > Anaerobic >...
AACATTTCACCAACCATCGGTATGATAATCGCCGTCGGTTGTTCCTTGCCGTTGCAAAGGTAAAGAAGAATGATTATGTTTGTTTAACCATCTATACAAAAGTCCGATTTATAGGGGGCTAAACCACGGGACAGGTTGTGGAATTAAGAGCTGGTGTTGCAAAATGTGAAAAATTTGGTTAAGAGGGTTTTAGTTGTAGCTAACCGATGAAGTATAGCTTAAGTTTGAGGGCTTTAGCGGCGCATCTGTTATGCGAAGTTATTATATTCCTCTGCTGAAGCAAGATCTTTTGATATGCAAACATAACGCTCCCAATTCTCCTCAATAGTTCTACTCTGAGATAGAGCTGAACATATGTATATCGGCGGTTGGGGTGTGGTCTCGTCTCGTCAAAGTTTTGACGAGACGAGACGAAAGGAGTACGAAGCTGTGACTTCATCATTTTGCATTGAACATTCCTGCGACCGTTGTCTGATCGTGTAACTCATTCATCCCAAAACTTGTCCCGCCGCTCTCTGTCGGGATTGGATACACCCCGTGTTGGGGGCTGGCTATATTATCTTCATTTTCTCGGGATTCTGACGACAATCGAACACAGATGCAATTGTAATTATTTCATTTTCTTGCCAATAAATAATTTTATAGTTACTTTCTACAAGATATCGAAAGTCTTCTGACATTTCACTTAGAAGTTCTTCTTTGGGTCCAGACACTGGATTTTTAAGTAAAATCTCAACCCTATCAACAATCTTATTTACAATGTTCTTAGCAATACTTGGGCTGGCTTTAATAGAGTAGTAATCAAAAATATAATTTAATTGTTTTGTTGATAATTCAGACCATTCAATTTTTACTTCCATGATTTGATTCTCTTCTTTAATTCTTCATGCGAAATAACCCGACCGTTTGCTTTGTCTTGTTTTGCTTGGTCAATCATTTCATGGAAATCATTCAAAGACATAGGTTTTAATTCCCTATCATATTGTTTCTTTTTCTCAATTCTAATAAAAGATTCTAGTTTCTCAATGATACTCTCATCTGAGATTCTTAAAAATTCTTCTATTAGATTCAGTTTTCTTGCTTGTATGTTCATTTCTTCAATCTTTACTATCTACAAATATAACGAGTTTCGATTGAAAGTGTTTGGGTTGGTCGTCTTTTTTTAGCTTGCCCCCAACTATCATTTATATCTACTATTCTACGCGCACCACTCCTCTACTCTCACCCTTCAAATCCAAAAACACCCACCCCACCAATTACTCTTCACGCCAACGCAAATGAGATAAGCTAATCCTCACCCTCGCACTGTGTCTCGGATCTCGTCATCTTTTTTGACGAGATCCGAGATCAACGCATCAACATTGCCACCACTAGAGCAACTCGGCAGTGCCGTGGCTAAAGGAGTTGTTTTGGCAAAACACTAGAACCTATTAAAGAAGGCTTAAATTTATATTAGATAGCCACTCACATTAAGATGTGCGAAACAACTAACCACCGTGTAACTCAGTGGAATTAAGAGTTGGTATTGCAGAACGTGAAAAATTTGGTTAAGAGGGTAATTGCTGCAAAAAAACGATGAGCGCAAATAGATTATAAAATTTAATATGTATATTTGCAATGCTAATGCATAATAGCATATTGTATGTACATTAAAAGAGAGATTCAGCCACATCTAGAGAAAATGCTGGGTCAATTCCCCGTTCTTTCTCTCACAGGGCCAAGGCAATCGGGCAAAACCACGCTCCTGCTTAACGCCTTTACAAGCTATAAGTACTACAATTTGGAAAGGGTGGATTATCGTCAGCTTATTATGGAAGACCCTTTAGGCTTCCTAAAAAGCAATGGGCCAGGTATTATTTTTGATGAGGCTCAGAATCTTCCCGAGCTATTTAGCTACATTCAGGTAGTTTCCGATGAGAGTGGTGCGGCTGGGCAGTATGTGCTATCGGGTTCTCAAAGTTTTCTAATGAACCAGCACATTTCGCAATCACTAGCAGGCAGGGTTTAAATTAGCCATCTGTTGCCTTTTTGCTTCAGCGAGGTAGGTGTATCAGCTGACCTGTTCAGCTCCATTCACAACGGTTTTTACCCGCGTTTAGTGGAAAAGGGAATTAATCCCACCGATTTTTACCCATCGTACTTGCATACATATGTAGAAAGGGATATAAGATCGTTAAAGGCAATTGAGGATTTAAATACATTCACAAGGTTTCTATCTTTATGCGCTGGAAGGGTTGGTCAGGTACTTAACCTCACCTCGCTTGCCAACGACGTGGGTGTTGCCGTAAATACAGTAAAGTCGTGGATATCATTGCTTGAGGCAAGCTACATTATTTTTTTACTGCAACCCTACCATAACAATTTTAGCAAAAGGATAATAAAATCACCAAAGCTTTACTTTACCGATACTGGTGTTGTCTGCTCATTGCTGCGCCTAGAAAGTCCAGAGATGTTGAAAACACATTACCTATATGGATCACTTTTCGAGAATTTGGTAATTAGCGACATCCGCAAACAGCTCTATAACCTTGGAAAGGAACCAAATATATACTATTGGCGCGAAAGTAATGGTAACGAGATTGATTGCATCCTTGAACTTAGCGCCACAAACCGTATGGCCATTGAAATAAAAGCAGGTCAAACTTTTAGCAAAGATTACTTCAAGAATTTAAAAAATTATCCTGATAATACAGCAAAGAAAGTTGTTGTTTACGCTGGCGAGGAATCTATTAGCACGGGGGATTTTTCATTGATACCCTGGTCGGAAATCAACAGGATTGTTGATTAGGGTTCAATAAAGCAGAGACCGCCCTAGAAAAAAACCAGCTTAAGGAAAAACGACTACAGCCCCTGGGCATAATTGGCGAGTCCTACTTCGATATGGATTTCGATCAGTTCTTCTACCTAACCGATACCGGCCGCCGCTGGGATGGCTGGCGAACTAGCGTGCGGGATAGGGTTCCCCAGCAGGAGCGTTGGATTAAAGAGGGTCTGGTTTTTAAAACCACAAGCAATATTATTAAAGCCGCCCACAGCGGAAAGCTACCACCCCAAATAATGATTACCATTCACCTGCAGCGTTGGAGTAGCTCGGCTGTACCGTGGGTTAAGGAGCTAGTGTTGCAGAACGTGAAGAATTTGGTTAAGCGGATTTTAATTGTTGGGTATAGATAGCAATTCATATTTAGTCTGGTTCCTCGAGAACGAGCCCGCCTGTGGCAAGATTATGAAGATGCATCCTGATTATCAGTATAATTTTAAATTAGTTAAGAACTAAGAGTTAAGCTATACCCACTACTCATCGCTTAAATCTCACTACTTCCGGTTCACCGCTAAATAAATGGCGTTTTGTGGATTGTGATTCCATATATTTCCATACATTTGCTGTATGATAACAAGAATCGCTTTACATAGGCTTAGGCATCTATCCTCAATTTTCAAAGTTGTTGCCATTACCGGGCCGCGGCAATCAGGTAAGACAACGCTGGTAAAAGTCGCTTTCCCTAACAAACCATACATTACATTGGAGAATCCCGACACCAGAAGGTTTTCAATTGATGATCCCCGTGGTTTTTTATTGCAATTTCCCGAAGGCGCTATCTTAGACGAAATACAGCGAAGTCCTCTGTTGTTTTCATATTTACAGGAAATTGTAGATAACAATACAATGCCCGGTCAGTTTGTACTAACTGGTTCAAACAACTTTTTGCTCAACGAACAGATTAATCAATCTTTAGCCGGTAGGGTTGGATTTTTAAACCTTTTTCCCTTTTCACTTGCAGAGATTAGAGCATATGATTTACCTTATTCTGAGAATGATTACATAATCAATGGGTTTTATCCACCTGTTTACGACCAGAATATCAGCATTAAGGAATGGATGCCCAGCTATATTAGAACGTATATCGAAAGAGATGTTAGGCAAATAAAAAATGTAACGGATTTGCTTGTTTTCGAAAAGTTTATGAGGCTACTAGCAGGGCGAACCGCTCAGGAGCTCAACTATACATCCCTTGCTGTTGAGGTTGGGGTAGATGTGAAAACAATACAATCGTGGCTAAGTATTCTGGTAAGTAGCTTTATTGTGTACTTACTCCCTCCCTTCTATAAAAACTATAATAAAACAGTTGTTAAACGGCCAAAACTTTTCTTTTACGACACCTCCCTAGCGTGTTCATTGCTTGGCATCCATAAGGTTGAACATCTGCAATCCCATCCGCTAAGGGGTGCTTTGTTCGAATGTCTTGTAGTTTCAGAAATAATCAAACAAAAGAATAATTCAGGCAGTACAGAATCCCTCTACTTCTGGAGAGATAAAACGGGTCGGGAAATTGATCTGGTAATAGACAAAACCACTTCCTTTATTCCTTTAGAGATTAAATCGGGTAAAACCATACACGATGAGTTTTTTAAAAACTTAAGGTACTGGCTAAAGCTTACGGGAGAGAAACAGGGGAAATTTATTTATGCTGGAGCCGAAAACCAGAAACGTTCGGAAGGCATTGAGGTTATCAGCTGGGGGGAAATATCGCTTTTCGATTAACTTCAACATAACACTCTAAGCCAGAATCGAGAGGCAGGATCGAGAAGCCCATTGTCAAAATACGATAGTAAGGATCTATGTAAATACTACATCTACATGGGGTTAGGCATTATTGGCGAGCCCTACTTCGGTATGGATTTCGACCAGTTCTTCTACCTTACTGACACCGGCCGCCGCTGGGATGTTACCTTGGAGGAGCACATTGAGCGCAGGGCAAGTGAAGGTTTGACTGTCGCTGAGCCTGCGTTGCACTGAGCGTGTCGAAGTGTCGAAATGCAAAGTCAAGCCTTCGCTGGTAGCCGATTATAAGTATAATTTTAAATTCACAAACTCGATTTTATTTTTTCTTGGCCTTACAATTCGGGAATTCAATTCCGATATTGTATGTTTGTGCTATGGTAAAACGCGATGCAGAGAAAGAGTTGGTAGCGCTGTGTAAGCAGTATAAGGCAGTAGCACTAGTGGGTTCGCGACAATCCACTTGCCCGTAGCGCATTCGCCCATCTTCCCTACGTAAGCCTCGAGAATCCCGACACCAGAAACTTTGCTCTTAACGATCCACGAGCCTTTTTAAAGCAGTACTCATCCGGTGCCATACTCGATGAGGCTCAGCGAGCCCCAGATCTATTCGCATACCTGCAATAGGTGTTGGACGATAGCCCCGAAACAGGTCGCTTTATCATTACTGGTTCCAACAACTTCCTGCTTCAGGATAACATATCTCAGAGCTTAGCTGGCAGGGTGGCATACCTTTACCTTTTACCATTTACATTGGGTGAAGCGGATTCTACCAACGATATTGACTCCCTGATCCACAAAGGACTTTACCCAGCGATATACGATCGAAGTATTGAACCATCAAAATGGTACGCTAACTACATCAGAACCTACGTGGAGCGCGATGTGAGGCTGATAAAAAATATCACTAATTTAATTGCCTTCGAGAAATTCCTGCGGCTATGTGCGGGTAGGGTAGGCCAATTATTAAACATGAACAGCCTGGCCATCGAGTCGGGGGTCGACGGTAAAACCATAGCCTCATGGATTGGAGTGCTGGAGAGTAGCTTCATAGTTTTTAGGCTACAGCCTCACCACGTTAGCTTTAATAAGCGCATAGTAAAAATGCCCAAACTCTATTTCTACGATACGGGGTTGGCCTGCTCCCTGCTGGGTATTGGCTCACCTCATCAGGTGAGCACCCATTATGCGAAGGCAAGTCTTTTTGAGAACCTCGTAATAGCCGAACTTGTAAAGCATAGGTATAACAAGGGCGAGAATCACAACCTTTTCTTCTGGCGCGATAATATTGGGCATGAGGTTGACGTTCTGGCCGATACGCCCAATAGCATACTCCCTATTGAGATTAAAGCAGGGAGCACCATAAATGAAAACTTCTTTAAGGGCATAGAGTTTTGGAAAAAACTAACGGGCAGTAATAGGAGTATTGTTGTTTTTGCTGGCGATACTAAACAGGACCGGAGCTCGGGCATAAGCATTGTACCCTGACTTAATTTACGTAGCATTTATGATCTTTTATAAATGGATTTCTACCAGTTTTTCTAACTAACCTATACCGGCCGCCGTTGGGATGGCTGGTGCTCTAGCGTGCACGATAGGGTTCTCCAGCAGGAGCGTTGGAACATACTTGGTCAAACAGGCAGGGATAACAGGTTTTTACGACTCTCGACTTCCAACTTTTGACTTTCTGACTTTCCACTTTCAGACTTTCAGACTTCCATCTCCCTCATCCACATAAACAAACAATTTACTACCTTTACAGTTACCTATAAAATCGATACACTAGACATTGATGAGACGAATTGCATACACACTCACCCTTATAATAACGGGTTTAACCCTGCAGGCGCAAGTGGCTTACCAGCATATTAGCGACAAGGATATCTACAGTTTCCTCAATGAGCTGGCCAGCATCCACGTTATCGATGTAAACTCCACGGTAAAGCCATACCCCCGCACCACCATTGCCGGATATCTGCAAAAAGCCAGTGAGCAGGAGCAGACGCTTAGCCGCTCGCAAAGGGCGCGCCTAGCTAACTATATGGAGGAGTACCAGCTGGAGCTGGGCGAGCTGAAGGAGGGCGAATGGCAGCTGTTTAAGCGCGACTCGTCGGTGTCGGTTCATTTCCTCCCCCCTGAGGTGGCCTACAGGGACTCGTTCTTTAGGGCGCTCATGCGCCCCGTTTATGGCTTTCGCTACTTCTCGGGCGGAGAAAGGGACTTCTGGGTATCGTACGGAGGGGCCGAAGCCATTTCGTACATGGGCGATACCTGGTCGGTTTACGCCAGTCTTCGCGACAACTACCAGGCGGGTGAGCGCTTGGCGCAACCGTCGTTCCTAACGCAGGAGCTGGGTGGAACATACAAGGCGCTAACAGGTGGTGGCCCAGGGGGCGAGTTTAGCGAGATGCGAGGTGGTATAACCTGGAGCTGGAACTGGGGATCCTTTGGATTAATAAAAGATCATATGATGTGGGGTGACAACCAGAACGGCAGTAATATCTTCTCGGGGCGCACGCCATCGTTTCCCATGGTAAAGCTGTATTTGAATCCTGCCAAATGGTTAGAGTTTAGCTACTACCACGGCTGGTTGGTATCGGAAGCTATCGATAGCGTTAACTCAATATTCCCAGCCGAGGGAAACGCACGCACCGTTCATAGACGGATGTACATAGCCGCCAATATGTTTACCGTTAAACCACTCGAGCGGCTAAACATCTCCTTTGGTAACTCCATTGTGTATGGCGATATGGATGTGCAGCCCGCTTACCTAATCCCATTCTTCTTCTACAAATCGTTAGTACACACCATTCACTGGGGATCGTCGTTTCAGAATAATGCCATGTTTATCAATATCAGCTCAAGGCAGCTAAAGCACCTGCATCTGTACGGAACACTTTTTATCGATGAGTTCTCGGTGAAGCGTATCGGCGACCCCACGCGTCACAACTTCAACAGCTACAAGACCGGATTCACGCTGAGCCACTGGCCAATACGTAACGTGGTGCTGGGAGGTGAATACACCTTCACCAACCCCATTACATTTTTACACGACGAGCCCACAACCAGCTTCTCCTCCAATAAATACAACCTGGGGCACTACCTAAAGGATAATGCCGAGGAGTTTTACGCTACCCTTCGGATATACCCAGCGGGAACACTGCAGCTTTCGGCATCGTACACCTATGCCCGCAAGGGGCATTACTACGAGTATATCCGTGGTATGCGCAATCCGCGGATTGATGAGCTACCTGTGCTTGAGGAGATTACCTGGGATAGCAGTAGCTTGGTATTCGCTGCACAGGTTAATCCGCTTCCAAATATCCGCATCTTTGGTAAGTACACCATTAGCAACGTGCAGGGTTACGATGTGGATGGCCGCACCGCCCAGCAGTACCTCAACATGTTCTCGGCACCCTACCTACACGGCAAAAACAACATTTTTGAGATGGGATTTGGAATGGGATTTTAATGCTTCGTTTTAGCATCTTACCTTCGATCCTTAAACGCAAAGACACTAAGCGACAAATTTAATCTAGATTGACTTGATTGTAGCCTTCTGTCTATGTCTTCGATCTTCGGTCTTCTGTCTCCTGTCTCCTGTCTCCTGTCTTCGGTCTTCGGTCAATCTTATAGTTGGCAGTTGACAAAAAATGCAGTTGGCAATGGTTTACCATCGTAACTTGTTTAAAACCCGACGCTGCCAGCTTGCCTGCCCTTTGGTTGGTTTACCTGCCCTTGGGAGGGACATACGAATCCTGCCTACCGCTTACTGAATACTGATTACTGATCACTGATTACCATTTACCGCTCACCACTCAATGCCTACCGCTTACTGAATACTGATCACTGATCACTGATCACTGATTACCGTTTACCGCCCACTGATCACAGTCCTCCCTCGTTATCCTGCCATGGTGCGGCAGTCTCCCTCGTTATGCTTCGCCTCCCGAGACAAGCCGAGGCAGGCGTCTTCTGTCTCCTGTCTTCTGTCTTCTTTCTCCTGTCTTCGACCCTCTGTCTTCGGTCTTCGGTCAATCTTATAGTTGGCAGTTGACAAAAAATGCAGTTGGCAATGGTTTACCATCGTAACTTGTTTAAAACCCGACGCTGTCAGCTTGCCTGCCCTTTGGTTGGTTTACCTGCCCTTGGGAGGGACATACGAATCCTGCCTACCGCTTACTGAATACTGATTACTGATTACTGATCACTGATTACTGATTACTGTTTACCGCTCACCACTCACTGCCTACCGCTTACTGAATACTGATTACTGATTACTGATCACTGATTACTGATCACTGATTACCGTTTACCGCCCACTGATCACAGTCCTCCCTCGTTATCCTGCCATGGTGCGGCAGTCTCCCTCGTTATGCTTCGCCTCCCGAGACAAGCCGAGGCAGGCGTCTTCTGTCACCCGACTCCTGTCTTCGGTCTTTGGTCTCCGGTCTTCGGTCTCCTGACTTTCGACCCTGCGGCAAGAGGTTAGTAAGCCTGTCGAACTACTCAGCGCATGCTTTCGATTTTCCACTGTAGGCACTTTATAAAAAAACCATTTTAACCTCAACTTTTGGGTTAGTTTTCGCCATACATCCACTAAAAAACGCTGTCATGCCCTACGGACAATGACAGGTTTTTCCCTCTTCGGTCTCCCGATTTCTGACTTTCCAACTTTCGACTTTCCGACTTTCCAACTTTCGACTTTCCGACTTTTGAATTTCGACCCTTCGGATTTCAACTAAAATAAACATTTTCCGTACCTTTGCGTACAAACAACAACCATCAAACTAACAAGATTATGAAAAGGATTCTGCTACTACTCTTTCCCGCCATTGTGCTGTTGGTTACAAGTTGCGACGACGGAAAGGTTAACTTTTTCACCCTTGATGACGATATCGCTTTTGGGCAGCAGCTCGACTCCACCATCATGGCCGACCCCACCACCTATCCCATCCTCGATGAGGATGAGTACCCCGAGGCATACGATCACATCAACAGGATAATGAACAACGTTTTGCAGTCCGATGACCTACGCTACGCCAATCGTTTCCCATGGACAGTTAAGATAATCGATGAGGATATTCTTAACGCGTTTGCTGCGCCTGGCGGATATATGTACTTTTACACCGGCCTAATTAAGTTTCTCGACAATGAGGCTCAGTTTGCGGGTGTTATGGCCCACGAGATTGCCCATGCCGACCGTAGGCACTCCACCGCTATGCTTACCAAACAGTACGGATTTAGCGTTTTAGCAAGCATTATCCTGGGCGATAACCCAACCATTCTAGAGGAGATCGTTGTTTCTCTGGCCCAAGGCCTTGGCTCGCTTAAGTATAGCCGTGATAACGAGTACGAAGCCGACGAGTATGCAGTGAAATATCTTTGCGATACCGAGTATCATCCTAGGGAACTGGCTGGATTCTTCGAGAAGATGGAGGGCGCACCACAGCCCCCCGAATTTTTAAGTACACACCCCTCACCCGAGAACAGGATTGAGGCCATTGAGGCGGCTTGGCAGGCACAGGGCGGTAAAGATGGAAAACAATTTATTGAGAGATATCAAGAATTCAAGAATAGCCTACCCCAATAATTTACCATTGATTAGGTAGATGATAGTTGTTCCACAAACAGAACTCCCGATTGGTACCATCAGGTACTTTCGGGAGTTTTCTTGTATTCACATCTGTGTTTTATTCATGCATTCCCCGTCTTTCAAATTTTAACGCGAATACACAAAGACGCTAATGCTGGTTAGATAACCTGACAAGTTTTTCCATCTTCTGACATCTCTCGTCATCCGCCAAAGAACAGCGGTTTACGAGACAGGCGTCTTCTGTCTTCGGACTTCGGTCTTCCGACTTTTCGACTTTCCGACTTATGACTTTTGACTACTTTTAACTCCACACAATCAAATCAATAGTTCTAAATATCCCAAAAAACGCTGTCATATCCTGCGGACGATGACAGGTTTTCCTACATCCGTCTTCCCTCGTTATCCTGCCAAAGTGCGGCAGTCTCACGAGGCAGGCGTCTTCCGACTTCTGACTTCTGACTTTCGACTTTCAACTCTCAGACTTTCGACTTTCTTAACCCCACATAATCCGCCAACGGTTCAACCTCCTGTGAGTCGGCAATTACAATGGTGTGACCCTCGCGTATTAACCTATCGAAAAGTTGAAACAGCTTCTGAGTGTTGGCCCAATCGAGCCCTCGAGTGGGCGAATCGAATAGGATAATGGCCGGCTCACGCTTCAGCCCGGCAATACTCTCGGCCAGCATTAACCTACGCCGCTCGCCGTGCGATAGCGTAGAAATCTCTTGCCCACAGGTTAGGTAACCCAGCCCCACCAACTGAAGCTGCAGCAGCATCTTCTTGCTTTTGGGTGACATAAAACTTGCTCCGTAGATTTCATCCACAGAAACCCTAAGCCATTGGCTTAACGTTCTACCCTCCACTTGATAGGTTAACCATTCATCCTTATACCTTAGCCCATTGCACTCGGGACACACCTCCTTTACATCGGGTAAAAAATCGAGCGTGGTGGTAACAAAACCCAGCCCTTTACACCTTGGGCACTGCGATTTTTTACTGTTAAAGCCAAAATCGGCTTCCGCAATTCCCTTCGCAATGGCCTCGGGGGTTACAGCAAAGGCTTTTTTCAAATCACTCATTAGGCCAACTCGGGTAGCTATAGCGCTCTGGCTATTTGCCTGCGGCAGTCGATTTGTTGCTCTTATCAACTTCAGCTCATCCTGATGTTCGCATTCCAAAGCAATTCTACCCAGCAGTTGCGTTTTGCCACTTCCAATTGATCCTGTAATAAGGTTTATGCGCTGTGGATAAATTGTGGCTGATTTAATTTGCGGAATGGGCTCAACACCATGCAGGCTCATCTTTTCTCTCACAAACCTATCCCCCTTGTAAAGAATTCTGGCTGCAACGGGCGATATTTGGCTATCTATGTCCTTTGGATGAATATCAGCAACTATCTTTCCTCCGTCCTCGCCTGCGCCAGGGCCGAGCTCAATAACCCTATCGGCTGCGCTAATAATCTCAGGCCGATGGTCGCTGACCAGTATTGTGTTCCCCCTCTGCTGTGCCTGCTTAAGTGTATGCACCAGGTGCTCTCGCGATTTGGAGTCCATTCCCCAGGTGGGCTCATCGAGGATAATGCACATCCCACTTTGATGCGATGAGAGAACACCCCCCAGCTGAATCCATTTTAACTCTCCGCTCGATAGCCATGCGGCCGGCCGACCCAACGTAAGGTAACCTAATCCGGCTTTCGATAGAAATTCTAGCTTTTCGCGCAGTTGCATCACCAAAGGCTGAGATACTTGCCCGTAAGCAGATTGTTTGGTCTGCTTCAGCAGCCCATCGATAGGTTGCTCTAAAACCTGACCAATACTTAATCCATTGAAGGTGTATTTTAGCAACTCGGGTCGCAGCCTGTGTCCATTGCATTCCGTACAGGGTATATCGGTAAGCAGCTCCAGAGCACTCATTCCTTTTGCCGAAGGGAAATGGGTACGATACTCCTCTTCAATCAACCTGCATAATCCACCCCAGTTCCCAGTGAACGAATGGGAGGCCTCGCTGCCTTTGCGCTTAAACTCCCATTGCGCCTTATACTCCTCACCGCCAGTCCCCCAAAGAATCATCTCCTTTTCATCGACACCTAGATCGCTCCAAGGCTTGGTAATATCAATTCCGTTCTGCTGTAACATGGCCAGCAAGAGCCACCTGAACTTATTCTTCTCATCAACAAAATACTGTACCGTTTTGTGTGCTGATAAAGCACCCTCGAGCAGCGGTTGGTTAGGATTGGCTATAACCCTTTCGAGACTACAACGCTTAATATGCCCAGTGCCCTCGCAAACCTTGCAAACCGAATGCTCGTTTACCAGCGAAAAATCAGCAGCCGTAAGGTTTCGCCCATCAGGATTCTGGGCAAAGCGAGCGTAGAGTAACCTCAGCAAATCGTAGATTCCGCTGGCCGAAGCTACGGTCGATTGCACATCGGGCCGAGGAGTATCGGCCTCGATGGCCACCGTGGGCAGCATGCTGAGCACTTTGCCTATCTGACCCGAGGTGTTAAGCCTCATCTGTAATCGACGGAAACCCGAGATATTCTCGGTGAAAAGCCGCTGCCCTTCGGCATGTAGGGTTTGCATAAGTAGCGATGTTTTGCCACTACCCGACACTCCCGTAAAAGCAACCAGCTGCCCAGCATCGATATGCAGGTCGATATGCTTGAGGTTGTTGGTGTAAATATCTTGCAGATGAATTGCTGGCGATGCACTTTTCACCTCAGCATAATAGTATTCTTGTTTCTTACCAATTGCTTGGGTTGTGGGTGAACTATGCGATGTGAAAAACTGCTGAGTGGATCCACAGAAAAGGGATTTTCCCCCATCATTGCCTCCCTCGGGACCAATGTCCACAATCCAGTCGGCCGAGGCAATTAGCTGTGTGTCGTGCTCAACCACCACCACGGTATGCCCATTGGCCGTAAATGCGTGGAGCGCATCAATAAGTTTTTTTATATCCTTGGCATGCAGGCCTGTGGTTGGCTCATCGAGAATGTACAGGCATCGCCCCTTGGGCGATTGGCACAAGGCGCTGGCCAGCTTCACCCGCTGTGCTTCGCCCCCCGATAGCGTGGTTGAAGACTGCCCTAGGAGAAGGTATCCCAAGCCCAACTTTTCCAGTGCCTGTAGGTACGGTAACAAGCTTGGAGTATTTGAAAAATGCTGCAAAGCTTGGCTTACGCTTAGCTCCAGCACCTGAGCAATGTTTAATCCCTCCACCATTACCTTAATCACCTCGGCATTATACCTTGTGCCGCCACAAACGGAGCAGGGCTGCACCATATCCTCAAAAATATGCATTCCGGTTTTTACCACACCTGTGCCCAAACAGGCTTCGCACTGACCCTGCTTTCCGTTAAACGTAAAGTGACTGGCTGTTAGATTAGCTGATTTAGCATCTGCCGATTGGGCAAATATCTTTCTTAGCACATCGAGCAGACCGGTGTAGGTTGCGGCATTACTTCGCGAGGTACGGCCAATGGGTTTCTGGTCAACATGTATTACCTGCTTAAAACCATCAACCTTCAGCAGTCCGTAATTTACCAAAGTGCTCTTGCCAGCACCCGAAACACCTGTTATAACATTTAGTGCACTTCGGGCAAAAGTGAACATTTGATTTTGGATATTATGCTGGTTTTGGATAAAAATATCGAAGGTATCAAAATGCTCCGTTCTACTGCTTAAAAGTTTATGAGGATTGGCAAAGCCATTATTAAGCATCTGTTTTGTTGGGCTCTCAAGTGATTTATGGTTAACCATTTGGCTAACCGAACCGCTATATATCAGCTGTCCGCCCTTTGCGCCTGCGCCGGGCCCTAGCTCGATAATGTTCTGTGCGGCACGAATAACCTGCTCGTTATGCTCCACCACAACCACTGTGTTGCCCTGCTTCACCAGCGAGTACATGGTGTCGATTAGGGTATGGGTATCGCGCTGATGCAAGCCAATGGAGGGCTCATCGAAGAGGTACAGCACGCCAGTTAAACCACTATGATTGAGTTGTGCCAATCGCATACGGCGCAGTTCGCCTTGCGATAGGGTTTCGCTAAGGCGATTGCAAGCAATATGGCCAACGCTTAGGCGGCATAGCATATCCAGTCGGCTTGCTATGGTGCTAAGTAAAGCACTTTCGGCCTGCTGAGTTGACTTGTGTATCCTTATCCTTTCGTACAAATCGCGAATGGGAAGCGATTCGTAATCGTAGTAGGTTTGCCCGTTCCAAGTAACCCCAAGCGACTCGCTATTTAATCGATTGCCTTGGCAAGCTGGGCATTCGCGAGCCGACATAAACCTAAGGATATTGTCGTTCCTATCGCGCCGAAGAATATCCTCCATAACGGGAATAATTCCCTTGTAGTAGCCCTCCTCCCTTGGCCGTGCGGTAATCCCCGTCCACTTCAATCTAGACTCGAGGGAGTGTTTGCCGTAAAGCACTTTCACCTTGTCCGATCCATTAAGGATTATGGCTCTCTGATCGTCACTCAAATCTTTCCAAGGGGTATCAACGCTAAACCCATAGTGTTGGCAAACCTTATTAAGCTCATCGATGGTTACCTGGGAGTAGATGGTATAGCCATTTGGTAGAGTAATAACCAGTGCCCCTTGCCTTAGCGATAAATTTGGATTGGCAATCAGCTTACCGATATCAATAAACTCCTCGATACCCAAGCCTTTACAATGCGGGCACCACCCCTTATCGGAATTGAACGAAAAGGCATTACGGTTTAGAGCCAGTCCCTGATCGTTGAAGCGAGAGAACAGCTGGCGCAGCAAGGGCGATATCTCGCTAAATGTACCTGCGGTGGAGCGCCTATTGGCCTGAACCTGCGTTTGACCAACGCTTACCACAGGAAGCATCCCCTCGATGCTTGAAACCTTTGCGGGTCGGATTTTACCAAGCCGTGAGCGGGTGTAGGCAGAAAAAGTCTCGAAATACATCCGCTGTCCCTCGCGGTTCAGAACATCGTACACCAAGCTACTTTTACCGCTTCCCGAAACGCCAGTAATAACCGTTAGCTTGTTGTGCGGGATGCAGACATCAACACCCTTTAGGTTGTTCTCCTCGGCATCCCGTATAATTATTTGCCCCATAAATTTCGAATTATATAGCAAATATAGGGTTTTGTGGGGGGATTGATAAGTATTATCAGAATAGTAACCTAGATAATATAACTTGGTTTGTTTGTAGAATGTTTGTATCACAAACAAAAAGTACTTACAAGTTTTTACCCTTGTAAGTGCTTTGTTTTAAAGGAGTGGGGCCAGTCTCGTGGGCTTCGCTGACGAGACGACCCCCAAGATTATGAATACCCAATAAAAAAAGAAAGCGCCTTTCGGCGCTTTCTTTTTTTAAGTGGGCCCAGCTGGGCTTGAACCAGCGACCCCCTGATTATGAGTCAGGTGCTCTAACCAGCTGAGCTATGGGCCCTTATCGGGAAATTAATATTTCTTAGAACTACTTTATTTTTAACCCCTGATTATGAGTCAGGTGCTCTAACCAGCTGAGCCTGCTTGTTGCGAGGCAACCGAGCAGACAGGCTATGAACCCCGACAAAAACCTCAAAAGGTTTTTTTATTGGATTGCAAAAGTACATATTTGTATCCGAATTTTACAACCCTAACATTACTTTTTTTATGTCGAAACCCATTTTTATCCCTTTTGCCAACCAAAACATCAAGAACATTATCTTCGATTTGGGCGGCGTTATTCTAAATATCGATTACCACTTAACCATTGATGCCTATAAAAGTCTGGGGATTAAGGATTTTGATTCGATGTTCACCCAAGCCCAACAGGTTGGGCTGTTCGATCAGCTGGACAAGGGATTGGTTACCCCAGCACAGTTTCGTGATGGAATACGCCAAATAAGCAATCTAGCGCTTACCGATAAGCAAATTGACGATGCGTGGAACGCCATGCTGCTCGATTTCCCTCCACAACGACTCGAAGTGCTGCGGTCGGTTAAAAATCATTACAGAACATTCCTGCTTAGCAATACCAATGCCATTCATATTGAGGAGTACAACAAGGTTCTGCACAAAACATTTGGCGTCGATAACCTTTCGGTTTACTTCGATAAGGAGTACTACTCGCATCTAATACATATGCGCAAGCCCGATGCCGAGGCCTTTGAAATCATCCTAAGGGAGAATAACCTTAACCCAAGCGAAACTCTTTTTATTGACGATACCCAACAGCACGTTGAGGGAGCGAGAAAATTAGGTATCTTAGCTCATCATTTAAACATCCCTGCTGGGGAGTGCATCGAAAAACTTTTCACATAATTACACCGGTTGATATGAGCAACACCATACAAATCACAAAGGCCACTGGCGAGAAGGAAGCCTTTCAGAGCGAGAAGTTAACAGAATCTCTAAAGCGTGCTGGTGCCAACGAGAAGCTAATTGCCGATATAGTTGCCGAGGTGGAGAATTGGCTCACCGAGGGCGTTAGTACCAAGAAGATTTACGCCAAGGCATTCAACCTACTGCGCAAAAAGCGCCGTAGCTTTGCTGCACGTTACAGCCTAAAAAATGCCTTAATGGATTTGGGGCCAACAGGGTACCCGTTTGAGCAATTCGTTGGACAAATCTTTGCCATTCAGGGTTTCGACACTATGGTTGGACAGCTGGTGCAGGGTCAGTGCGTACAGCACGAGGTGGATGTGGTGGCGTCTCAAAATCATACCCAGTACCTTGTGGAGTGCAAGTTCTACAACACGCAGGATAAGCACGCCAATGTGCAGGTTCCGCTATACATTCGCTCACGGGTAAACGACATTGAGGCCAAGCGCAAGCAGCTGCCCGAGTTCAATGGCTACACATTTTATGGTTGGATTGTTACCAACACCCGATTCACCACCGACGCTATGGATTTTGGGAAATGCTCGGGGCTACATCTGGTAAGCTGGGACTACCCCAAAGGACATAGCCTTAAGGATATGATTGATAAGTACCGCATGTTCCCCATTACCACCCTTACGGAGCTCAACAAGAGGGAGAAGCAGCAATTAATGGATAAGGGCGTTGTGCTTTGCCGCCAGGTGGTTAGCAACCCTAAGGTTTTGGAGGATATTGGAATCAAGAAACCAAAAATTACCAAGGTTCTGGATGAGGCAAATGATTTGTGTACTGAAAAATGATGCTTTATTGATACAGATTTTTAGAACATCCCCCCTACAAACTCCTCAACCTTAATATTTTTGAAGTAGCTGTTGAAATCGAACTGCGATAGGGTTTGCATAATGGCTGCGTGCTCGTGCTTAATGCCCACTAAAGATTTTTGCACCTCGTCGATATCATGCTTGTGGAAAAAGTCGCCAAAAATGCGGATATCCTTAATAACACCTTTCGATACGTTGATATGAAACTCAACGTTTCCACCCTCGGTGCGGATTAGCTTTTCGAAATCGTACTTTGGCGAGTCGCCAAAATTCCAGTCCCACTGCGAGAACTTCTCATCGCGCAGCTTCTCAATGCCCGCAATATCCTCGGAGCTGTACTCGTACTCCTTCGAGTCGGGGTACATTTGCATGATGTGCTTCATAATCCTGTCGCGAAACTCCAGCACATCCATCTTTTCAGTCAGGTGCTCGCTGATATTGGTAACCCGCGATCTCACCGATTTCACCGCCTTATCCTGAAACTTAAGCGGGTTTACCTTAAGCGCAGCCGACAGATCGGTCATTACGGCGGAGAAAAGCAGCGTTCCGTGGTGTAGCACCCTGTTCCTCCAGATGCTCTCGGCATTGCCCGAGAATTTTTTTCCATCGATGGTTAGGTCGTTACGCCCCTCAAACTTGGCATTTATACCCATACTCAGCAAAACGTCGAGAATTGGCTGGGTAAACTTTCGAAAATCGCCCTGTGCGCCCTCGCCGGCATTCTTTACAAAAGTAAAGTTCAGATTACCCAGATCGTGGAAAACCGCTCCACCTCCCGAGATTCGCCTAACAACCTTTATGTTGTTCTCTTTAACGTAATCGACATTAATCTCGGCAAGGGTATTCTGGTGCTTCCCAACAATTATTGATGGCTCATTACGCCAAAGCATGAAGCAATCGTCTTTTAAATACTTAAGCGCGTACTCGTCGGCTGCAATGTTGAAGTATGGATCGGTGTGGGAGTCTTTAATGCAAAGCATAGCTATTGGGGTTTATTCTGATTTTTAACTCTAACTAAAACAAGCAATAGGTTTAAAGGTTGACAAAAATACAAATGTTTACCAACATTGACTGGCAAAAGGCTTTCGATAAGCTATTCGGGTGCGCTTTCGGCAATAAATGCTAATTTTGGAGTTCAGATTAAAAAAAATAAGCATACAATGATAAAAATAGTTTTTGCAGAGCCCATAGGCCTTACCGATGATGACAAGGCGGCCTTTACCTCCCAAATGGAACAGCAGGGAAACTCCGTAACATTCTACAACGATGTTCCACGGGATAACGATGAGCTAATCCAACGAATAGCCGATGCTCAAGTGCTTGTGGTTAGCAACCTGCCTGTTCCCGAAACAGCCATAAATGCTGCCCAAAACCTAAAGTACATATCGGTGGCGTTTACTGGTATTGATCATATTGCGCAGGATGCCTGCAAAAAGCGCGGAATAACCATATCGAATGCTGCTGGATATAGCACGCAAGCCGTTGCCGAGCTAACCATTGGTATGACAATCGATCTATACAGAAAGATTACCCCCGCCGATGCGGTTACACGTAGCTTGGGTGGCCGCAATGGATTTCTTGGGCGGGAACTAGCTGGCAAAACCTTTGGTATTCTGGGTGCTGGAGCCATAGGGCAACGAGTTGCCCAGCTGGCAAACGCCTTTGGATGCAACGTGGTGGCTTGGTCGAGAACTCGAAAAAACATCGCTAACGTAAAGTTTTTTGAGTTTGATGAGGTAATTCGTACCGCCGACATTCTATCGCTACATCTTCCGCTAACCCCGCAGACCGAGAATTTAGTTGGTATGCGTGAATTTGAGATGATGAAACCCGATGCCATCATAATCAACACGGCAAGAGCAAAGGTTGTAAACACCGAGGCGCTTGTTGATGCACTGTACCAGAAATTAATTGCAGGTGCTGCCATAGATATTTACGAATACGAACCGCCGCTAAAGCCTGAGCATCCCTTGCTAACTGCAACCAATACGCTTCTACTGCCACATATTGGGTTTGCAACCCATGAGGCCATAGCGCTGCGCTCGCAAATTGTGATGGATAACGTTAGGCTATGGCTAGAGGGAAACCCACAGAATGTGATAGCCTAAGGCCAGGTAAACCACCCCTTTATTCCTTATTCTGCCTTATGCCAATGTAAAGCATCCTAAGCATAACAAGCATAAGGGCTGGAAAGATAACCGTTTGCAGCAGACGAAAGAAGAGGTAGTCGATTACGTCGATATGAATAAGTAAGGCCAGCACAACAATAATAAGCATATCAAAAAGCATAACCACCATATTGGATGAGCGGGTGCGAAAGATTTGCGGCAATGGGCTGTCCTCCAAATTACCCAGCATTGGCATCAGTGAGTATAGGCAAAAGGTGAAAAGGAGTGGCGACACCACCCCGAATACCACCAGCATATACATCGATGGCCATACACTAAAGCTAAAAAGAGTTCCGCCCGTAAGGGTTAGCATTATGTTAAACCCGAACCGCCCAGGGGTTCCAACCAGGTTGTCGACCCAGTGTATGGCAATATTCGATTCCTTATTCGGCTCTCTATTTTGCATCTAACAAATTATCAAAATACATCTTGCTTTAGTTGATATCTTACACAAGTCAACCCTAAACGCTTATCACCAGATAAGCTAGGTAGGCCATATAGATTATGACGAATATGCTGCCCTCTATCCTCGAAATTTTTTGCCCTTTGCCAAAAAGCGCAAAGGCAAACAGCAGAATGCTAGCCAAACCAGCCACCATAATATCGATATTTGCAGCTGGATAGAAAGGTAGCGGACGTATTACGCTCGATATACCCAGTACCATAAAGATGTTGAAAATATTTGACCCCAACACGTTACCTATGGCAATATCGGCATTGCCCTTGTAGGCCGCCACTACCGAGGTTACCAGCTCGGGCAACGAGGTGCCCACAGCCACCACGGTAAGTCCTATTATGGCATCGGAAACGCCCAGCGAACGGGCAATTTCAGTGGCAGAATCAACTATGAGCTTTCCACCAAAGTAGAGGCCCAAGATTCCCCCTGCTATCATCAGCAATGAAATGTAGTTCTTACGCTCCTTCACCTGTGTGACGGGGGCGTACTTATCGGACTTTGCAGAATAGTACGTGTAGTAAAGGAAAAGGCCAAGGAAGGTAACCAGTATTAATCCATCTACACGCGACAGGATTGAGGCCTCGGCTCCATCAATCAGCATATCGTTGGCCAAAAAGAAAAGTACTACAGCCGCCAGCAGGCTATACGGAATCTCAATTCTTATGGTTGAACTCAACACCCTTATGGGCCTAATTATGGCCGTAATACCCACCACAACAAATATATTGATGGTGTTACTACCTATCACATTGCCTATGGCCAAACCGCTATTCCCACTGAACGATGCGATAATATTCACCACCATCTCGGGCATAGATGTACCAAAGGCCACCACGGTAAGGCCAATGATGAACGCCGAAACTCCAAGCTTAGCCGCCACCGACGATGCCCCCTCAACCAGCTTATCGGCACCATAAATAAGTAGAACCAGCCCTAATATCAGCAGAAAAATTTCAAGTACCATACTCTATGTTTTGATTGCTCCCCTCAACATTTATAAACCATCGAAATGTATTACCACAGCATACTAACAGGCAGAAATGAATATGCAAAGATTGCAAAATATTTCCTGCTTCCAAAGGGTGCTCGTCGGCTCAATGGCATCGTATTAACATTATTTACGGTTAATAACACTCACAGCCATAAAGGTCTGCTCAAAGATTTGTAAATTTGCTTCGGAAATTTAAACCATCAACATTGAAGCGACTAGTTTACCTCATTCCTTTGGCTTTCATCCTTAGCCTTCTGTTCCCCCAGTGTGCAATACAGGTGGCCCCAACGGGTGGCCCCAAAGATACCATCCCACCCGTACTGCTGCGAAGCGTACCACCAATGTACGCCACCAATGTTACGCGCGATAAGATAATCCTAACCTTTGATGAGTACATTAAGCTTGAAAAGATTAGCGAAAAGCTGGTGCTGTCGCCACCTCAGGAGCAGCTGCCTTCGTTCAGAATTAGGGGAAAAGGAATTGAGATAACCTTTGAGGAGGCGCTGGACGACAGCACAACCTACACCCTATACTTTGCCGATGCCATTGTGGATAACAACGAGGGCAATAAGCTCGAGAACTTTGAGTTTGCCTTCTCCACTGGCCCCATAATCGACTCGCTGCGTTTTGCTGGAAAAGTTCTGGATGCCTACACGCTTAAACCTCGCGAGGGAGTGTTCGTAATGCTTTACACCAGCCTTGAGGACTCAATCCCAATTAAAGAGCGCCCACGCTACGTAACCAAAACCAATAAAGAGGGGCAATTCTTCCTCAGCAACCTAAAGTTTGGGAACTACAAGATATTTGCGCTAGCCGATGGCAACTCGAACTACAAGTTCGATCAAGTGTCGGAGGAGATCGCTTTTCTCGATTACCCCATCGACACCTCGATGCTAAGAAGACCATCGGAGATGATGCTAAACACCGAAAGTTCCGTTACTCTGCACCTTTTTGAAGAGGAAAATAGGGTGCTAAGCCTTACCGATTATAGCCGACCCCAGAGACGCAGACTCAAAATGGGTTTCTCTCGACCTATTGTTGGAGACATTGAGATGAGGCCAGTTAATGTTGAGGCTGACACATTGGAGCCTTGGTTTGTAAAGGGTAGTAGCGTGGCTGGCGATTCCATTGACTTTTGGATAACGAACAACGAGCTAAGCATTGTTGATACTTTGGTGGTACTTGCCTCGTATCAAAAAACCGACTCGCTTATGAATTTGGTTCAAACCCATGATACGCTTAGGATGTTCTACCAGGATCGCCCTCAAGCCGCTCGCCGACCCAGACGAGGGGAAGAAGAAACAAAGGAGGAGCAGAAACCCGTGGTAAAAAAGTTATCCGTTAGCACATCTGTAGGTAGAGGCGCAAGCCTTACCCCCACCGAAAAAATTCGATTAACGTTTGGTATGCCCCTACAAAAGGTTGATACCACTCAAATCTCGCTATTCAACCAAAGCGATAGCATAATGATTCCTATGCTTGGGTTTAAAGCCGACACCCTTGACCCTCGGCTTTATTACATCAATCATCAATGGGAAAATAATAAAAGCTATGAATTAAGCTTACTACCTAATGCATTTACAAACCTCGATGGTGCTACAAACGACACCCTAACCTACAACTTTAAAGGGGCAAACCCCGAGCAATTTGGAGTAATTAAGGCAAGCCTAACTGAGGTTTCTCCCAATGTTATTGTTGAACTCTTGACGGATAAGGAGAGTGTAGTAACACAAAAAATAGTGGATACCGATGGCGAGGTAGTTTTTAGCTATGTGAAACCTGGGAAATACTTTATCCGATTTATTCTTGATGCCAACAAGAATGGAAAATGGGATACAGGTTGGTACTTGAAAAACCGCCAGCCCGAAACAGTATTCATATACGAAGACCAAAGTGCAAATAAAGAGATACAGGTAAGAGCCAACTGGGAGTACGAGCTAAACTTTAACCTAAAAAAAGATAACGATGTCAGTAGTGATGAATTTCGCGATGTTCCCAACCAGGAAGAGCACGAGCATCAGCCCCTACGTATCCCGAATAGTGAAGAGCGTTCGCTCTAAAGGGTACCAAAATCAGCTTACCGCCATGGGCACAATTGTTGAAACAAGCACATTAAGAGAAGCCCTAGAGGTTGTTGAGGATGCCTACAAGGAGTTGGAAAACGACTGCGATAGGGTTTATGTTACCCTAAACCTCGACATACGAAAAGGCGAACTTGGTAGAATTAAGTCGAAGGTTCAATCGGTTGAACAAAAAATATTATTAGCAGACGATAAGTAAACCAATACGCATACCCCTTTCATGAAGAGGATTTTAACACTATTTGTAACGCTACTAATTAGCCTATACTCTTTACAAGGCTACAGCCAACTTTTGCTTGGGGTTAGGGGTGGACAAAGCATCTCTGGAATCACTTTTACCCCCGAGCAGGACACACGACCCCTTACCAACCCTTTGATAGACATGGGGCTAATACTTAAACACTTTGCTCACGAGCACGTTGGCTTTCAGAGTGAACTAAATTATACGCACCGAGGTTACCTCTCGTTTGTTGATTCAACATACTACTACAAAAGGGTAAACTCCTTTGTTGAAATTCCAATCTTTTTTCAGGTTCGAACTACTAGGAACAGCTTTTTTGCCCACGTTAACATTGGGTTCTCCGCATCGTTTTTAACCCACTCTAAAGCAGGGCAAGGCACTACCATAAGCCAAATTGAACTTTCGAACTACAAACTTAACGTATTGCGCGACAACTACTTTAACTACGGGTTGAAGGGAGGCGTTGGATTAGGCTACGACTTTAGCTGGGGCACCATACAGCTTGATGTAAGGTATTTGTATGGCTTGGGCGATTTGTACTACTACAACTACTCCGGAAACCCAACACGATCGCCAGCCTGGGCTTTAAACGGTTCGGTAAGCCTTATGTTTAATCTTTCCAATGCTAAAAAAGAAAGAACTATTTTTGAAGATAATAGAGATATTAGTCCCGATATTAACCAAATATAGGTAGCCATGCGAAACTTCTTCTTACTCCTCACCATTTCCTCTCTACTGTCAACATCCCTCTGGGCACAAACAGGATACGTTCAGGAGGGAAAAGCATCCTTCTACGCCGACAAGTTTGAAGGGAGAACCACAGCATCGGGCGAGAGGTACAGCCACTCGCGCAGCACCTGCGCTCACCTCACCCTTCCGTTTGGCACCCTTGTAAGGGTAACTAATTTAGAGAATAGCCAAACAGTAGTTGTAAGGGTGAACGATAGGGGTCCGTTTGTGGCCAACCGAATTATTGACCTTAGTCGCTCGGCAGCCGAAAAGTTAGGGTTTGTTGATAAAGGCCTTGCCAATGTTCGAATTGAGGTGATTGATGAGGACGGCAAGGTAGTGGCAACGGCTCAGCAGTCAAGCAAAGCTCAAACAACACCCACACCCCAAAAACCAATTGAGACTGGTACACCAGCCAATAAGCAAGACCAAACAGCGAAACAACCCGAAAGGGTAGAACCAGTAGCTAAGCCTAGCACCCCCACCCCCAAAGCAGTGCTCAATTCGCCTATGGATGATTCCGGCATTGAGCTTTACGAGTTGAAGGTAACCCGTCAGAAACCAAATGGTTTCACCGTGCAAATTGGTAGCTACAAGGAGTTGGTAAACCTGCTCCGAATTGCCGACGACCTTAAATCATCGCTCAAAAAAGATGTTAGGGTTCAGGTAGCAGAAGTAAACGGCGAAAAGATATATCGACTAATGGTGGGTGAGTTTAGCTCACGCAGAGAGGCCGATGCATTTAAAAGTAAAGCAGCCCAGCTTTACCCAGACTGCTTTATTGTTGAGCTAAAGTAATAGCTATTTCTTCTCGCTAAAGGGTTCCCAGCTTTTGGCTAGGCCACCCATACCTGTTTCGCGGTAAGCCACCTGAATGTCGCGACCAGTTTCGGCCATAGTGCTAACCGCCTTGTCGAAGGAAATCTTGTGGCCACCATCCGACGATAGTGCATAAACAGCACACGAGTAAGCCTTTGTTGCTGCAATGGCGTTACGCTCTATGCAGGGAATTTGTACATATCCCAATACAGGGTCACAGGTTAGACCGAGGTTGTGCTCCATTCCCATCTCAGCGGCGTACTCTATTTGGTTGGGCGAACCACCCAATATTTGAGCCATAGCAGCCGAGGCCATTGCGCAAGCTGTGCCAATCTCTCCTTGGCACCCAACCTCGGCTCCTGAGATTGAGGCATTGGTTTTGACAAGGTTGGCTATTAAACCTGCCGTTGCCAGCCCTCTTAGTATTTTGGGCTCGGTTAGATGCTCGTCGCGGCTCAGGTAGAATAGTACTGCTGGCAGCACCCCCGACGAGCCGCAGGTTGGTGAGGTAACAATTCTTCCTCCAGAAGCATTCTCCTCCGATACGGCCAGTGCAAAGGCAAAAAGTAGCCCAATGTTTTTAACTGTACCATGCGCATTAAGTGCTTTAGTATAATGCGACGATGCCCTTCGGGCTAGCTTTATGGGGCCAGGTAGCACACCCTCATTATCAATTCCCCGCTGAATAGTCTCCTTCATGGTGAGCCACACATCATGCAGAAAAGGCCAAATCTCTGGCCCCTCATTATCCTCAACAAACTCCCAAAGCGATTTACCTTCGCTCTTACACCACTTAAGTATGTCGGCCATCCTGTTATGACTATATATCTTATTGCTGTTAAGCACTCCTGTAGCATCGCGCAAATCGCCTCCACCAATGCTGTATACCTCCCAGCTATCGATAACTACGTCGGTATCCTCCGAAAGGGCCTCGAAAACCATACCGTTGGGATGCAATGGCAACTCCTGCGAGTCATTCCACACAATCTCCAAGTCGTTGGGCATAAACTCCTTTTGCAAAGCATGATCGGTGTGGTGACCTTTACCTGTTAGCGAAAGGCTCCCGTATAAGGTTACTCTAAACTTATGCACACCAGGATGCTTCTGCGCAAAAATTGCGGCTGCTCGAACTGGCCCAATGGTATGACTGCTGGATGGGCCATACCCAATTTTGTAAATCTCTCTAATTGACTGCATGGTTGTGGTTTTTATTGGCCAGCAAAAGTATTAAAAAAAAGTGTACGAATTAAATCATAATCTGTACGAATACGAACACCAAACCAAAACACTAAAATCTTCATTCACATTGACTATCTGCATATTAAATCGGTTGGCATTGCGATTGGATTGGCATAAAAAAAGATAAATATGAGAATACTAAGTAGAATATCATTTGCCTTTAGGTTTGTATTTAAAAGGAAGGGTTATGCCGCAATAAATATTCTGGGGCTAGCCCTAGGCATATCGGCTTGTATTTACATTACACAATACGTAATGTTTCATCGTTCATTCGACAAGCACGTTCCAGAACCAAATCGAACCTATAGGGTAACCTACCAACGTTGGAAAGATAATGGAGACCGGGTTGAGTTCGCTTCGGCGAGTCCTACCATAGGGCCAACAATAGCAAGGCTATTCCCCGAAGTTGAAAAGTTTGGCCGCGCATATAGGGTTGGTGGAGTTTTTGCCTACAACGATTTTGTGTGGGAAGAGGAGAATGCCTTCTGGGGAGAAACTGAGCTTATCAAGATCCTTGGGTTCGAAATTATAAATGGTTCAATCGACTCATGCCTTACCCTGGCCAATCAAACCGTAATATCTGAGAGTATTGCAAATAAATACTTCCCCAATATCGATCCGGTTGGCAAGGCGTTACTACATAATGGGAATGAAAAGTATATTGTTACTGCAGTTTACAAAGATCCTCCTGCTAACTCCCACTTTAAACCCGACCTATTCATCTCCTTAGAAAACTGGATTAGACAGGACCAACAATTTTTTGATCAAGGATGGTTCTACAGTGGGTTTTATACGTACGTTCTGCTTACGGAAAATGCCAACCCCAAAGATGTTGATAAAAAAATTGAGGAGTTCATTTCTGATGAGTACGGCGAGTTCCTTGAACAGTATCAAACGGGAATATCCTTCTGTCTCCAGCCACTTGCCGACATTCACCTTAACTCGCACTTCATGCACGAGTTGGAACTCAATAGCGATAGCAATTCCATTGCGCTTCTTCAGATCATTGCATGGTTCATACTAATTGTCGCTTGGGTAAACTTCTTCAATCTAAGCACTATAAGTTCTCTTAAGAGAGTTAAAGAGATCGGTATTAGGAAAGTGAATGGCGCTACCCAAAGGCAGCTCATTGGGCAGCTGCTTCTAGAGTCTGCAATTTTAAATCTATGCGCTATTCTGGCTGCCATTGTAATATTTGAGCTGGGTTATAATACATTTGCCAACATAGCAGGTCTGCCTCCGCAAACCGACTACTATCAGCATACATGGTTTTATATACTAGTTTGTGTTGCATTTATTGTAGGTACATTCTCCTCCGGAATATACTCTATTACTAGGGTAAAAGACAGCAGCCTATCGGAGAGCTTACGTGGTGCGATTGTCAATGTAAAAGGAGGCACAATGGTTAAGAAGGGGCTTGTAACTTTTCAATTCGCCATAGCCATAGCCCTTATTGCTGCTACAATGGGAGTATATAGGCAATTCAATCTGTTGCAAGAGATAGACCTTGGTTTTAGGCTCAACGATATGCTGGTAGTTAAAGTGCCTAGAGTTGGCGACAACACCTTACATAGCAAGTTTGATGTGTTTATCAATACGGCATCAACGGTACCATCGGTCAAAGGCGCTACCTACTCTTCAGTTGTTCCAGGTAAGCCCAATACTTTTAACCGTGGAGGAATACATAGGCAGGGCGATGACCCAAATAATGGGAAAAATATGCGCCTTACCGAAATTTTTTCAAACTTCCCAGATACTTATAGCATTAACCTCCTTGCTGGGAAGGGGTTCACTGGCAATCCTACTGAAGACGCCAATAACGTAATGCTAAACGAACAAGGAGCACTATGGCTGGGCTTTGATAATTTTGAAAATGCAATAGGGTCACAAATTGTACTGGAAGGTATTCCCAGAACCCTTGTGGGTATACTTTACAACTTTAAACAGCTCTCACCCAAAGAAGAAATTGAACCTCAAATATTTCGATACCCACAGCGCTTTCAAGGCTACTTCACAGTGCACATTGATAGAGAAAACAGGGAGAAAACCATTAGAAAGATTAAGGATGTCTTTGATTCAATCTTTCCGGGCAATGCGTATGAATATTTCTTTCTCGACGAGTTCTACAACAAGCAATACCAACACGACAAACGATTCAGTCTGGTATTCGTACTTTTTGCAGGATTGTCAATAGTAGTAACCATAATGGGATTACTTGGACTCTCGGCCTACTCGGCCGAACAGAGAAAGCGCGAAATTGGTATTAGAAAGGTGCTGGGTGCATCACCCTCATCGGTAGTTCGTCTTCTCTTCAGAGAATACTTACTGCTACTTGTAATTGCTAGCGGGGTAGCTATTCCCGTTGTGTATAAATTCCTAAATGAATGGCTCAACAATTTTGCCACAAGGATTGATGTAGAGTGGACTCTGTTCATGCTCCCTCTCGTTGTTGTATTCTCTGTAGCTTTTGTTACTGTTTTCGCACAATCTCTTAAAGCCGCTCTAGTAAATCCGGTGGAAAGCGTAAAGCAAGAGTAACCTATTCGTTCGGGTTTTGTATCTTTGAAGCAATACTCTACACTAAAAAAGATGAGCGAAAAGAACTATGACCCCCAAATGCATACAGCCGAACATATCCTGAATCAAACAATGGTTAAGATGTTCGGCTGTTCGCGTTCAAAGAATAGCCATATAGAGCGAAAAAAATCGAAATGCGACTACCAGATACCCTTCGAGCCTACAATCGAACAGATTCAAGAGATTGAAAAATCGGTAAACAATGTAATTGCATTAAACTTACCTGTAACCGATGAAGAGGTAGCTAAAGATGCAGCCTCTGCGTTTCTCGATCTATCGAAGCTACCCAGCGATGCTCCTGAACTCATAAGGGTTGTTAGAGTTGGCCATTTCGATGCCTGCGCATGCATAGGCCCACACGTCGAAAACACTAGCCAGGTGGGCGAATTCTGCATCACATCGCACAGCTACAGCGATGGAACCCTGCGGTTGCGATTCAAGCTTAACAGGCCTAGCTAGCTTTAGGTGAATTAAAATACCTTTCAGCTCAAGTGTATCTTGAGGAACTCCTTGGCTTTTTCAAAAATTCTTTACCTTTGGTAGGGTTCAATCACAAATGCTGCTCAATGGTCTCAAGTGGAAATAAATCGAAGCACTACGCCCTGGGCAAACAGGGCGAAGCATATGCTCAGGAGTACGTTAGGGCAAACGGGTACAAAATCCTTCACACCAACTGGAGGCACGGCCAAAAGGAGCTGGATATAGTTGCGCTAAAAAACAACATCCTAGTTGTGTTCGAGGTGAAAACCCGTACCGACAGCTACTGGGAGGAACCAAAGGATGCTGTAAAGTTTCGAAAGCAAAAGAATATGGTGGAGGCTGCCGATGCTTATGTTCAAAATTACGATTACAACTTTGAGGTTCAGTTCGATATCATTAGTTTAGTTTACAATGGCAAAGGGTTTGATCTTGAACATATCCCCGATGCTTTTTACCCACTTGCATAGGAACACCATATGAATGTTGAAGAGATTCGCAACTATTGCATTTCACTAAAGGGTGCAACCGAAAGTTTTCCTTTCGACGATGTAACGCTTGTTTTTAAGGTGGGCGGCAAAATGTTTGCCCTGCTAAGCCTTGACGACCCCTTGGCCATTGGGCTCAAATGCGACCCCGATTTGGCCATTGAGCTAAGGGAGCATTACCCCTGCGTTACCGCAGGCTACCATATGAACAAAAAGCATTGGAACACCGTGCTAATTGACGGCTCGGTTAAGCCAAGTACAATACAAGGCTGGATAGACGATTCCTACAAGCTAATTCTTGAGTCTCTTCCAAAAATCAAGCGGAATGCTATTCTTAATCAGTAAGATTTAATACTTTTGGTACAAGAGTTGTATGTTAACGTTGAAATTTGAAATCCAAATCCATACGAATATGAAACCTATAAACTTAGCATTCGCGTTGTTAGCACTCCTAGCGTTCAGCTCGCAAGCACAGGAGGCTTACCACATTACAAGGGTAAGTGGAGAGATTACCATACTTAGCTCAGGCAAGGAAGTGGTTGCTGGAGACATACTTGCCCCCGATGAATTTCTGCTGTTCGAAAGCCTTGAGAGCTACGCCATTGCCATTAACGATGAGATGGGACGGTTCCAAATCAAGATTCACGATAACCTTATTGATGGCGATCCACAGATGCTAACCTCAACCGTGAAGGATGCCGCTGTACCCACTAAAATGCGCAACCTTATGCTTGCCCGTTTCGATCCTGGACAGCAAGAGATATCAGACCTTAGGCAGTACTTCGGAAACGATAAGTTTTCGGTTATAGGCGATGCCGTGAATGTGCCGCTTAACAATCAGAAGTACCCACTATCCGACGATAAATTCATCGTTTTTTACTACCGTGTAGATGATAAGCCAGTTTCCAAAAAGGTTGGCCATGACCAGCATACCCTAATCCTCGAAAGGGACAAGCTTTTCACCAGTAGTGCCGGATCCATTGATGGTAACGAAATTTCTAACCTTGCTGTTTACGAATACGAAAACACCACTAAGCGTGGAAACGAGATTACCCGCTTTACCCTCGTTTTTGTCGATAAGGACGAGTTGCTAAAAGAGTTCCACACCATAATTCCAATCCTCAAGCGACAGCGAATGGGCAACGACGAGATTAAAAAATATCTGATTGAGTACTACTACGATTTTTACGGAGCAACCGACTCTAAAACTATCGATACCTTCACCGAGCAGATTGTTAAGAGCTACGAGTAGCACACCAAATGGTTGATATTAGCCCCGTAAATGCGGGGCTTTTTTTTGCTTTAACCCATCGATGTTTCGAAATGCTAATGGAATTACCCTAAGGTTTAGTATTTTTGCAACCTATTGCAAAACAAATGAAAAGCTTCTCGGACAAGTTTACTCGTTTCGAAGTGTGGCTCGATGTGATTGCCCATCGATTTTTTAATTTTTGGGAAAAGCACAAAGTCGGGATACTTGGAACCGTAGCTTTAAACCTATTGCTAACCATACTTTTTTTTGTATTCGAACTCAAAAGCCGCCCTTACCTGCACGATACGATGGTATTGGTTGATTTTGAAAGGGAGTATGAAATTGCTCCCGAACATGAGCCCGACCCAAACCAACCCCTCCTACCCGACGATGCCCTTGATCCAATGCAAGAATATGAGGCCATTAGAAACATTGCTGTAGATGCCACAAAGGAAGACCTAAACCCAGGATTAGTCGACGAAAAAAACATAGATGCCGATGAGCTGTACCAAGAGGCGCAGCGCATAAGGGAACAGATGGAGCAAAACCGACAACTCTGGGAAGAGTCGCAGTCCGAAGAGGCTATCAATATCCCAAATGTAGAGGATAAAAACATAACTACCGATGAGGGGCAATTCAAAGGCCCATCGGTTATAAGCTACTTTTTGGAGAATAGAAGAGCTTTGCGTTTACCTGTACCCTCGTATAAGTGTGAGAATGGGGGTAAAGTTGTTGTTGATATTGAGGTGCAGCGCGACGGGACTGTATCGAGAGCCAGTATCGACCAAGCAAATTCAGTTCTCGACGATTGTATGAATCAAGCTGCCATTGAGGCTGCGCGCCGAAGCGTTTTCACCGTGTCGAGTGGGGCACCACATCGTCAGGGTGGGAGCATCACCTATCTATTCGTTGCGCAGTAGTTCAACTAAAATGCTGCCATTAGCAAGTTAATATCCCTAGCAGGGATATTGTAAAGACCCCCAAGGTAACTGTTAGTAAGTATCCCATTGTATATGTATACTCCGTGCCGTAGGCCAGAGTCTTCCTTCAGGTGCTGCTTAATACCTCCCGTATCGGCAATATCAGAAAGTAGGGGGGTAAATACGTTGCTCAAGGCAATGGAGGAGGTACGTGCTACCCGGGCAGTAATGTTTGGTACGCAGTAGTGTATAACGCCGTGCTTTACAAATGCAGGATCAGTATGTCGCCTAACCTCAGAAGTCTCAAAACACCCACCCTTATCAATGCTTAAATCGACGATTACAGAACCTTTCTTCATAAGTTTCACCTGATCCTCAGTAATCATTAACCTACCCTTGGTTTCCTCGGGAATAATGGCCCCAATAACAACATCAGCTGTTTTAAGCACACGCTCTAGCACCTGCCTATGAAATATGGATGTGTACAGTCGTTGTCCCAATATATCCTGCAGTTCCATTAGTCGCTTCACCGAATCATCAAAAATCTTCACATTTGCACCAAGCCCCAGTGCCGCCCTGGCGGCAAACTCACCAGCTGTTCCGGCTCCCAGAATGACCACCTCTGTGGGCGTAATTCCCGACACACCACCCAGCATTACGCCTTTACCCTCATTTACATTGCTTAGGTACTCGGCTGCCACGAGTATTGATGTGCTGCCCGCAATTGAACTCATAGCCCTAACCACAGGGTAGGCACCATCATCGTCGCGTATACTCTCAAAGGCGATAGCTGTGGTTTTCTTTTTCATCAAACCCTTAATCTGTTGCCCAGCCTCTGGGGTAAGGTGTAGCGACGACATCACCACCTGATTCTCGGTAAGCATATCGATCTCAGCGTGAAGAAGAGGTGATATCTTAAGTATGATCTGGGCTTTAAATACCTCCTGACTTGTTTTTACAATCTGGGCGCCTTTCTCGCTGTAGTCATGATCGGTGTAGTTGGCCAATTTGCCGGCCTCAGACTCGATTATAATCTCATGCCCCCAGTTCACAAGCAGCTCAACGGCCTCGGGGGTTAGGGGTATTCTACTTTCGGTTTCGTCACTCTCCTTGGGAATTCCAATTACAAGCTTCTTGTTCTGTCTGCTTACCTCGAGCATCTCCTCCTGGGGTAGCAAGCCTCTAACAAATGAAAATTCTTTTGATGAGGATAAACGGGTCATGGGGTGTTTAGGTTAGGTTAACGGCTATTTTTACGCAAAAGATACGCAAAAGTTTTAAACCGTTGGTTGCCCTGCAGATATTTAATGCTTAGGGCGGCTGTAAACCTTAATAGAATTTTTTATGATAATACATCCCGCTATAGGCTATGTAGCCTTCTCCTTCATGCTATCAATATCGCGACGGAGTAGGGTTTGCACCTTCTTAACCTCCGATAGCACCTCATCAACTGTGGTATGTAACCACTGGTCGTCAATCTTAGTTGGGTCGATGTTCTCTAGCTCTTCGAGCATTTGGCCCAACCCCTCAACCTTAAGCTGCCTAAAGGCCGACTTCATACGATGTGCAACCTCGCCAATGCCCTTCCAATTTTTTTGCTCAACAAACATTTTTAAATACTTGACGTTGGCCATAGAGTTGTCGATAAACGATTGCAGAATCTCACAGGTTGACTGATCATCGTCGCCAGAGAAGCGTCTGATTTCGGCAATGTTGTAACCTTCTGTTTTATCTACTGGGTGTGCTAATCTATTTTTCACGGTTGAAAGGCCCAGAATTGGGGCTATAGTATTGTATAGTGTAATCTCGTTAAAGGGTTTTGTTATGGCGCAATGAAAGCCAGCGTCGATATACTTATCCTGATTCCCAGATGTTGAATTTGCCGTTAAGGCAATTACGTTAGGCCGCTTACCCCTTCGAATGGTACCAATTTTTTTTACCATATCGAAACCACTCATCATAGGCATTTGAATATCGGTAAGGACTATGGATGGCGGGTTCAATTTAATGTCGTTAATGGCATCGAATGGATTCCCGAAAACCTTGGGTGTAGTCCCCAGCGTTTTTAGCATCTCCTCAACCAACATTTGGCTAATGGGGTCATCGTCAACCACCACAATACTCAAGTCGCTTGGAAGTTGTGGTGTGTTCTGCGCAAGGGTATCGTTACTCTCCGTATGCTCGCCCTCAAAAATTCTGTAGGGCATTGATACGGTAAACGTTGAACCTTTCCCATATTCGCTTTGCACCTCCACCGTCCCCCCTTGCAGCTCGGTTAGCTTCCTAACAATGGCCAGCCCAAGCCCAGTGCCACCATACAAGCGAGTCGTACTTGAGTCCACTTGACTAAACTCATCGAATATGGTATCAATCTTATCACTCGGAATGCCAATTCCAGTATCGGCAACGCTGAAACGACAAATAGCAGTGGTGTTCGAACTTGTCTCCAGGGTAACACTAACTGAGACCCTTCCTGAGTTGGTAAATTTAATGGCGTTCCCTATCAGGTTAATAAGCACCTGCCTAAGCCTAAAGGCATCTCCAATAACTAGCGCATCGTCATTTACTGGCGACACCTCGAGCTCAACTCCCTTTTCGTCGGCTTTTATGGCAAAGGTGTTGGCCACCTCGTTAGCAACAGCATAGGGGTTAAAAGGAGCTTTCTCGAATCGCAGATGTCCGCCCTCAATCTTGGACAGATCAAGAATATCGTTCACAATATCGAGCAGATGCTGTGATGAACTATTGAGTGAGTCTACAATAAATCTCTGCTTTCCCTCGAGTTTCTGTCCACGGAGCTGTTTCGACAGGCCAACAATTGCGCTAAGCGGTGTGCGGATTTCATGGTTCATATTGGCCAGAAACTCCTCCTTTACCCTAAGCAACTTCTCGGCATACTGCTTGGCGTTTAGCAACTGGTTACGGTAAAAATTGGCCTTTGACACATCGCGAAAAATAAGTGCCGTGAAAAGCACAAACATAATAAAAGCCATACCGCCTAATACCAATAGGAGCTGGGTGGAGCTTTCAACGGCCAAATCTACATCTTCGGCCATTTTAAGGGAGTTCATCAGCTCTTCTCGCTCAAGCAAAGATACGATGGTTCGGATTTGATCCATAATCTCCTTATCGCTGCGTAGCAGCTCCAGCTCCTTCTCACCAATATTGTATAACGACATCTCCTGCTGAGTCTGTATCTCGGTTAGTATCTTTACCACTTCATTTAGGAGGCTATCGGAGGGCGACATGACAGATCGCTCCAGGGTGTCGATCTGCGTTTCCACCTCAACAATGAGCTTGGTGATGATGCTATCTGTGGGTTCGCGCTTTGAGAACCAGCTGAAGAATCGACTAAAGCCACTTTGAGAACTCTCCTCAGGCACCTTGCTTATAACTGAGTCGCGATGCGATGTGCGTGTGGTTGTAACACTGGTAATAACAGATGATTCCTGAATAGAGTCGAGATTAATCATCTCAACCTGTTCAAGTGCCTTTTGGTAAAACCTTGAGGTTTGATCGTCCTGCTTAAGCACCACCAGCTCGTTTAGCACCCTTTGCTTACGTCGTAAAAGATTCTGAATAAACTTTATCTTCTCTAGCTGCACCGGGTCGTCAAAAGCTAGCGCCTGTAGCGAGTCTACCTTGCTATTGATGGTTCCCATGAACGAAAGGTAAATCGAAAGGTAGCTCTCGTTCTGAGTTAAGGTATAGGTTCGAATGTTGCTCTCGGCCTCATAGATATCTGCAATAATGGAGTTAAGCATTATAAGCTTTTGGCTGGGAGTAGATAGGGTATGCCTTGTTTCGGATAGCTCTACAAAAGCCTTGTAGGTTACAAAGAGTGCCGCCGCAGCAATACTGAGTATTACTACAAACCCCAAAAAGACTTTGGGTTTAATCCGCCCCGTCCTAACCTTATCTTTACTCTTTTTCATTCTGTTTAACCATTATCTACATATAGCCACAAAACTTTTTAATGGGCTAAAACTATGCTGTGCCAAATTTGTACCAATATATGAAGTATTATTGATATCGTAAACCAAATGGGCTAACGACAGGGATTTGGGAGGATGTTGGGCACACAAACGAGTTTAACCATGTGCAATAAAATCAACAATATGAGACTGTTTGCAATGGCCAGTGCCACATTATGCTGGGGTTGGCTTTTTAAGGTGGAATGCAACAATCCTTAAAAACTCATCGGGATCGATGGGCTTGGGCATATAGTCGTCGCACCCTACGCCAATACACTTCTCCCTATCGTAACTCATAGCATTAGCGGTTTGCGCTATAATGGACATGTGGGGATTAATGGATTTTATCCTTACGGTAGCCTCATACCCATCGATGAAAGGTAACCGCATATCCATCACAACCAAGTCGATATCCGATCGTATCTTAACGATTTCAATGGCATCCTCGCCGTTCTTTGCATGTAAAATCTTTGCCTCTGTGGGCCTTAGCAATGCTTCAATAAATTGGTAGCTTATCAGGTCGTCCTCAACCACAAGGATTACTCTACCCTTAAAGGAGATGTTTTGGACAGAAGATCGGGATACATAGGAGCTGTTCTCGCTTTTACCGAGGATAAAGGGAATAGTAAAGAAAAAGGTTGTGCCCAGATCGACCTCGGTTTCGAACCAAATTTTCCCGTTCAACAGCTTCACCAGACCCTGACAAATGGGGAGTCCAAGACCTGTTGTAGTGTACCCTTGAGCTAGCTCCTCATCGGTTCGGTTAAACCTTTTAAACACGATATCAACCTTTTCTGGAGGAATTCCAGGGCCTGTGTCGCGCACAAAAAACTTAATGGTATTATTTGGCTGTACGGTATAGCCATACTCTATTTCGCCGTGAACGGTAAACTTAAAGGCATTGTCAATAATATTGCTAACTACTTGTTCAATACGACTTGGGTCGGACACAATCATGCTTCGCGAATCGCTTAAGGATAGGCTCAACTTTAGCTCAATCCCTGGTTTCCTTTTGTCGTAATCGCTGGATGTAAAAACGTTATATATATCGTACATAAGCTGATTTAGGTTGAACGAGATGTTGTTTACCTGAACCTTTCCCGAATCGATAAGCGAGATATTAATTATATCATTAACTATTTGAAGTAGATTACGCCCTCTGCGGTTAATTAACCCTACATACTCATTACGTTCGCTTGATGTTAGTGAGTCGTCGGTAAGGAGCTTGGAGAACCCCAGTATACCATTAAGTGGGGTGCGAATTTCATGACTCATATTGGCCAGAAAGGCCGATTTCTGCTTGTCGCTTTCCTGAGCTTTCTTTAGGGTTTCGAGGAGGTCATGGGTACGGGAGTCTACAATTGTTTCGAGGTGTGAGTTTATATGGTTTAGCTCCGTGTTTAAGGCCTCCAGCTCAGCACCTTTCCTCTTGTAGTTTCTTACAAACAGTAGCGATACAACTAGTAAGACAAAGAAAAGTATGGCAAAGAAGGCTATTGCATATTGTTTTATCATCGCTTTCTGCACCCTCAAACGCTCAATGGCAAGGTTCATTTCCAGCAAGTGCTTTTCTTGATTTACCCTGTCGCTTTCGTACACAAACGACAGCTCCGCTATTTGGTTGTTAACCACAGCGTTTTGCACCTCCTGATAGCGTTTTACATAATCGGCTAAGAGTTCTCTAGATTTTATATAATTACCTGTCCCAAGATAGTAATCGGACTGGAGCTTAAGGTTGTCGAGGGATAAGTTACTGGTTTCATCAGGATTAATAAGTTCCTTCGCCTTATCGATAAACTCTTTGGCGCGAGTATAGCTACCCAGTGAATTGTACACTTCGGCGATTGCATTATAGGTATCGGCAAGGCCATAGCTGTTCTTGGCTGCTGAATAGAAGTTTGCAGCTATCTTTAGTTTTTTTAACGCTAGATCGTTTCTTCCAGTTTTATAATAAACCTTTCCCAAACTATTGTAGGTAGTAGCCATATTAAGGGTATCGGCTATCTGGGATTTAAGCTCGAGCGACTGTTTTAAAAACTCTACTGCACCAGAATAATCCTCCTGGTTAATAAGTACACGCCCTATGTTATTCAGAGAGAACGACTGCCCAACCACATCACCCATCTCCTTATACAGTTCGTAGCTACGCCTGTAGTTTGCTAGTGCTGCTTCATAATGCTGGGTCGATCTAAAGCAAATGGCAATATTATTGAGTGTAGAGGCCAAAAGTAGCTTGTCACCAATCTCCTCCCGAACTTCAAGGGCCTTTTTGAAAGTTTCAATTGCCTTACCATGCTGATAAATACGAGTTAGCGAAATACCCTTTAGGTTTAACGCCCTGGAATACTCTAGTTTATTGCCAGACTGTAAGGTCTCGTCTATGGCTTTATCGTAGTAACTGATTGCCGAACGGAACTGGTTAATCCTTGAGTATCCTAATCCTACTTCGATGTATGCTTTCGCTTTCTGATCGCTCGATAGATTGGGAAGGGAATCGAGAAGCGCAGCAATAATTTCGACTCTTTGCTGGGGAGGAGTATTCTTATGCTGCTCAAGAATTGAGTCCAGCACCACATTGTGGTTAATCTGCGCTAGGGTTACCGGTTGAAACCCTATGGAGAAAAATATGCTAAGGATAAATGCCAGCCGAGCCATACCAAAAGTGTATTGCCACAAAAATAGGGTTTTATTGGATATGGATATTAAAAAAACACTTTTTATGCCAAAGGTGACGTGAATGAGTGGCTAGACTACAGCGTGGGTTGGATTTATAAGAAAGTTACACGTCTCTACTCAACAATATAGCTTCGGCAATTGCAATGTCGGCAGGGGTAGTAATCTTGATGTTTTCCCTCTCACCTTCAATTATCCTAATCGATTCTCCCCCATGCTCAGCCACCGATGCATCGTCGGTAAAATTGGGGTTATAGGGGCTAGTGTAACATCTTTTGATAACGCTTAGATTGAATACCTGTGGGGTTTGTACCAGCCAGCAGTTCTCTCTACTTACCTGTTTACTATTGCTTTCACCTCCCATACGAACCGTTTCGACAGGTCTTACTGCAGGAATTGCATTGCCATAGCGCAGGGCTTCGTTGAAACATTTATCGATCAGTGCCAAAGAGACCAATGGCCTCACACCATCATGTATTGCCACAAGCCCATCGCCCTTAATGGAGTTAAGCCCATTCTTAACCGACTGGTAGCGAGTATCGCCTCCAACAACAAGGGTGTGAGGGATTGTGAATGAGTATTGCTTGCACAAATTGTCCCATCTACTATGTTCACTTTCGGGTAAAACCAAGAATATTGATGGGCAAGGCGTAAGGTGCTGAAAAACCTTAAGAGTATGCATTAGTATAGGCAGTCCATTTACACAAAGGAACTGTTTGGGAATTTCTGCTCCCATTCTCACGCCAGAACCCCCGGCTACTATAAGTGCATACCTACTGCTCGGCATCTATTTCAATTACCTCGTCATGAAAAAGCCTCTTGCGCTGGAATAAAAGAAGATAAAAAACACCGATGGTAATGGCCGAGTCGGCCACATTGAACACTGGCCTGAAGAAGATAAAGCGTTCTCCACCAACCCAGGGTACCCAGCTGGGCCAGGTTGTATTGATTATTGGAAAGTAAAACATATCGACTACCCTACCATGCAGAAACGAGGCGTACCCTCCGTCAGCAGGTAATAAGGTTGCTGGAGTGGCATATCCCGACTCACTAAAGATAAGCCCATAAAAGGCGCTATCGATAATATTACCTATTGCCCCGGCCATAATAAGCGCTATGCCAAGAACTAAACCTGCGGGCATTTTCTTTTTTATTAGCGATGCGATGTAGAAACCAATGAGAATTACGGCTACAATCCGAAAAATGCTAAGAGCCAGTTTACCGTACTCCCCCCAGAACTGAAGGCCAAAAGCCATTCCATAGTTCTCGGTAAAATGAATTAGGAACCAGTCGCCAATCACATTAAAACTTTGGCCAAGGCTCATATTAAGCTTAATCCAGAATTTTGAAAGCTGATCGACAACAAGAATGCTGCTAACCAAAAGGATAACCTTTGCGTGCAACGATAACTTCATGCTAAATTTATCATTAAAAACACAGAAAAGTGGCAATTACCTTGCCACCTTCTGCATCAATTTTGTTTGGAGTAAAAACTACCTTTGGTTGTTCTTTGCTTCAATGCTAAGGGTTGCATGGGGAACAACACGAAGCCTTTCCTTGTCAATAAGCTTACCGGTCTCCCTACAAACCCCATAGGTCTTATTCTCAATGCGCACCAAAGCGGCCTCTAGGTGTTGAATAAACTTAATTTGGCGCTGGGCCAATTTCCCAGCCTCTTCCTTCGAGAGGGTTGCGGCACCCTCTTCAAGCACTTTAAACGTGGGCGATGTATCCTGAGTATCGTTGCTCTCGCTCATGGTAATGGCACTCTTAAGGATATCGTAATCCTTACGGGCCTTATCGAGTTTTTGCAGAATTATCTCCTTAAATTCTGCCAACTCCTCATCGTTATACCTGGTTTTTTCTGCCATAACACAAAAATTTGCTAAATGTAGTAATTAACCGTAATATCACCAATACTACCCAATCTTTTCTACCTTGATAGATGTAAATAGATCGGTATCGAGTTCAACGCTCGATGCGCTTCCACAAGGCATTGCATCAACCATCAGAATATCAAGCGCTAGGGTTTGGCTTGCAATGTACTCCTTGTGGTTATCAATGGCCTGTTCTATTAGTTCATGCTTCAATATACTTATTTTTACCTTATCGGTTACATCAAAACCAGCATCTTTACGCAGATTCTGAATACGGTTGATCAGCTCGCGGGCAATACCCTCCTGCTTAAGCTCTTCGGTAATGGTTACATCGAGCGCCACGGTAAGCCTATCCTCGTTGGCCACCAGCCAACCAGGAATATCTTCAGAGATGATTTCTACATCTTCCAGAGTTACTGACTGATTTTCACCAGCAACCGTAATCTCGAACTTGCCATCACGCTCAATCTGGCTGATATCGGTTTGCGACATCCCCATAATGGCTGAGGACACCTCCTTCATCGATTTGCCAAAGCGTGGCCCTAGCGTTTTAAAGTTGGGCTTAATTTTTTTCACAAGAACTCCGGTCGAATCATCGAGATACTCGAGCTCTTTAACGTTTACCTCAGCAAGGATTAAGTTCTCAACACCCTGTAGCTGCTTACGGAACTGCTCGTTAAGCACAGGAACCATCATCTTGCTTAGGGGCTGTCTCACCTTGATATTCACCTTGCGCCTAAGGCCTAGCACCATCGACGAAAGGCTTTGGGCAATCTCCATTCTCTCCTCCAAATCCTTGTCAATTAGCTCCATTTGGGCTTTGGGGAATGATGATAGATGTACACTATCCTCGCTGTAGCGCGATGTAACAGCGTTAAGGTCGGTAAAAAGCTGATCGGCAAAGAAAGGCACGATTGGAGCGGCCAGCATAGCCACTGTTTCCAAGCAGGTATATAGGGTCTGGTATGCAGCAATCTTATCGGTATCGTACTCACCACCCCAGAAGCGCTTGCGGTTAAGCCTAACGTACCAGTTGCTAAGATTCTCGATTACAAAATCTTGAATTGCCCTACCGGCACGGGTTGGCTCGTAGCTGTTGTAGGCATCCTCCACCTCGGCAATTAGCGAGTTTAGCAGCGACATAATCCACCTGTCAATCTCCTGCCTTTGGGCAATGGGAACCTCAGGCTCGCTGTAGGTGAAGCCATCAACGTTGGCGTACAGCGAGAAGAATGAGTACGTGTTGTATAGCGTTCCGAAGAACTTGCGCTTCACCTCATCAACCCCATCGATGTCGAACTTGAGGTTATCCCAAGGCTGGGCGTTGGTAATCATATACCAGCGAAGCGGATCGGATCCATACTTCTCAATCACCTCGAAGGGATCAACAGCATTACCCAAGCGCTTGCTCATCTTGTTACCGTTCTTGTCGAGCACCAAACCATTGGATATGATATTCTTGAACGCCACCGAGTCGAACAGCATGGTGGATATGGCATGAAGGGTGAAGAACCATCCTCGTGTTTGGTCAACCCCCTCGGCAATGAAATCGGAGGGAAACTCTTCGCCAAAGTTTACCTTATTCTCAAATGGATAGTGTATTTGGGCATATGGCATTGCTCCCGAGTCGAACCAAACATCAATCAAATCGAGCTCGCGGAACATTTTCTTACCCGATGCAGATACAAGCACTATATCGTCGACAAATGGACGGTGCAGGTCGAACTTCTCGTAGTTTTCCTTTGAGTTGTCGCCGGGTTGGTACCCCTCAAGCGGGTTGGTTGCCATAAAGCCAGCCTTTACCGATTTTTCGCACTCGGCCTTCAGCTCCTCAACGGAACCTATGCAGATAAGCTCCTGCCGGTCGTCGGTTGCCCAAATGGGGAGCGGTGTGCCCCAGTAGCGCGAGCGCGACAGGTTCCAATCCACCAAGTTTTCGAGCCACTTGCCAAATCGTCCGGTTCCTGTGCTTGCAGGTTTCCAGTTTATGGTGTTGTTCAGCTCAAGCATTCGCTCCTTAACGGCTGTGGTTTTAATAAACCAGCTGTCGAGCGGATAGTATAGGATTGGCTTGTCGGTACGCCAGCAGTGTGGGTAGTTGTGGGTATGCTTCTCGATTTTGAAAGCCCTTCCCTCCTTCTTAAGCCATACGCTCAGATCCACATCGAGCGACGATCCATCGGTAGGCGGGTTGGGGTTATAATCGTTCTTCACAAAACAACCGGCAAATTCTTTATAGGCATCAACGTTTACGTAATTCTTTACGAATTCCGGATCTAAATCCTCGATGGCGTAGAATTTACCAGTCCGATCGACCATGGGCTCGGGGTTGAGCTGCTTATCGCGAAGGATAAGAGGGGAGATGCCAGCCACCTTGGCCACGCGGTCGTCGTCGGCACCAAAGGTAGGCGCTATGTGTACCACGCCCGTACCGTCCTCGGTTGTTACGTAGTCGCCAGCAATTATGCGGAACGCATCGCCCTCGGGCTTAACAAACGGGAATAGCTGCTCGTACTGAATACCTACCAAGTCGACTCCAACGTACTCGGCTAACACTTTGAATGGAATATTCTTGTCGCCGGGTTTGTAATCCTCAAAAGAGAGCTCAGCGTTCTCGGGCTTAAAGTATGCGTTTTGCAGATCCTTAGCAAGGATAACGGTTACGGGCTCGCCCGTATATGGGTTATAGGTGGCTATTTTAACGTACCTTATTTTGGGGCCAACGGCAAGCGCAGTGTTTGAGGGAAGAGTCCAAGGTGTTGTAGTCCAAGCCAAAACGAATAAATCGGTATTTATATCGCTAAAAAAGAATTCTGACTTTTCGTTCCTAATCACTTTAAATTGAGCTACGGCTGTTGTGTCCTTCACGTCGCGATAGCAACCGGGCTGGTTAAGCTCGTGGGTGCTTAATCCCGTTCCTGCTGCAGGAGAGAATGGCTGTATGGTCTTTCCCTTGTAAAGCAAACCCTTTTCGAATAGCTGCTTAAGTAGATACCATAGCGTTTCGATGTAACGGTTGTCGTATGTGATGTATGGGTCGTCCATATCTACCCAGTAGCCCATTTTATGGGTAAGATCTTCCCACAGGTCGGTGTACTTCATCACCTCGCGCCTACAGGTTTGGTTGTACTCCTCAACGGTAATTGATTTTCCAATATCCTCCTTGGTAATACCAAGCAGTTTCTCAACGCCAAGCTCAACGGGCAAGCCGTGGGTATCCCAACCAGCCTTACGATGCACCTGAAAGCCTTGTTGGGTTTTATATCGACAAAAAATATCCTTAATAGCTCTGGCCATCACGTGATGAATACCTGGAATACCATTGGCAGATGGAGGCCCCTCGTAAAAAACGTAGGCTGGGTGCCCCTCACGAATGGTTAAGCTCTTACGAAATGTATCGTTCTCTTCCCAGGATTTAAGAACATCCTTGTTTACCTGCGATAAATCTAACCCTTTGTACTCTTTAAACTTGGCTTTCACTTGACTACTGTATTATTATTACAATTATGATAAACAAATAGTTACGCCACACTAAGCGTTATTTTTTACCTTTTATTAAAATCTCACAAAGATAGGTTACAACGTGATAAAAACAAACCGTATTAACCGAAAAGGAGTATTTTGGCTGTTCAAAAATTGTGTGGTAAATTGCATCCTTAATTTGTAAATCGATGAAAGCACTAAAATACTGGAGGTCTAGCGTTTGGACTGTAATAATAATTCTGGCGACAACATTGCCAAGCAGTAGTATCCCCAAAAGCTCCCTGCTTCAAATTCCACACTTCGACAAGCTGGTCCATTTTGTGCTATTTTTTGTACTGGCCCTATTCATCCTGTCGGAACGAAACTCGCTTAGGCAGCAAGGGAAACTAGCTAACAGGGCGATAGCTTTTGCTTTAAGCATATCGATTGCATACGGATTAATAATTGAGCTGCTGCAGTATTTTCTGCTACCGACTCGCAGTGGTAGCCTATACGATTTTATGGCCAATGTGCTGGGTGCCATAATGGCTGTGGTTTTATACCGACTGGCTAATAGAATAACAGCTGGTTGGATATAGATATCATTTGACCTGAATAGCGAAAGCGTTTTATTGCTAATTTTACTATTCATTTCTATTTTGATTAATTGAGTGCACAGACTATTAGCCGCCATAGCATTTTCCCTAATTGCCTCGTTAGGCCAAGCCAACGAAAGGGATAGCACTGCCAGCAATTGGAAGGAAACCATTAGCTACCGAATTGAAAAGCTGGGCAAGGGCCTAAACCCAAAACTTTCGGGTAATAACCAGTACCAAGTTGCAGAAAAAAAACTGAGCAAGCCATTTGCTGTAAGGGTTACCGATAGCCTTGGTGAACCCATAGCCAATGTTAGGGTGTTCTTTGAAATTATTCAAGTGCCCGATGATGCTGAAGAGTTCGCTATAGAGCCGCTCTACTCGCGCACCGACAGCCTGGGCGAAGCCCATTGCTGGCTAACTCTTGGGAGCAAGCCGGGCGAGTATCAGGTAGCCGCTAAAATTAAAACCGAAAACCTTGAATCGTTTGTAATATTTACAGCACACGCCCGTAAGCAGAATTGGGTTCTGATGCTAAGCGTTGGGCTGCTAGGTGGCCTTGCCCTGTTCCTTATGGGAATAAACCTTATGAGCACTGGGTTTAGACATAGTGCGGGCGAAAAAATCCGATCGGTGCTTGGTACCCTAACGCAAAACAGGATATATTCAACCGGATTTGGTGCATTTATCACCATGGTTACCCAAAGCAGTAGCGCCACCACCGTTATGCTGGTTGGGTTTGTGCAATCGGGGCTATTGAAGTTTAGGCAAACCATTGGGATGATCTTTGGTGCGGCCATAGGAACCACCATCACCGTGCAGCTTATTGCATTTAGAATTGCCGACTACTCTCTACTGCTCGTTGCCCTGGGGTTTGCGCTTAATGCCTTTGGCAAAAGGGAGGGTGTAAGATTTGCAGGCGAAGCCATTCTGGGTTTCGGAATTCTTTTCTTTGGGATGCACCTCATGAGCGAGGCGATGTACCCGCTCAGAACCTTCGAGCCCTTTATCGATTTGCTGGGCAAGCTGCAAAAACCCATTCTGGGAATAATAGCTGGTACCATTTTTACGGCACTAATACAAAGTAGCGCCGCATTTATTGGAATTATGCTAACCCTGTCCACACAAGGGCTACTAAGCCTTGAGGCTGCTATCCCCTTGCTGTTAGGCGCCAACCTAGGAACATCAATTACTGGAATAATTGCAGGTATTACATCAAGCCGAGAGGCTCAAAAAGTGGCCATGGCCTACACGCTTTTCAAGCTGGTGGGTGTAGTAATTCTGGTTTGGATTATTGACCCCTTTGCTCAGCTGGTGAGATATATAACCCCCGATACCATAACCATTGGAACCAACGTAGCAGTGGAGAATACTCCTCGATTGATTGCAAATGCTCACACCATTTTCAATGTTCTTCTCACTTTGGTTGTGCTTCCGTTTACCAATGTTTACGCACGATTTATCGACTGGCTAATGCCAGCAAGGCCACCCAAAAGCCCAACCTTCTCAACAAAATTTATCGACAAAAATTTGCTTTCCACACCTACCATTGCCCTAAAGCTGGCTAAGCAAGAGGTAATAAGGCTAAGCGAGATTGTGGATAGAATGGTAAATGATATCATTACACCCTTTGTGGCCAAGGACAAATCGACCCTAAGCCGTATTGAGCGCGACGAGGTAAAGGTTGACTACCTTAGGGATCAGATTAATGCATACCTACTTGACCTTACCCGACAAGATGTTACAGACCAAAGCATACAGGAGGCTTTTCAGATAATGTACGCCGTAAAGGAGCTGGAGCAGATTGCCGACATTGTCTCGAAAAACCTTTTGGAACGGGCAAAGTGGTGGTTACAAGTTGAGCATGAATTCTCACCTGAGGGGAAAAAAGAGCTGCTGGAGTTTCACCAGCTTACCCAAAAGCAGCTAAAAAGGGCAAAGGCTGTGTTTTCGGATCTGAACCTTGAGAAGGCACAAAAAATGGCGCGAAAATACCAGGAGTATAAAGACTTTGGCCGTGAGCTGGAGCGGCAGCACTTCTCGCGGTTAAAACAAGATGTGAACAAGTCGGTTGCCAGCTCCAAAACCCACCTCGAGCTGGTGTCGATGTTCCGAACCATAGGTAGCCACGCCAACAACGTTGCCCAAATTATACTGGAGTGGCCTAGCAACAGGGAGTAATATCTCCAAAATATTATATGTTGGATAGGTAAACCTATTGGCTATAAATCGGTCATAATGGTTGTAAAACAGTTACCCTCATCATCTTAAAAAACACAGCAATTACTCACTACTAGCACTGCGCACCATGGATTACAAACTGTTAATGGGTTGCTTTGTGGCTTTTGTCGCCCTGGTAAATCCTTTTCAAAAGGTTTTTGTGGTAACCTCGCTCCAGCAGCAGTTCGATGTTAGGACCACCCGCTCAATTTCGGTTAAGGCCACTTTCACTGCATTTGCAATTCTACTCTTCTTTCTACTAGTTGGAAATGTGGTTTTTAACTACGTGTTCCGAATTGAGCTCTTTGCCTTTCAAATAACCTGCGGAGTGGTTCTGTTTTACAACGGCATCAATGGGTTGCAAAAGGGAATGTTTATTAAGCTTGACAACAATATGACGATGAAGGATATTGTTACCGTGCCCATTGCGTTGCCGATGATTGCCGGCCCAGCAACAATAACTGCAGCAGTAACCTTTCCTGCGGAGTTTGGTAAACTTTTCACCATTATATCGATGGTGGCAGCGCTGGGGATAAACCTAATATTTATGCTGTATGCAAATGTAATAGGCAAGGTAATGGCGCGATACAACATGATGAACCCCTTGATTAGAATTTTTGGACTTATTGTGGCAACCATTGGGGTACAAATGGTGTTCAATGGCCTGAAAAGTTTTATTGCTTCTATTTAGTGGAGGGCGATAAAAATTAAGGACTTTCTGTAAGTATTTAAAGTCAGAATTTACGGAGGATAAGCTTAACGAAAACATATGCTGTTTGGGCTACAATGCCAATATCGAGCCACAAGTTCCACTCTCTAACATATCTAATATCATCCTCTATACCCTCGGAAAACTCAATCTTTTCGTAGGGGTTTTTAAGCTGCCGAAGGCAGGTGATGCCAGGCTTCACAGCCAACCGTTCGCGCTGCCAGGGCATATACTGTGCAACATGCTCGGGGGTATGTGGCCTTGGGCCAACCAGCGACATTGAGCCAGTGAGGATATTGATGAGCTGGGGTAACTCATCGATATGTGTAACTCGAAGAAAAGATAAGACTTGTTGCATTCTACTCCCCGGTTTCTCGGCTAGGGTTTTTAGCTTAATGATTCTGAAGTGCCTGCCATTCTTACCTACTCGCTCCTGGACAAAGAAAGGATTTTCACATAAACCAATCCAAAGCCATAGGCAGATAATGAGAAGAAAGGGGAAAAGGATTAGCAATAGGATGAGGGCCAAAAATCTATCGGAAATATTCTTAATCAACAGCACGGCAACAGCAAGTTTCTTTGGTTAAACAGTAAAAATTGATACCAAAGATAGCACAATATGCTGGCAAACCTAAGCCCTTTTCTTGCATATACTAGAAATTTGGTGACCAAATATGGTAAGATGTGTTTACTGCAAAGAAGGATCATACCCATTCCACAAGCAGCAGTTTGAAGAACTCTACAACCCGACCCTACTCCCAATGTCTCTATAAAAGTTGTTTTTATGCCACCAAACAAAAATACTTTAGTAATAATTTGAGAATAGTAGATTAATTTGATACTTTTATTGAATATTTACTAAATATGAATGCGAAAGAATACATAAAACATCTGTTATCAATTGAAAACTACTCCTTTTCATTGGGTGAGATTACTCAAGAAACTGCGGGAAGTCGCAATTCATTAAAATTCGAACTCCATAGATTATCAGAGAAAGGGGAGATAGTAAATCTCCGAAAGGGATTTTATTTAATAATCACTCCCAGATACTCGAAAGCAAAAAAACTTCCAATTCAACTTTACTGTGAGAAACTATTTAAGTATTTGGATAGAAACTATTACATTGGTTTGTTCTCAGCCGCAAGGTTATATGGTGCAAGTCATCAGCAAACACAGAGAGATTACCTGATTACTGAAAAGCCAAAATTAAACGATATATCAAAGAATACTATAGACATTCGATTTTTCACAACAACCAACTGGTCACATAAAAACATTCGGCAAATGAAATCAGATGCAGGCGTTTTTAATGTTTCTAGTCCTGCATTAACAATTGTTGATTTAATACACTACCAGACAAAAATAGGCGGAATAAATAGAATACTTACGACAATTGAGGAGCTTGCTGAAGAGTTAAAAGAGTTGGATATTTCGGAACTTTTAAGCTGGTATCCGAATAAAAGTGCTTTGCAAAGATTTGGCTTTATGCTTGAAAAACTTGGGATGCATAAAGATTTTCAAGAAATGATTTTTTCAGAGTTGGCTGCAAAAAAATTCTTCCCCGTTTTACTAAGTCCAAAATCAAAAGAGAAACCTGGTGCGGTTCATAATAGATGGAAAGTTTATGCTAACGTGACATTGGAAAGTGATTTATGATACCCAAGCCTTATATAGCAAAGTGGCAGGAGTATGCACCGTGGAAAGAATTTTCACAGGTTGAGCAGGATTTGATTATTTCCCGAGTTTTAGTGGAAATTTTTTCTGATGACTTTCTTAGAGAAAACCTTGCATTCAGAGGTGGAACTGCTTTGCACAAATTATACCTTAAGCCAGCCCCTAGATTTTCCGAGGACATTGATTTAGTACAAATCAAGCCTGGCCCAATAAAACCGATAATGGAACGAATTGAAGAAGTTATAAACTTCTTTGAAGAGAAGAGATCTACCCAAGTTGGCGGACACGGCGCAAAAGCATTATATCGTTTCACATCGGAATACGAAGAAATACGAATGCGAATAAAACTAGAAATAAACTGCAAAGAACATTTTAATGTGCTTGATTGGGTTGATTTTCCTCTTGAAGTTAAAAGCGAATGGTTCTCTGGTAAAGCAGAATTGAGAACTTACAATATAAACGAGCTTCTGGGAACAAAGCTTAGGGCATTATATCAAAGGAGTAAAGGAAGAGATTTATTTGACTTGGATTACTCTCGCCAACATATTGATATAGACTATGAGCAAATCATAACTTGTTTTAAGGAATACACTTCATTTGCAACGGGGAAAAGACCACCAAGTAAAAAAGAGTTCTTACTTAACATTGAAGAGAAGGCGACTAGTGCAGAGTTTGCCGGTGATATGGAAGCACTACTAAGGCCAGAGGTTAAATACAATCAGAGTGAAGCTTTTGAATGGATTAAAAATGAGCTGATTATAAATCTATAGCGGTAGCACCCCAATAGTTATGCTAACACCCACCACGCGGCACCGACACATCTACCACCACCTCATCGCTGGCTGGTTGCGATGATTTTGCTCCGTTGGGCATAAGCGTACCGTAGCTATGGCGCATCTTCTCGTCGGAGTAGTGAAAGAACGATGGCGTAGGGTTCTTAACCACTCGATTGTTGGCAATTTCGAAACCTCCATTGAGCACCTTAAACCCATAAAAGCCATTCATCGTTAGCAGGGCGTTAGCCCGTATGGCTTCAGCCTCACTATTTGCATACAGCACCTTCAACTTATCGCTGCGCCCCTCTATATACTCGGCATAATCGCTGTGAAAAAGTTTGCTCAAAGGTACATTTATGGCGTTGGGAAGATGACCCTGTTGGTACTGCTCATCAGTTCTAATATCGATAAAAAGGATATTGGGATCATTAGACCTAACTGCCAACGCCAGATCGTAGAGCGAGAATGATGACTCCAAGCTAACCATCATCTCCATCTGCTCCTGCACGGAGTGCTTGTAGGGCGATGTAAGTAGCTTCTTACCCACCATCGACAGAAGGAGAATACCTGCAATTATGCTTATAACAATAGTTAGTATATGCTTTTTCATGGCTTATCGGTTTTT
>Ga0334893_1000519_pt1 | contig 50271 bp, 44 predicted proteins | sample GraSluR3_MG_5_FD_207218 | JGI IMG/M metagenome (GOLD analysis project Ga0334893, IMG submission 207218) | Sludge microbial communities from methane-producing bioreactor in Wageningen University, Netherlands - Granular Sludge_09_05-R3 | ecosystem: Engineered > Bioreactor > Anaerobic >...
ACCCCCTGCTTGTAAGGCAGGTGCTCTCCCAACTGAGCTATTCGCCCTTTCACAGCGGCGTAAATCATTATACTTAACTTTCGTAAATATGTCAACTATCATTTTGAAGAAATTTCAAACAATTATTCCAGATTATTTACGAGTTCCTTGAACATCATGCCTCTTTGTTCAAAATTGTTAAACATGTCAAATGATGCACACGCAGGTGATAATAACACATTATCGCCAACTTTGGCAACCCTTTTTGCTGCAAAAACTGCTTCTTCTAATGAAATAGTTTGAATTATTTCAATCTCCTTATTGTTTTTAACCATTGCTTTTGTAACTGATTCTCTAATTTTATGTGATGTCTGCCCTAGCAAGATTAATGACTTCACTTTCTTAACAATATAATCCCCTAACTCATCAAAAGAAATATACTTGTCAGATCCGCCTGCAATTAAAATTATGTCACTATCAAAAGATTTAAGCGCTGCAATTGCTCTTGTTGGTGAACTTGCTATAGAGTCATTAAAATACTTAACACCATCTACCTCTCTTACAAATTCAAGTCTATGCGGGACTCCAGCAAAAGTTTTTGCAACATATCTGATTGAGTTCACATCAGCACCAGCTGAACTGGCTAAAGTAGCTGCAGCTAAAATATTCTCTATATTATGTCTACCAAGAAGCTTGACTTCATTTACATGACATATCAAATGTAATCCCTTTTCATCTTTGATATATAGTGATTCTTTATCTAAATAGGCCCCAGAATCAACTTGTTTTTTCATGCTAAATGATAATACATTACTTTTCGCTTTATCCAATATAATTTTAGAATCTGTATCATCTTCGTTAATGATTATCCAATTTGAAGGATCTTGGTTTAAGAAAATATTAAACTTCGAATCAACATACTCTTTATAGTCTTTATGATAGTCAAGATGATTAGGACTTAAATTTGTAATCAAGCTAAACCTAGGACTTTTCTCCATATGCATTAACTGAAAACTACTTAGTTCTAATACTATTTTATCTTCTGGCAAGTAAGTTTCTACCTCATTAATTAATGGCTTACCGATATTACCCCCAAGATGAACTTTCATACCACTTTTCTCAATCATTAATGCTGTCATTGTGGTAGTTGTTGTTTTCCCATCACTTCCTGTTATTCCAATAATATCGCAAGGAGCCATTTCAAATACAAGTTCAATCTCACTTGTTATTTTTGCACCATTATTTTTTGCAATTTCTATCTCGTTAAGATCTGGCCTTAAGCCTGGAGAGCGAAAGACATAATCAAACCTTTGCTTTTTCAAAACACCTAGATAATTCTTGCCTAATGAAAAACTGACATCTAGTTTTTTTAGTTTTAGATATCGTTCTCCCAAGCTATCAGCATCTTTCTGGTCACAAGCAATGATATTGGCTCCATGACGCTTTAAGAACTTGATTAAAGGTATATTGCTTATCCCCAAACCTAAAACGGCTACGTCCCTATTTTTCCAATGGCTTAAATCAGATTGATTACAAAAAGACAAAATAAACACCTCATTCTTTAAGTCTGCTTAAACAGCTACATTATATCATGTTGTCTTAGATTAGACTAAAGAAAATATCATCATAACCTGGCCATGGCCATGAGTCTTTACTAACTTTTTTCTCTAACAGATCGACTGCTTCTCTTAGTTTTTTCATTATAGGATTTATTTCTTTTCTAATATAATAAGCAGATTCATAGCTTATACCTTTGTTTCTTACTTCATCTACAAGATCTTCTAATTTATCGCTATAAAATCTAGACTCATATATAAGGTTTGCAATAATATCTATATTCTTTTTATTTATCTCTGATAATCCTTTACTCGAGTAGCTATTAACTGAGTCATATATATCTATATACTCCTTAAGATATCTATTCATATTAGGCACTAAATACCTATCAACTAGCTCAATCATAGTCATAGCTTCTATCTTTTTTAACTTATAATAGTTTTCATATAAAATCTCATGTCTTGATTCTAACTCTGTCTGACTTAAAACTCCCATTTTTGTAAATAGATTAACTGATTTTTTATCAATTAAGTATGGGATTGATTCTATAAAAGACTCAACATTTGGTAATCCTCTCATTGCAGCTTCTTCCTGCCAAACTTTTGAATACCCATCACCATTGTAAATGACACGTTTATGTTTTTGATATAATTCTTCAATTATGCTAATGATAGACCGCGTCTCATCATTGTCTAAAATATCACTAATCTTAGAAAAAGAATCTGCTATTATTGTATTCAGAACTGTACAAGAATCGGCTATGGACATCGATGAGGCAACCATTCTAAACTCAAACTTGTTTGCAGTAAATGCAAATGGAGAAGTTCTGTTTCTATCAGTAGCATCATTCATAAATAATGGTAAAGTTTTAACACCAAGTTGCAAATGTCCATTCCTTTGACATCCAGATTTTTCTTTTTTACCTAAATCATCTAATATACCTGACAGATAATCTCCTAAAAATATTGAGATTATAGCTGGTGGAGCTTCTGCTGCCCCTAATCTTTCATCATTTCCTGGTGTAGATGCTGCTAATCTAAGTAATTCTGGATAAGTATCTACAGCTCTAATAATAGCAACCAAAACTAACAGAAATCTTAAATTATCTTCAGGATTATCTCCTGGCTCGAGCACATTTTCTCCATTTACGCAAAGTGACCAGTTTACATGTTTACCTGAGCCATTGATTCCTGCGAAGGGTTTCTCATGTAATAAACATTCCATATCATGCCTATTAGCTACTTTTCTTAAAATATCCATTATCAATTGGTTTTGATCAGTTGCTACATTCGCTGTATTAAAAATTGGAGCAAGTTCAAATTGCCCTAATCCAACTTCATTGTGCTCGGTTTTCACTGCAACGCCAAGTTTCCATAATTCAATATTTACCTCTTTCATGAATTTTTGAATTCGTTCCTTAATGGTTGCGTAATAGTGATCATCTAAATCTTGTCCTTTAGGAGGAAGTGAGCCAAACAATGTTCTACCAGTATAAATTAGGTCAGCTCTTTTCTTATATAGTTCTTTGTCTATCAAAAAATACTCTTGCTCAGCTCCAACATTTGGATAAACTTCACTGCACTCATCAAATCCTATCATTTTCATTAGTCTCTTAGTTTCTTTTGTTAATACTTCAATTGATCTTAGCAATGGGGTTTTTTTATCAAGAGCATCACCATAATATGAGCAGAATGCAGTAGGGATGCATAAAACACCATCTTTAACAAATGCTGGTGATGTACAATCCCATGTTGTATATCCACGAGCTTCAAAAGTAGATCTAATTCCACCACTTGGAAATGACGAAGCATCTGATTCACCTTTTATAAGTTCTTTTCCAGAAAACTGTGCTAAAACTCCATCTTCCGTTGGGTTTAAAAAGGCATCATTTTTTTGTGCAGTTAACCCAGTCATTGGCTGAAACCAATGGCAGTAGTGTGTAGCACCTTTATCCATTGCCCAATCTTTCATTACTGTAGCGATAACATCTGCTATATGTGGCGCCAACTGATTTCCATTCTTTAAATTGTCTTTAAACTGAAGGTAAATGTTTCTAGGCAACTTTTCTTTCATGACTGATTCGCTGAAAACGCTCTCTCCGAATATTTCGTGTGCAACAACGTGTTTTTTCATATAAATCCCCCTGTAAAACGAACAATAGTATTCTATCACATACTATAGTACGTCTTTTTTGTCTACATGAAAGATTATATATCTATGTGTTTAAAATTGCAACAAAAAAAGAACTCAAATTTGAGTTCTTTTTAGTCTAACAAACCTTCTTCACACTCTTTTGATAAAACAACTCTGACAATTCTATTTCCATCTATCTCTAATACCTTTACTTTGTGTCCAATGCAAAGATCAAGTTCCTCTTCAATTACTGGCACTCTTCCTAATTTCTCATAAATCAGACCTGACAGGGTGTCGGATTCTTCTTCTGAAAAATCTATGCCAAGTAATTCAGATATTTTTGACAGGCTAAGTCTTGGATCTACAGATATAGTACCATCAATATTTTCAGAGATCTCAGGTATCTCGTCTTCATCATACTCATCTTGAATTTCTCCAACTATCTCCTCAATAATATCTTCTAATGTTACCAATCCTTCTGTTCCTCCATACTCATCTAAGACAATTGCTATTTGAATTCCTCTTTCTCTCATCTCATGAAGTAAATCTCCAACGAGTCTGCTTTCAGGAACAAAGAATGGTTCTCTTAATATATTTCTTATCATATCTTCATCTATACGTTCTTCATTTAGAGTCAAGTCCATTAAATCTTTAGCATTTATAATACCAATGATGTTATCAATAGTGTCTTCATATACAGGTATTCTTGTGTATCCTGACTCAATAATTAAATCAATAACCTCGTCAAAACCATCTTCAATATCAGCAGCTGCCATGTTTACTCTTGGCACCATAATATCTCTTAAATATGTTTCGCCTGTTTCAAACACACTGTGAATCATCATTCTCTCTTGTTCTTCAACACTACCTTCTTCTTCGCCTAAAGTTACCATAGTTTTTATAGACTCTTCTGTAAGAGTATACACTGAATCCGAAGAGCTAAGTCTTTCTCTAAGAACAAGTTTATTAATTTTATTAAATATGATAATCAATGGGTAAAACATTTTATCAAGGAATCTTATAAACTTAGCAAATCTCAAACTGATTTTCATTGCATGCTTTGCAAACAGGTTCTTTGGAATAATTTCTGAAAACAATAATACTGCTAATATCATTAACAGAGTTGTCGTTGCGACATTTGAGCCAAATAACCCTAAGTCTAAGGTAATGTTGGTAGCCAAAACAGTAGTCATAACACCTGTTAAGTTAGTACCAATAAGCACGATTGTTATAATCTTCTGCATGTCTTTTAGAAGATTGTCTAATACTATAGCATCATTTCTTCCTTCTTGTGCTAGAGATTTTACAGCTATTTTATCAACAGACAAAAAAGCGATTTCACTTCCCGCAAAAATTGCTCTTAAAGCAAACATAGTAAAAAACAAAATTATTTTAATTAATATTATCGGAGACATATTAAGCGCCTCCTTTAACATTAAGATCTGTCAACTCATCAAAATCATATTCATCTATTATGTCACCAACAATAACTTCAAGCAGATCTTCTAAAGTAACAAGCCCTAAAATCGTACCTTTAACGTCTCTAACTATTGCCATGTGTCTTCCTTTTTGACGCATCTGCATAAGCATAAAAACACCTTTATCGTTCGGTCTACAATAACTAGGAGCTCGCATAACTTGTGCAACTGGAATATCAAACTCTTTATCTCTTAAATATTCAAGTAAATCTTTAGCATATATTATCCCACATATAAAATCTATGTCACTTTTTCTACTTAATACTGGTAATCTAGTGTACCCTTCTTCTGAAAGCAACGTTGCAGCTTCCTTCACTGTTGCTTCCTCATCTATCATTATAATTTCATCTTTTGGAATCATAATATCTTTAACTAATAAGTCTGTACTTTTAAAAATATTATAAATTAGATTCTTTTCATCTTCTTCAACGGTTCCATACTCTTCACCTATTGAAACTGCTGTTTTAATTATTTCTTCTGTGAAAGCCTCTTCCCTAGTATCATTGTCTTTAATAGTCTTACCTATAAACATATTAGCAATAGTGTTTACAATACATACAACAGGCTTTAAAATAACACTTATTGGATTTATAAATCCTACAACTCTAAAAGCGAAACCTTCAGAATCATTTGCTGCTAAAGCTTTTGGTGTAATTTCTCCAAAAATTAAAAGTAATCCTGTTGTTATCAATGTAGCTATTATTGAACTAAGGTCTTTTGACAAAGCATCACTAGTTAGAGCTATTATAAATACTGTTACTAAACTAGTAAAAGCTATGTTAACAGCAGTATTGCCTACTAATAATGTAGTAAGTAATTTATCTGGGGTTTCTAACATAAAAGAAATCTTTTTAGCTCGTACTGATCCTTCATCTCTTAATTCTCTCAAACGATAGTTAGCTATTCCAAAAAAAGCAGTTTCTGAACCAGAAAATAGTCCAGAAAAGAATAATAATACAAACATAAGTAGTAACGTTATACTACTTCCCGGGTCTTCCAAGACATCTCACTCCTAAAATCATTTTTTTTATCATACATATTCTACTTGTTTAACGTCACATAAGCAAGTTTTTTACTAGTTTTATAGCTAACTGTTTTAATAGATTATAGGAATACTTCTTTTATTTATGTTGTAATATTAATAAAAAACTGTCAGACGACTAGTTATTTTTGCTATTTTGAAGGATTTTCACTGAAATTGTCTAATTAAAATAGACGGAGGTGAATTTATGCCAGCTAATTTAACACCACAGTTTTATGAAGCAAGAGAGAGATTCCACCGAGCATCAACAAACGATGATAAAGTAAAAGCTTTGGAAGAAATGCTAAGGACTATCCCTAAACACAAAGGGACAGATAAAATGCAAGCAAACATAAAAAAGCAGTTATCCAAAGTAAAAGCCGATAGTATTAAGCAAGCTTCACAAGGCAAACAAAAACCATTTTGGATAATAGATAAGCAAGGTGCTGCAAGAATAGTACTAGTAGGTGCTGCAAACACAGGAAAATCAAGCTTTTTACAAGCCGTAACTAATGCAAAGTCTACTATTGCTGATTATCCGTTTACAACACAAAAACCAATCCCTGGTATGGCTATACATAAGCATGTTCAGTTTCAAATCATAGACCTGCCACCATATAACTCAAGTAGCCCTGGATGGATGAATGAAGTAATAAGAACTTCAGACTTAATTCTGATGTTTCTTGATATGAGTAGCGATAACGTTCTTACTCAGCTTGAAGAAACAATTGGTACTTTCAGAGAAAATAATATTAATATTATTTCACCTCTTGAAACTGAAGATGTTGAAGAAGAAATTGACGATGAAGAGCTATTTGTTGACGCAAACTCAAGAAATACGATAATTATTGGTAATAAATATGATTCAAATGAATGCAACGAAATATTTGAATTATTTTTAGAATACAAGGATATGCTAGAAGTTGAATTGCCTATCCACAAAATTTCATGTACAAAAAACCTATACATAAATGAGTTACTTGACAATATTTTTAATTATCTTCACATAATTCGTGCTTATACAAAAGCTCCTGGCACTGAGCCAAATTTTGAAGAACCAGTAGCTTTAAGAAAAGGAGCTACTCTAATTGACCTTGCCATGGAAATACACAAAGATTTTGCAAATAAACTAAACTTTGCAAAGGTGTGGGGAAAAAACACGTTTGATGGGCAAAAAGTGTCCAGAGATTATGTTATATGTGATGGTGACATTGTAGAATTTCATATATAAGAAAAAGGCTACTCAAATATAAGTAGCCTTTATTTTCATTGGCACATGTAAGTCTGTAAGCCGGGTTCTGTCAAAAGTAATCATCTATCTAGGGCAATAGTTGCCTATTACCTCATGCGACCAACCCGGAGACTGGACGGGCAATCCTTATCATCTCCCTATTCGGTCTTGCTCCAGATGGGGTTTACCAAGCCAACTAGTCACCTAGCTGCTGGTGAGCTCTTACCTCACCGTTTCATCCTTACCAAAAAGGCGGTTTTATTTCTGTGGCACTATCCTTAGGGTTACCCCCACTTGGCGTTACCAAGCATCCTGCCCTTTGGAGCCCGGACTTTCCTCAGATAAGGCTTTTCAGCGTTTATCCGCGATTACTCAACTTACACGTTTACCAGCTATTTATTATATCATACCTATCTCAAATATCAATTTTTTTCAATTACTAAGTATCTGCCACACTCATCACACTTAGCAGTTTTGTGATTATTTATGTCTCTTAATGTTCTGCTTGGAATCTTTACGTGACAACCACCACAAATCCCATCCTGCTTTATATAGCAAGCAAGTTGGAAGCCAAGCCTTTCACCTTTTGTCTTATACTCATTTAGTAATTTATCAGAAATTTTAGATTCCAGCTTAATTATCTCATCTTGGAGTGATTTAATTTTATCTTCTAACACTTGAATTTCTTTAGCATAATTAAACCTGACTTCTTCTATAAGTTTTGAGAGCTTTTCTTCTTCTAAGCTATATTTATCAATTTCATCTCTAAATAGCTCTCCTTCTTCAAGTTTTCTCATAAGCTCTTCTTCATAGTTATTGACTAGCTCTCTATTATTGTCTTTTTCTTGCAACATATAATGTAGTTCTTTGCTATTACTTTTACCAGAATATATTTCTTCCTCTAAGCTGCTTAGCTCCTCCTGAACATCAATCAACTTAATCTCTAATTCTCTATATGCTTTAACGTTAAGCTCTAAACTCTCATTATAGTTATTCAGACTCTCTTTAATAGTTTTAAATCTAATCAATAAACTATCCAGTTCTTTCTCTTTTTCTATTTCTGACAAAACTAGCTTCTCATCTTGCAACTGCTTTTCCAGATTTTGAATATCTATTAAGGTGACTAGGTCTTCATACATATTAACACTCCATTCAAAAATAAAACTATAAGCTGTTTAGATGATTATTAAGCAAATCAATCTTTTCAGCAAAGTCATTTCTTTTCTTAATAATATCATTATTTTTATCTTTTGGCATTTGTTTTATAATACTTTCGTAATGCTGTATATCTCTTTTGATATTTAGCTTATATAATTCCACCTCATCAAAATGTTCAAGTTTTCCATACTCTAGCTCAATTTCTGAATACTCTTCAGACTTCCCTTTTACAGCTTTCAATATCTGATATATGAATCCATTTTCTAAAACTAGTCTCTCTTTTATTATTTTCTCATTATTCTCAATTAACCAAGATCGCACAAGTTTACTATTATTTTGTGGTTGTAAAACTAAAAAATTCAATTCATTTACAAGTTCAGTGTCATTTTCTAATATTGTTTTTATTGTATAGCCACCCATTCCAGCAATTACCACACCATTGACCTTTTTACTACTCAAAGGTTTAAGACCCGGCCCTAGTAAAGTCTCTATTCTCTCCTGTATTCCAGCACTGTTAATTTGTTCTCTAGCTTGTTCTAATGGCTTTTTAGCAATATCACAAGCATACACTTTATTTGCTTTACCACTTTTAACTGCATAAATAGCTAAAAACCCATGATCAGTTCCAATATCTGCAATAGCATCACTGATAGGAACTAAATCAGCTATTGTTTTTAATCGCTTTGATAAACTACTATTATTCATATATTTTCCACCTTCTAAAAAAATACTGCCAGTGTACACTGGCAGTATAATCTAAATGTAATCTTGTAATGAATTAACATCAATGCTAGTACCATCTGATACTTCTTTTAGTACTTGTAACATTGCAACAGCTGTATCTAAAGATGTTAAACACGGAATCCCCATCTCTGAAGCAGCTCTTCTAATCTTAAATCCATCTGTTGTAGATTTCCTACCATGTGTTAATGTATTTAAGACTAATTGTATCCTATTATTCTTAACATAATCAACTACATGTGGCCATCCTTCAGATATTTTGTTTACTCTTTCACATTCAATATCATTATCACTCAGAAACTTGGCTGTACCACTAGTAGCATAAATTTTAAACCCTAACTTTGCAAACTCTTTTATGTATGGAAGAATTTCTTCTTTATCTTTATCTGCAATTGTCGCTAAGATAGACCCTTCTTGAGGGAGTTCTAATCCTGCACCTATAAATCCTTTATATAGTGCTTTGTAGTAGTTTTTGTCAATCCCTAAAACTTCCCCAGTTGATTTCATCTCTGGACCTAAATGTGCGTCAACCATTTCTAGTTTAGAGAATGAGAATACAGGAACTTTAACTGCATAAAAATCTTTTCGCTTAATAATCCCATCTGTATATCCCATGTCAGAAAGTTTCTCACCAAGCATGGCTAAAGTCGCTAGTTTAACCATTGGGATATCTGTTATTTTACTTAAGTAAGGGATAGTTCTTGAAGATCTAGGGTTTACCTCTATAACATAGACATTATCATTATTAACTATATACTGGATATTAAGAAGCCCCTTAATTTCAAGTGATTTTGCTATTTTTATTGAATAGTCTTCGATTTTACTAAGAGCTGTCTCACTTATTGTCCTTGTTGGGTAAACAGCTATACTGTCTCCAGAGTGAACTCCAGACCTTTCTATATGTTCCATTACTCCTGGCATTATAACTGTTTCTCCATCACTAATGGCATCAACTTCAGCTTCTTTTCCAAAAACATATTTATCAATTAGTATAGCTTGATTCTGAGCAGCCTTTAAAGCTTTAATCATGTACTCTTTTAACTCACTGTCTTTATATACAACTTCCATGGCCCTACCTCCAATTACATATGAAGGTCTAACTAATACCGGATACTCAAGTTTGTTAGCTGTCTTAATTGCTTCCTCAACCGACTTAACAACAGCACCTTGTGGATATGGTATGTTAAGGCTTTCAAGCAACTTGATAAACTTATCTCTGTCTTCAGCTATATCAATTTTTTCAACACTAGTACCAATAATCTTCACATTTGCTCTATTCAAAGGCCCAGCTAAATTTATAGCAGTTTGCCCACCAAATTGCACAACAGTTCCTACTGGTTTCTCCTGTTCAATTATGCTTATAGTATCTTCAAAGGTTAAAGGTTCAAAATATAACCTATCTGATATATCAAAATCCGTACTAACTGTTTCTGGATTATTGTTAATAATTAGCGCTTCATAGCCTGCTTCCTTTATTGCTTCTACACAATGAACTGAGCAATAATCAAACTCTATTCCTTGTCCAATTCTTATCGGTCCAGAGCCGATTACTAATATCTTTTCCTTTTCAGTAGGCAACAGTTCATTGTGCTTTTCGTAGGTAGAGTAAAAGTATGGGGTTTGTGCTTCAAATTCACCAGCACATGTATCTACCATCTTATATGTAGGCATTAAATTATTCTTCTCTCTCATGCCCTTTACAAAAAGCTCTTCTACGTTTGCTATTTCTGCTATCTCTTTATCAGAAAAGCCTATATCCTTAAGCTCTTCCAAAAGACCATCTGATAATCCATACTTAGTCAATTGCTGTTCTGCATTTACAATTTTACTTATACTCTGCAAGAAAAATGCATCTATACCAGTAAGTCTATGTAGTCTACTTATAGAATAATTCCTTCTAAAAGATTCTGCTAAAGCAAACAATCTTCTGTCATCTGGCTCAACCAGAGCTATCTGAAGATAAGTATCATTCAAGCTTTCTATCTCTTCACTTCTTAAACCATACTTGTCTATTCCCAGAGAACGTATAGCTTTAAGCAAAGCTGCTTCTAGGCTTCTCCCTATAGACATCACTTCACCTGTTGCTTTCATTTGGGTCCCTAGTGTTCTTTCTGCATAATCAAACTTATCAAATGGCCATCTTGGCATTTTAACTACCACGTAATCAAGTGTTGGTTCAAAACAAGCTTTTGTTTTATTAGTAATAGTGTTTTCTATTTCATCAAGGGCATATCCTAATGCTATTTTTGTAGCTACTTTAGCTATTGGGTATCCTGTAGCTTTTGATGCTAAAGCACTAGATCTACTTACTCGTGGATTGACTTCAATTAAGTAATACTGCATGCTACTTGGATCTAATGCAAACTGTACATTACATCCCCCTTGAACGCCTAAAGCTCTGATTATTTTCAAAGATGCTGTTCTCAACATTTGATATTCTTTATCAGAAAGTGTTTGGGTCGGAGCTACAACTATACTGTCACCAGTATGGATTCCAACTGGGTCGATGTTCTCCATATTACATATTGCGATACAATTATCATAGCTGTCTCGCATTACTTCATATTCAATTTCCTTCCAACCTTTTACACTTTTCTCAATTAAGACTTGATTAATCCTACTGTGTTTAAAGCCTCTAAGTGTTATTTGGTCCAACTCATCTTCGTTATTAGCAACTCCTCCACCTGTACCACCCATAGTAAAAGCAGGTCGTATAATAACAGGGTACCCAATCTCATTAGCAATCTTCTTTGCATCTTCTAAGGTTGACACTGTATCACTTTGTAAAACAGGCTCCCCTATTTCTTCCATAAGACTCTTAAATAAATCTCTATCCTCAGCTTTGTCAATAGCTTCTAGAGGCGTGCCAATTAGCTTGACGTTATATTTCTCTAATATCCCCTTTGAGTTAAGTTCTATAGCCATATTTAGCCCTATTTGACCACCTAATGTAGCTAATAGACTATCAGGCTTTTCTTTTTTTATTATTTTTTCTATTATGTCTGAGGTTATTGGTTCAATGTATGTCCTATCTGCCATTTCTTTATCAGTCATTATTGTAGCTGGATTACTATTGACGAGAACAACCTCTACGCCTTCCTCTTTTAATGCTCTACAGGCTTGGCTTCCAGCATAGTCAAACTCAGCTGCTTGTCCTATTACAATAGGGCCTGAACCAATTACAAGTACTTTGTTAATATCTTTATTTTTTGGCATCATTCTAACCCCTTTTCACAGAATTCAAAAATTTATCAAATATATATTGTGCATCAGACGGACCAGGCGAGGCTTCTGGGTGAAACTGCACTGATGAAATATTATGATGAATGTGTTTTATACCTTCAACAGAGTCATCTGTTAAGTTTATGTGTGTAATCTCTAAATCTGTTCCTTTAATTGATTCTTTATCTACTGCATAGCCATGATTTTGAGCGGTAACATATATTCTTCCATTACATAAATCTTTAACTGGGTGATTGCCACCTCTATGGCCAAATTTCATTTTGAATGTCTTAGCACCAAAAGCCAGTGCTAAAACTTGGTGGCCTAAGCAAATGCCAAACATTGGTAGTTTTCCTACTAAGCTCTTGGCCAATTCAACTACATGAGGAATATCCTGAGGGTCTCCAGGTCCATTTGAGAACAATAAAGCATCTAATTCATATTTCATTATATCGTTAGCAGATGTATTTGCTGGAAATGATACAACCTGGCAATTTCTTTTAACTAAATTTCTTATTATGCTTCGTTTTGACCCGCAATCTACTAAACCAATTTTCGTTTCGCCTTGCCCTTGAACAAATATAGATTTTGTTGTCACTTCATTTACTAGATTGCTTGTATCAAATTGATATTCTTTAACACTTTCAATAAGTTTATCATCATCTAGATCACTTATTGTTATAAGCCCTTTCATTGATCCCTTATCTCTGATTCTTATTGTCAATGCTCTAGTGTCTATACCTGATATTGCTACTATTTCATGTTCTTGGAGATACTCAGCTAAACTTATATCAGCTCGAAAATTACTATAATCATGACATATTTCCTTTACTACTAAGCCTTTAATATGAGGTTTTTCTGACTCTGTATCGTTTAGTATACTGCCATAATTACCTATCAATGGATAAGTTAAAGTAACAATTTGACCTCTAAATGAAGGGTCAGTAATCATCTCTTGATAACCTGCCATACCTGTGCTAAACACTACTTCACCAAAAGAATCTCCTCTAAAACCAAAACTATCACCATAAAATATAGTGCCATCTTCGAGAACCAATCTAGCTTGTTTCATTATATCTCCTCCTATAATAAAAAATACCCTTGCCAGAAATAAACAAGGGTAGCGTGAACAATATAAGCTATATATGTATCACATTAATATCCCTTATCAATCTCTCTGGATTGAATTAAAAGGATTTTCAATTTTCTATTCTCATGAATATTAGCTTAACATAAGTTAATTGTCAATAGAAACTATTCTAAAAAGTCTTTTAACTGCTTACTTCTACTAGGATGTCTTAATTTCCTTAAAGCTTTAGCTTCTATTTGCCTAATTCTTTCTCTTGTAACGCCAAATTGTTTACCCACTTCTTCTAAAGTTCTGCTTCTTCCATCTTCTAGACCAAATCTTAATTTCAATACTCTTTGCTCTCGATCTGTAAGAGTGTGTAACACTTCTTCTAATTGATCTTTTAACAGTTCATAAGCAGCAGCGTCTGCAGGAGCTATGGCGTCATCATCAGGTATAAAATCTCCTAAGTGAGAGTCTTCTTCTTCACCAATAGGTATTTCAAGAGAGACTGGTTCTTGAGCTATCTTTAATATCTGGTTAACCTTTTCCTCAGATATACCCATTTTTTCTCCAATTTCTTCTGGTGTAGGATCTCTCCCCAATTCTTGAAGTAATTGTCTTGAGATTCTTATCAACTTATTAATAGTTTCTACCATGTGTACTGGAACCCTAATAGTTCTCGCTTGGTCTGCTATCGCTCTTGTTATAGCCTGCCTAATCCACCAGGTAGCGTATGTACTAAATTTGTAACCTTTAGTGTAGTCAAATTTTTCAACAGCTTTCATCAATCCTAAATTACCTTCTTGGATTAAATCAAGAAATAGCATACCTCGTCCAACATACCTTTTAGCAATACTAACTACTAATCTTAAGTTTGCCTCAACGAGTTTTCTTTTAGCTGCTGGGTCTCCAGCTTCCATCCTTTTAGCTAGAATAACTTCTTCATCAGCGCTTAACAAAGGCACTCGTCCAATTTCTTTAAGATACATTCTCACTGGATCATTTGTTTTGATTTTTGAAAGATAATCTTCTGTATCTTTCTCTTCTTTATCTTCTTTATCTGAATCATCTTTCTCAGAATCTTCATCATCCAATAAGTCAATATTCATCTCAGAAAATGTTTCATACAAAAGCTCAATTTGCTCTACAGATAAATCAATATCTTGAAGCGCTTCTGTGATTTCTTCATATGTCAAACTTCCCTTATCTTGACCTTTTTGTAGTAGCTCTTCTACTACTTCTTTCCAAGAATGTTCTTTTTCTTTTTTTTCAGCCATATGAGCCTCTCCCTTCTAACTACTTAAATCTTTATTGGTATAGAGTTGAGCCCTTTCTTGTTCAACTTCTCTAAACTTCATTAATAAATCGGTAGGGTCTTCACCGATACTCACAGTCTCAGATATTTTTTTGCGTAAACTTTTAAGTTGGCGCTCTTTGCTTAAAATTGATAATTGTCTTACCAATTCAACCTCGTCCTCGTCAATTGCATCACAAAACATTATTTTAGCAAAATCACTTTCTAGATTATGCTCTTTTAGAAAGTCCATTAACTCACTAGGCGAGCTCCAATTATGGCTGTTCATAATTTCACATATTTTCCTATGTTCACGTATAGCAAATATATTATCTGGCACTGTTTTTTTTGAATCCATTAAGAGCTTTAACAATTTTCTTTCTTGAAGAGCTATTAATTCTCTTAAATTAGATCCACTATTACCAACTCTAATATTTCTTACATTGTGACTAGTACTAAATTCACTATTTGTTAGCTTATTTAGTTCTATTTCTAAAGCATTTTTGTCTAGTGTATATTGTTCGGCATAAGCATCTAAATATCCTGCTTGCTCTATACGATTTTCTATTTTTGACAGTATTTTTACTAATTTTATAGCAAAATTCAGTTTATCGTCTCTATTATTTAAATTAAAACCCAAACTTAATTGATGAATCATGAAGTCCATCCCATTAAGTGATTCTTCAAGTAATATATTAAACTTATCTTTTCCATACTCTTTAATATAATCATCTGGGTCTAAACTATTTGGAATAGATACTACCTTTATATTTAAGTCAAAGTTTTTCATTGTGTTAATAGCTTTAAGAGCAGCATTTACGCCTGCAGAATCACCATCATAACAAATTATTATGTTGCTTGTATACCTTTTTATTATATTTGCTTGCTCTTCTGTAAAAGCAGTACCCAAAGAAGCTATTGCATTCCCATATCCTGCTTGCCAAAGTGCCAATACATCCAAGTACCCTTCTAAAAGTATGATATAATCATTGTCTTTAATAGCAGTCCTTGACTCATAAAGTCCATATAAAGAATTTCCTTTATGATAAAGCATAGTTTCTGGTGAGTTCAAATATTTGGGCTCGTCATCCCCGATAGTTCTTGCACCAAAGCCAATGACTCTTCCTAGAACATCTCTTATCGGAAAAATAATCCTATTTCTAAACCTATCATAATATCTAATTACACTTGTATTATTAGTGCTCCTGTTTATCAAGCCCAACTTCTCTAAATCAGAATAATCAATATCGCTATTCTTGGAATAGTTTGCTAGACTATCCCACTTTGGAAATGCATAACCTAAAGAAGCAAGCTTTATGATATCATCTGAAAAACCTCTATTTTTTAAATATTCACGAGCACTTTCACCATAAGAACTTCCTAAATTTTTCATGTAATAGTTAGCTACTCTTTGATTAACATTAAAAAGTCTCTCTTTTTCAGTTCTAGTTTTGCTATCACCCTGAGAAAAAGACACCCCTGTTTCTTTTGAAAGGTATCTCATAGTTTCAATAAAGTTCCAACCCTCAATATCCATTAAGAACTTAATTACATCTCCTCCTGCTTGACATCCGAAACAGTAATATAAGCCATTTTCTACATCAAGTGTAAAAGAAGGAGTCTTTTCTTGATGAAAAGGACACAATCCTTTGTACCGCGTACCTGATTTTGTTAATGTAACATATTTGCTTACAATATCAAGTGGATTTATCCTTGCTTTAATTTCATTTATATTTGAATTTCCATTAGACATTAATAATCCCCTCTAGAATCACTATTACGTGACCATGATTTTGGTATAAAAATCTCACCAAACAAATCTACTATATATCTATCAGTCATACCGCTAATATAATCGGCAATAACTGTTTCCTTATCATATTCTCTTAATCTTTCTCGATGTGCTACTGGCAGTTCCTCAATATTGTCAACATAAAATGCGAATAGATATTCAATAATTCTCTTAGCTTTTACATCCTCTTCTTTAGCTTCACTGTTAAGGTAGATGTTTTCAAACAAAAATCCCCTTAATTGATTTGTAGCCTTCTCTACTTTAGAACTCATTCTTATATAATCTAGATCTTTACTTTCATTAATTATATCTAAAACCATATTATTAATTCTTTTGCTATGAGTTTCACCTAAAAGATTAATTGCTTCTACTGGTAAATCATTTATATCTAATAAACCTGCACGTAAAGAATCATCTATATCATGATTAATGTACGCAACTCGATCAGCAATTTTCACAATCTGCCCTTCAAGTGATAATGGCCTAACTTTTCCTGTATGATTTTCTACCCCGTCTAAAACCTCTTCAGTGCAATTAAGTTTTTCAAGTGACTGAAGGACTCTTCTACTTTGTTTATTATGCTCAAAGCCTTTTTTCATTATACTATTAAGTGCATATTCTCCAATATGGCCAAATGGTGTATGACCTAAATCATGCCCCAACGATATTGCTTCAATTAAATCTTCATTTAACCTTAGCACCCTACCAATTGTTCGTGAGATCTGTGAAACTTCAAGTGTATGTGTAAGCCTAGTCCTATAATGGTCTCCTGAAGGCGAAATGAATACTTGTGTTTTGTGCTTAAGTCTTCTAAATGCTTTTGAGTGCAGTATTCTATCTCTATCTCTTTGGAAACAAGTCCTTATATTACATTCCTCTTCATAGGTTTTTCTCCCTCTAGATTCTGAGGCTTTAGATGCTTTTTCATCAAGAATACACATCTCTTGCTTCTCATACTCAGTTCTCAATAGCATAATAAACACCTCTCTTAATAGTAGACTCCTCTAAGCTAAATTTGCTTATTATTTATATAATACTACACTAGACACTCAAACCCTTTTTTTTAACAAAATAAAACAAGAATGCTCAAGCACTCTTGTCTTAATTTCCATTTTTAACCATCTCAATAATTAGATTTGCTGTTTCTTCAACTGCTTTATGTGTTACATCTACAATGCTACACTCAAGGTCTTCCATCACATTTAATGCATATTTTAACTCTTGCTCAATTCTTGATCTTGCTGCATATGTGGCTCCTTTTCCTAAGCCAAGAGATTTAAGTCTCTCATTTCTAATCTCTGCAAGCTTATCTGGATCAATTATAAGTCCTATTATCTTACGACTATCAGCTGAAAATAATTCTTTAGGTGGTGAAACTTCTGGCATAAGCGGCACATTAGCAACCTTGTAACCCCTATGTGCTAAATACATGCTTAATGGTGTTTTAGATGTTCTCGAAACTCCAATTAACACAATGTCAGCTTTCAGTAAACCTCTTGGGTCTTTCCCATCATCATACTTTACAGCAAACTCTATAGCTTCAACTTGTTTGAAATAATCTTCATCCAAAGAATGTATCAAACCTGCTTCCCTCTTAGGTTCCCAGTTCTTAACAGTTGCAATAGTATCAATTATATATGACAAAAGATCTATAAAAGCAAAACTATATGAATCCTTCTCTTCTTTGACAAAATTATTCAGTTCTTCTATTACAAAAGTATATGCAACCACATCAGCTTCATCAGAAGCTTCTTCTAGCACCTGAAGTAAAATACTCTTACTTGTCACGTACGAGAATTTCTTAACTATAATTCTATAATCTTCAAATTGACTCAATGCAGCTCGCAATACTCTTTCAGCTGTTTCACCTATTGAGTCTGACAACACATATATTACCAGCGAATCAGACATACCATTACTCCCCTCGTTTCTCGCCAAGTTCAACAAAAATTCTAGTTATATTTGTCTTAGATAGCCTACCCACAACTTTCAGCTTAGTTTCACTACCATTCTCAATAACTTCTACAACAGGTAAGCTATCAATCTCGTAGTCTCTTATTTTCTTTGCAGCATCTAAAATATTTTCACCTTCTGTAATAAAGTGTATGTTAGGCATACGTGTCATAAGCATACTAATAGGCATACTTTGTGCATTGTTATTTCCTAACAATCCTTTTAATAGGTCTTTTCTTGATACAACACCCTCTAGATACCCCAAATCATTTATTATAAAAAGTGTGCCTACGTCTTCTAAGAAAATGGTCACAATCGCATCATAAATTGTTTGAGATTGATTTAACACTACTGGAATCGATTGGACATCTCCAACTTTTATCTTCTTTATACTTTCTATCAAGAGCGAGGTAATAGTTTTTCCAGAGTAATAATACCCTACCCTTGGTCTTGCCTCTAAATAACCCAACATAGTTAAGATTGCTAAATCCGCTCTTAAAGCTGCTCTAGTTAGATCAAGCTTTTTTGCTATATCTTGTCCCCTGATTGGTCCATCTTTTTTTACAATATCAACAATCTGACTCTGCCTCTCACTTAAGTCTATAGTTATCACCTCAATCTAACAAAAAGAATCTATTCTCTATCTACCTCTATAGTATATTTTTGGCTAACTGCTATTATCGCACCTATTACAGCTAAGTAAGGTGCTAATACTAGTGCTACTATTCCAAAATTCACAGGGATATTTAGAACAACTTTATCATTTTGCTTAATTATAATTTTTCTAACATTTCCTTCTTTGATAAGTTCTTTAATCTTGTTAAGCAAATTTTCACCTGATACTTCATACTCTTCTTTAAGCTTATGCTCTTGCTCAAAAGCAATAATAGCTTCTACTACGTTTTGATCATTTTGATCTAAATAAAACTTTGCCTTCTCATAAGAACAACCAGTTCTCTCTCTTACAATATCAATCTTTTCTAGAATGTTTGTCATGGTTTCACTCCATTTCTCTTAATAATTTTAAGTACTTATACCCTTTAATCTCTTGACCCATAAACGCTTTAATATAAAGCTCTAGGCCTTTAATGCTTTTTTCATTTAGAAGATTCACTTTTAATTCTGCAATATTGTCTTCAGCTACGCTTATCCATTTATCTTTACCGATTTTTAAATACTCTTGGTCAGGTAAAACACATTCATCACAATAAACCAGTCCTTTATCAGAAATGTTCAAATCCTCTCCAAACTCTTCATTACAAGCATTGCACCAATTTGGATAAGCACCATGCCCGACTAAAGGGAGCGCCCTAACACTCATAATTGTTGTATAAAAAACAACCATATCCTCTGATACTAGCTCGATTAATTCTAGATATTTTAACAAAAAATCATATAATTGACCATTGATTTCGCAGTAATCTAATAAGTTTGCTATATAATTGATAAAATATATCACATTTGCAACTTTAATTTGAGAACTCCTTATTTCACCAAAAGATTTTACTAAAGTTCCTTGTCTAAAGTAATAAAAGCAGTCTGTGTTTGGAATTTGCATTGTGCTAAAATTTATTAAATTCAATGATTCTGATAAAGCGTAGTTTGTATACCGCCCACTCATTTGTTGTTCTACAAGCAGGTTAATTTTCCCTAGTTCTCTCGTAATACATAGAATTATTCTATCATTCTCTTTGTAGCCTTTAGAAGAAACTATAAATCCATTTATATCATTTTTCATCTTATGAACTTACTATCTGCACCCCAGCACTAGCTCCTAGCCTACTTGCTCCTGCCTCTATCATTGCTAATGCATCCTCTTTGTTTTTTATACCTCCAGCTGCTTTAACTCCGATACCTTTTCCTACAGTCTGCCTCATCAACTTCACATCTTCTAGTTTTGCACCACTTGATGCAAATCCTGTTGATGTCTTAACATAGTGAGCGCCAGCTTTTACAGCAATTTTACAAGCTTTCACAATTTGATCAGATTCTAAATAAGCGGTCTCAATAATAACTTTCACTTTTTCACTATTGACTGCACTTACAACTTGGTGAATGTCGTGTTCTACATAGCTATAGTCACCTTCAAGAAACTTGCCTATATTCATTACCATATCTATCTCTGTAGCACCTTTAATAATTGAATCTTTTGTCTCAAACACCTTAGATTCAGTTGCCATTGCACCTAGTGGGAATCCTACTACAGTGGCTATTTCCACATTCGTTCCCTCTAGTAAATCTTTACATAGACCAATCCATGTTGGATTTACGCATACAGCTGCAAAGCTATAGGTTTTTGCTTCTTCACAAAGCTTCTTGATATCTTCGCTTGTACCAACTGGTTTTAAATAAGTATGATCTATATAGCTTGCTATATTCATATTTATTCCTCCCTATACCCTAATTCTTTTAATAAATTATTCTTGTTACGCCAGTTTTTCTTGTGTCTTACATGTAAATCTAAGTAAACTTTTGTTGCTAGTAGGTCTTCGATATCCTTTCTAGCTTCTCTACCTATTTTTTTAAGCATACTACCCTGTTTTCCAATTATTATTCCTTTTTGGCTATCTCTTTCTACTATGATATCAGCAGCTATATACATTTTGCCATCTTCTTCATCATAGTCTCTTAAATCAACTGCAACAGAGTATGGTATCTCTTCATGTGTATTATTGAAAACTTTCTCACGTATCATTTCTGTTACAACAAATTCTTCTGGCCGATCAGTTATAACATCATCAGGATAATACATTGGACCCTCATCTAGATATGAAAAGATTAAATCTTTAAGTCTATCTAAGTTTTCATTTGTCAAAGCGGAGATCGGAATATATTCATCGAACTTAAAATGTTCTGACCAGCTATTTAGCACCAAAATAATATCATTTTGTGATGATTGATCTATCTTATTAAGTACTAATACAACTGGAATATCAGTATCCTTTAGTAATTCAGCTATGTATAAGTCTCCTGGTCCTATTTTACTATCAGGCTCTACCATGAATAAAATTAAGTCTACATCATTTAAAGCTCTTTTCGCACTTGCAACTAATGATTCTCCTAATAAATGATGTGGCTTGTGTATCCCCGGAGTATCTAAAAACACAACCTGTCCTCTTTCATCATTAAAGACACACTGAATACTGTTCCTAGTTGCTTGTGGTTTGTTTGACTCAATTAGTATTTTATATCCCATTAGTTTATTTAGTAGTGTTGATTTACCAACATTAGGTCTTCCAACAACAGTAACAAATCCTGATTTTTTTTCCATTTTAATCATCCTTATCTAGTTTAAAAGCATTAGGTAGTAATTCTTCTACACTATACTCTTTATATAATCCATTTACTGTAGCTAAAATAATACTAGCATTAGGTGCTAATTCAGAGATTACCTGTCTACATGCTCCACAAGGAGATGGTAAAATCTCGTCATCTATAACAACCGCTAACTCAGTAAATTCTTTTTCACCTTCACTTAATGCCTTGAACAAAGCCACTCTTTCAGCACAAACTGTTAAACCAAATGAAGCATTTTCGATATTACAACCATCATATATCTTTCCCTCTTTTGTCCTAAGGGCAGCTCCAACTTTATAGTTTGAGTAAGGACTGTATGCCTTGCTCAATGCTTTTTTTGCTACATTTACTAGTTCTTTATCCATATTAATAATATATCTACTGTTTATAGTAGATATTTTCTCCTTCCATTATGAAAATGTTCTTGTATACGCAGGAAGAGTTATTGATTCTTTTGCTTCAATTTCTATTCTAATACCTTTTACAGCTTCTAGTGTATTTTTTATTAACTCCATACCCGAGTTAAGTTTAAGAGGATCTCCAACTACCTCTATAATTACAGGGTCAACTGGTATAGGCTCGTAATTAACTAAAATTACAGGTCCAATACATCTTATAGAGCTTGTATTTATAATTCTTTGATTCCCAACACTTGCTCCCATTGCTCCAGAAGCAAATAATTCATTTAAGATATCTCTCACATCCACATCATGAACTATCTCATTTTCTAGATAGCCACCCTCTGCATCATATATGCTAATTATAATACCCTCTCCAACCATAGGTCTATAACCAGCGTTTATCTCTCTATCAACAAGTTGTTGCTGTAATCTCACAACTTCTCTTTCTAATGAATCTAGCCTATCGTAAAGCCTTCTATATGAGAGAATCCTTGGAGCTCCTTCAACAATTGTTATTGCTACTTCACTAAATATAGGTGGCAAGTATTCCGATTTTTGTATTTTCTCAATAGTTTCCTCATGTAAAAGATTACCACCATCTCTAACTTGAATACCATTTTCTGTGTCTCCCCAAACAACAATACTCTCTGTTTCTTCTGCTAGATACAAATTTGGATCAGTACTAATTATATTCAGAATATGTTGGTTTCTGAAATTTTCATGTTCTCTCAAAATTGTTTCTTGAACAGCCCTACTTTCATTAATTATAATTTGAGCAATCTCTTCTTCGCTTTTAGCAGTTTCTATTTTGTATTGGAATAAACCAATACTCTCTTTTACCAAATTTGAATCTGCAACATCTAAGTCGTTAGCATAATTTCTTAAGTACGATAGCATTGCATTTGTACCTGCTCTAGCCATATCTAGACTGGTAATTTCACCAGGCAAACTGACCAGATCTAAGGATCTAAATAATACTGCAGTATTTAATAAAATTAAGGCTACAACAATACCAATAACAATTTTAGGAACACGCATGATAAAACCTCTCTTAATACTACTTTCTTATAAAATGAGGAGAAAAAACTAATACTCCTATAATTATTGCAAACGTAGCCGCTAGAAAAACAGCCCCTGCAGCTAAATCTTTAATTTTCTTAACATTAAAATCATATTCTGGGCTAATAAAATCTAATATACTTTCTACAACTGTATTAAACACTTCCGCTATCAATACTAGAGCTATTGCAATAACCAAAATAGCAAAGTCTTGATTACTTACTTCCAAATAAGCAGCTAATATTATTACAACTATGGATGCAATTATATGTATTTTAAAATTTCTTTCCTCTCTAAAAACGATCACAAGCCCATTCATTGCATATTTGAAAGAATCAATAAGCTTTTTCACATGAAATAATCCTCACTTTCAGTCACTGCAAGATAGAAAATTTTTCTACTAGCTCTTTTTCTTTTTGTCGCATTTCTCCTTGATGAATATCATCATGATCATATCCAATCAAGTGTAAAAAGCCATGCATAATCAAAAAAGCTATTTCTTTGATTAAGCTGTGCCCATATTCATTTGCTTGAGATAATGCCCTATCTACATCAATAATTATTTCTCCCAAAAGCGGATCTTCTGAATCAATAGTGTTAAGTGGAAAAGATAAAACATCAGTCGTCTCACTTTTTTTCCTATAAAGTTTGTTCAACTTAGATACTAACTCGCTATCAGTTAAAACAATACTAATAACTTTTCCTGTTATCTTTAGCTCATCACATAATGCATAAGCAAAGACTTCTAGTTGCAAAATCTGGTCTGCATTTAAGTAGCTATTATCATCTATATTACTCACTTGTATGTCTATCAAGGCGTCTGCTCCTCTCTAAATCTGCAATACTCTTTTCAGGATATGCTATTCTGTTGTGATAAACACCTGATAAAGCTTGTGTAAATGTATATATTAATTTATCTATTTCTTTTAGAGTTAAATCACATTCATCTAACTCTCCATCTGTAAGTTTTGTTTTTACAAGTTTATTTACCAGTTCTTCTACTTTAGAAGGGCTCCTTCTAGACATTGATCTAACTGCTGCTTCAATAGTATCCGCTAACATAACTATTCCTGCCTCTTTTGTCTGAGGTTTGGGTCCTTCGTACTGGTAGTCAAGCTTTTTTACTTCTGACTCTGTTGGCTCTTGCTCTAAAGCTTTATGATAAAAATAGTTCACAACACCTTCACCATGATGTTGTTTTATCAAATCAACAATCTGGTCTGGCAACTTATATTCATTAGCTATTTCAACACCATCTTTTACATGTGAAGATATAATCAACGCACTTAATGATGGCGCATATTTTTCATGTGGGTTATCTTCTGCCATTTGATTCTCGACAAAAAATTGTGGTCTTTTAAGTTTACCGATATCATGATAATATGAACCGACTCTCGCAAGAAGCGAATTTGCGCCTACAGCATCTGCTGCAATCTCAGCAAGGTTTGCTACCTGCATACTATGATTATATGTACCAGGAGCCTCTTTTTGGAGCCTTCTGAGCAATGATCTATTAGGATTTGACAGCTCCAATAGCCTTACAGAAGATATTATTCCAAATGTACTTTCAAAAAATGGTAGCGAACCGATCGCTATTATAACGAATATAACAGCTGCAGCAAACGCTATTACTATATCACCAAATACAGTTCTCAGTATAGATCCATTTAGCATATACCAACTCAATAAAAACAGCACTTTGGCTATAGCAGCTGATATTGCAATCCTAATCATATCTGATCTCTGACTCATATGATCACTAACAGCTATCGCAACTAAACCTCCCACTATAGAACTTAGCAAAGGAAGTAAATTATCTCCTAGTAAAGGCAATACTAATAAATTGTGTGATATTAAGACAAATACAGCAGGCTTCCACCCTAAAAGAACAGAAATAATAACAGCAGCTGCTACTCCCGCAACTAAATAAGGAGATATTGATACTAAAAAGCTTGATGTTAAAAATCCTAAAATTAAGACTAAGTAGTACAATCCAAGATGCATAACATTATCAAATATCTCTGTTGTGAATGAGAATAAAAGCACTGTACTTACGAAAACAACCATGAATGCAAACAAGATCAATCCTAACATCATAGTTTGTCTTCTTGGACTACTTAAGTAACCAGAAGTTAATAGTACTTGCATAACTTGTTCAGTTATTATTTGACCTTCATAAACTAAAACGTCACCTTTCCTGACAATTACAGGGTTTACGTTTGCTCTTGCATTTTCCCTTAACTCTGATGTTAACTCGTTGCTAAATACATAACTAGGGCTATATACAGAAAATAAGACATCTTGTACAAACTTTGCTTCTGTATAATCTAGTGAAAAATTGTCAATTTCAGCTTGTATTAACTGATGCCCTCTATCTATTGAACCAATACCATCATCATATACTTTCTCTATAACCTCAGTTGAGATAACAATAAGCTCATATAGTCTGTCTTCAGAAACCTCTTGTCCATATCTAATTGAGTTATTAGACAAATACATTAAGTTTACAATAGGAGTTTCACTAATAAACCTTTCTATCTCTTCCCTAATTTCAACTGGTGATGATTCTTTATTAACACCTAAGTAATTAATTATACTTTCTAGGTTTTTGATAACTTGATTTTCATGTGCTGTGTTCCTTACATAAGCATCCGGCACAGCAGCTACAGCATTTTGCCTTGCCTCTTCGGTTGCTACCTCATCCAAAACATCAAATGGCGCTATTATTGTGCTTTCACTCATCTGCCCAACTTGCACTTCTAATCTATCTGGCATAACAAACACTAAAGAAATTATCCAAATCAATAAAAACGAGGCAACCAAAACTAAGCCATTCTTTACTCGTGGCTTCCTTAAAAAATATTTATTGTATACTCTGTATATTGATCTAAAAAAATCAACCATAAAAACACCTATTTTCTTTTAGCACCCTCATCGTTCTTTTCATATGCATTAATTATTTTTTGTACTAATTTATGTCTTACTACATCTTTTGCTGTTAACATAACAATACCTATGTCTTCTATATTTTTTAATATATTAACAGCTTGTATTAAGCCAGACTTTGTATTACGAGGCAAGTCAATCTGTGTAATATCACCAGTTACAATTGCTTTTGAACCAAAGCCTAATCTTGTTAAGAACATTTTCATCTGCTCACGCGTAGTATTTTGTGCTTCATCTAATATGACAAAACTATTATCTAATGTTCTACCCCTCATATATGCTAAAGGTGCAACTTCTATAATACCTCTTTCCATATACTTAAGGAACTGCTCATTACCCATTATATCAAATAATGCATCATACAATGGCCTTAGATAAGGATCAATCTTGGCTTGCAAGTCTCCAGGCAAAAATCCTAATCTCTCACCAGCTTCAACTGCAGGCCTTGTCAGGATGATACGATCAACTTCTTTTGCTCTTAACGCAGCAACAGCCAAAGCAATTGCAAGATAAGTTTTACCAGTACCAGCAGGACCTACTCCAAATACTAAAGTATTACTCCTTACTGCATCAACATATATTTTCTGCCCCTTAGTTTTAGGTCGTACTATCTTTCCTCTAGTAGTAAAAACAATCTCATCATCAGATAAGTTCATCATGTTTAACTCTTCATCGCCTGAAATTATGCGTATAGCATAATCAATATCTCTTTCCTCTAAATTACGCCCACCCCTAATAAGTGAGAGTAATTCTCTGATAACCTTCTCTGCTTTATCAACACTTTCTTGTGTGCCTTTTATAATTAATTCGCTTTCGCGGGTTATTACTTGAACTTGTAGTGCTTCTGAAATTTGGTTTAAAAAAGTATCTCTTTCACCAAACAATTTGCTCATTTCATCTATAGATCTTATAAGTAGTCTTTTTTCAATAGAGTCAGTCAAAAAATGAAACCTCCTTAAACTTACAAATTATTGTATATTACATTATATATGTTTTGTTGCTATTCTACAATTATTAGCGGACTTTAATATAAAAGACAAAAAAACATTAGAGCTTTTCCACTCTAATGTTTTATTTGTTATTAATCAGTACCTTTTCTCTTTTTTCTTCTAGCCGCTTCAGCCTTCTTTTTGCGCTTAACGCTTGGCTTTTCATAATGCTCCCGTCTGCGCACTTCTTTCAGAATACCAGCTTTACGGCATTCCCGGTTAAATCGGCGCAGAGCTTGGTCTAGACTTTCATTTTTACCGACCTTTACTTCTGCCATCTGCCTTAACCCCCCTCCCGGAAATTGCCATTATATCATACCAGACAATTATATATCCATACTTCTCTGCTGTCAATAAAAAGTTCTAACCTGGCGGCCAAGTCATCTTTCGACCACCAATAACGTGTAAGTGCAAGTGTTTTACTTCTTGACCTCCATCATCACCAATATTTGTTACAACCCTAAATCCATTATCACCACAATGTTCTCTGCCAATTTCACTAGCAGCAAACAACAATCTTCCTGCTATATTAATATGGTCTTCTGTGAACTCTGCTACTGATTTAATATGTTCTTTAGGTATAACTTGGATGTGAACTGGGGCCACTGGGTTTATGTCCTTAAAAGCAACAACCCACTGATCTTCATAAACTTTCGTTGAGGGTATTTCACCTACAACAATTTTACAAAATATGCAGTCATTCATGACTTAACACCCCTTTATTACTAGACAACACAAATAGATTATATCATAACACCGCTTACAGAGTAAGGATAATTCTTAATTATTTTCACTTTTCTAATAGAATTTTCGATATTTTGTTCAGTGTTTACAAATACCTTAACATAATTATCTGCATGTCCAACATATATATCATTCTCAAGTTTTTGCTCAAACAATACGTTATAAGTCTTTCCTATCATCTGCTTAGTATAGTCAAGACCCATTTCTTTAGCCAGTGATCTAATCTGATTACTCCTAGACTTAGCAATATCTCCATGTATTTGGTCTTTCATATTAGCTGCTGGAGTATTTGGTCTTTGAGAATATCTAAAAATATGTATTTGTGAAAAACTTATTTCTTTTACATTTTCCATAATATCAATAAAGTCTTCATCTGTCTCTCCAGGGAACCCAACAATTAAATCTGTAGTAATTGATATTTCTGGTATAGCTCCCCTTATATCTTTTATCAGGTCTCTATACCACTCTATTGTATATTTTCTATTCATTAACGATAAAATTTTATCACTACCACTTTGCAATGGTATATGTAAATGTGGCAATAGTCTATCTTCTTCCTTAATCAAGCGTATAATCTTTTGATTAACATCGTTTGGCTCTAGTGAGGATAATCGAACTCTCATAATATCTGTTTGAGCTAAAATATCTATAAGCAAGTCATATAAAAAGAATGATTCACCTTTATCTCTCCCATATGAACCAAGATGTATTCCAGTCAAAACCACTTCTTTGTAACCTAGTGAATCTAGATGGTTAATTTCACTAATAATGCTGTCTTTTGTTCTACTTCTCTCTGGCCCTCTTAAATATGGGATAATGCAGTATGAGCAAAAATTCTCACACCCATCTTGTATCTTAACCTGAGCCCTAGTCCTATCTCCATCTGAAAAACCTTTTAGTTCTTCAAATTGCAAAAGCACTTCTTCATTATTTGGTATCAGTATCTTTTCATTTGCTAAATATGTTTCTATTACATCATACACTCTAGCTTTCTCTTTAGTTCCAATTAAGACACTGGCAGTCTCTTTTACCTCTTCTTCGATGCTATCTTGTTCCACATAGCATCCCATTAGGATTATAAGAGCTTCTGGATTTTCCCTTTTTAATGCTCTAAGTTCATGTCTAGATTTGCTTCCAGCTTGCACTGTTACAGCACAAGAATTAATGATTATAATGCTTGCTTCTTCCCGGTTACTGCTAACAGCTCCATTTGTCACTAAATAATTAGATATTGCATTACTTTCAGCTTGATTTACCTTGCACCCTAAAGTAGATATATAAAACTTTAGTTCCCTATACTTTTCTTTATCCATTAAATATCACCAGTCAAATATAATATTATACTTAAAGCTGTCACTCCAGCTGTTTCTGTTCTTAAGATACGTTTTCCAAGAGATGAAAAAATAATATTCTCTTCTTTTGCTCTTTCTATCTCTTTATCACTAATGCCACCTTCTGGACCAACTATAATAGCAATATTTCTCGCTTTTGAAAAATCAAGATTATTTAATGTTACTTGATTTTCATTTTCGTAAAAGCAAATAACCATATCATAATCATTTACCTTACCTATCAACTGATCAAAACTAATAGGATCTCTAACAGATGGAACATAGTTTCTTTTGGATTGCTTTGCAGCAGCCAGAGCAATTTTTCCCCATCTTTCAAGTAATTTATCTACCTTGTCATTTTTAATTTTTGCAACAGAACGATCCATTGCAACAGGTACAAAAGAAACGGCACCAATTTCGGTGCCCATTTTTATGATTTGCTCAAACTTATCTTTTTTTGGTATACCCTGAAAAATGGTGATCTGAGCATAAGGCTCATTTGTTTTATCTATTTGCTTATTAATTCTAATTCTAGACGCACCTTGTTCAATCACAAGTTGCCCAATGTATAGATTCCCCTTTGTACATACAACTTCTACTTCATCATCATTATTATATCTTAAAACATTTAGTAGATGATTTTCTTGCTGACTTGTTAACTTATATTCATCATTAATAGAAATAATAAGATCTAAAAATATTCTTGTCACAACTTATCTCACCTTACGAGCAGCAATTGCCACCCAATCTTTTTCTTGTAATCTATCCATTATTTTGAATCCATTATCTAACAACATCTCTTGTATTTCGTACTCATACTCTTCTATAATGCCTGCGCATATAAAGTATCCTCCAAATTTAGTTAATGGAGTTGATTGTGGTATTAAGTTTAACAATATAGGAGCTGTTATATTAGCGATTATTATGTCTGTTGTAAAATCTATTCCCTCTAGTAGATTATTCTCTAAAATAGTTATATTGTCATGTATCTTATTATGAAGTATATTACTCTTTGTCATTGCAACAGCTTGCTCATCATTATCAAGGGCTAAGATTGATTCTGCTCCTAAATAAGCTGCAGCAATAGCGAGAATTCCTGAACCACAACCTACATCAATCACACTCATATCATCAGACATGTATTTCTCAAGCAAAATTAACGCCTGTTGGGTAGTAGTGTGAGAACCAGTACCAAATGCCATCCCTGGATCAAGTGTAATTACTTTCCTGGTACCAGACTGCGCTTCTTCCCAAATGGGCCTAATCAAAAAGCTATCTCCAATTTTTAAGGGTTTAAAATACTCTTTCCAATTGTTTTGCCAATCAGCTTCGTCAACTGGCTTATATGACAATTCTCCAGTGCCTATATTTATTCCATAATCCCTTAAGTTTTCAATAGTAACCCTAATATCTTCTAGTTTTTCAAAAATATTATCATCTATTGGTAGATATGCCACAAGGCTTACACATTCAACTGGTTTTTCACTAATCGGCAAATCACTATAGTCCCATTGCACTGTAGAATCTTTATCTAGAGTTATTTCTAATTCTTCAAAGACTAATCCATCAGCTCCATTGCGATAAAAAATATCACCTATAGCATCAGCAGATTCATAACGAGTTTGAATTTTAACTTCCATCCATTGTGACATATAATCACCTTCTCCAATATAATAAGTTTATTATAATATAATATATTTTAATTGTCACGGCACACATTACTATATAAACAAATAGCAGAGAAACACTTCAAGTGGTTCTCTGCTGATAATGTTTACTTAAATAAGCCCTTCAATCTCTCTATAAAGCTTTTGTCTGGTGGATCAAATTCTTCCCCACTGGCTTTTGCAAATTCAGACAATGCTTTTAACTGTTCATTGTTCAATTTCTTAGGAACATCAATTTGCACAGTTACAAAGAAATCTCCCCTAGAACCTCTCCTGCTTCTTGGAACACCTCTACCATCTATTCTAAATGTAGTATTTGGTTGGGTTCCATCAGGAACTTTGAGTTTTACTGTACCATCTAATGTTTTTATTGGTATCTCTGCACCTACAGCTGCTTGCACAAAAGATATTTTCTCTTTTGTGTATAAGTGATCATTTTTTCGATCAATAGTAGGGTGATTTTTCACACGTATATAGATATACAAATCACCATATGGTCCACCTTTATCTCCCGCTTCACCTTTACCTGGAACCCTTAGTCTTGTGCCGTTATCGACACCAGGAGGTATCTTAACTTCTATTTTTCTTCTTTGAAGTGTTTTTCCACTACCTTGGCAGTTGCTACACTTGTCGCTAATAATCTTACCAGTACCACTACAGTTTTCACACGTGGCAACATTAACAAACTGACCAAATGGTGTTTGTTGAGAACGTCTAACCTGACCTGATCCATTACATATAGGACAAGTTTCAACCTTACTTCCTGGCTCAGCTCCACTACCATCACATACTTCGCAAGTTTCATATCTTTGAATAGTAATCTCTTTTTCTACACCAAAAACTGCTTCTTCTAATGTAAGAGTTAAATCATACCTTAAATCAGATCCCTTTTCTGGTCCAGTATAGCTATTTCTTCTTCCAAAGCCGCCATTGAACATCATATCAAAGATATCTTCAAAGCCTCCAAAGCCACTAAAATCTTGAGCTCCTTGCCCATTAACACCTTGGTGACCAAACCTATCGTACTTAGCTCTTTTTTCATCATCACTAAGCACTCTATATGCTTCTGTTATTTCCTTAAACTTATCTTCAGCATCAGGTTCTTTACTTACGTCAGGATGGTGTGTTCTAGCTAATTTTCTATATGCTCGTTTAACATCATCTGTACTAGCATCTTTGTTAACTCCTAGAATATCGTAATAATCTTTTTTACTCGCCACTATAACACCCCACTACATGAAGCAAATGCTTCATTTATTCTATTCTTTCTCTGGATCAAGATCCTCATAATCTGCATCATAAACATCTTCTTGTCCAGCTTCAGCACCACTTTGCGCTTCTTCTCCTTGCTCACCTTGAGCTTGTTGAGCTTGCTGGTAAAGCATAGTTGAAAGCTCGTTAACGTGCTCTTTCAAACTTTCAAGAGCACTGTCAATCTCGTCAATGTTATCAGAATCTTTTACACTACGCAAGGTTTCAATGTCAGATTCAACTTCTTCTGATTTAGCCTTGTCTAGTTTATCGTCTAACTCTTTTAACATTTTTTCTGTGCTATAAATCAAGGTGTCAGCTTCATTTCTTTTTTCAATTAATTCTTTTTGCTTTTTATCTTCTTCAGCGTTAGCCTCTGCTTCTTTGACCATTCTTTCTACTTCCTCTTCACTTAAACCACTTGAAGAAGTAATCGTAATAGCCTGCTCTTTACCTGTACCTAGATCTTTTGCACTTACGTTTACTATTCCGTTTGTATCAATATTAAAAGAAACTTCAATCTGAGGAATTCCTCTTGGTGCTGGTGGGATACCAGTTAGAGTAAATCTTCCTAGTGTTTTATTCTGAGCAGCCATAGGCCTCTCACCCTGGATAACATGTATATCAACCTGTGTTTGATTATCAGCAGCAGTTGAAAATATTTGACTTGCTGATGTTGGTATTGCTGTGTTTCTATCTATTAGTTTAGTAGCTACTCCACCTAAAGTTTCTATTCCAAGTGATAATGGAGTAACATCAATAAGAACTATATCATTTATATCTCCAGATAGCACACCTGCTTGTATTGCTGCACCCATAGCTACAACCTCATCTGGGTTAATGCCTTTGAATGGGTCTTTATTGGTAACTTTTTTTACAGCTTCTTGAACAGCTGGTATTCTAGTTGAACCACCAACAAGGATAACCTTGTCAATTTCATCTGCTGATAGTCCAGCATCTGCAAGGGCCTTCTTCATAGGACCTATAGTCTTTTCAATTAAATGGGCAACTAGTTCTTCAAATTTAGCTCTTGTAATTGTTACGTCTAAATGTTGAGGCCCAGAAGAGTCAGCAGTAATATATGGCAAGTTGACATTAACTTGTGCGGTACTACTTAGATCCTTTTTAGCGTTCTCTGAAGCATCCTTAAGTCTTTGCATCGCCATTCTATCTTTTCTTAAATCAATACCTGTTTCTTTTTTAAACTCACTGGCTAAATAATCCATAACAACTTTATCAAAGTCGTCTCCACCAAGTCTTGTATCACCATTAGTAGCTAAAACTTCAAAGACTCCATCACCAATTTCTAAAATAGATACATCAAATGTTCCTCCGCCTAAATCATATACAAAAATCTTTTGTTGCCCATCATTATCTAATCCATAAGCCAAAGACGCTGCTGTTGGCTCGTTAATAATTCTCATCACTTCAAGACCTGCTATTTTACCTGCATCTTTAGTAGCTTGTCTTTGACTATCTGAAAAATAAGCTGGTACAGTAATTACAGCTTTCTCAATTTTTTCTCCTAAGTAACTCTCAGCATCTGCTTTCAATTTCTGAAGTATCATTGCAGATATTTCTGGAGGTGTAAATTCTTTACCGCCCATACTTACTTTATAGTTTTCTCCCATATGTGTCTTTATAGAAGCCACTGTATTATCTGGGTTGGTAACCGCTTGTCTTTTAGCAACCTTTCCAATAAGTCTTTCTCCACTTTTAGCAGTAGCCACAACAGATGGCGTGGTTCTATCTCCTTCTGTATTTGTAATAACAGTAGGTTGTCCACCTTCCATAACTGCTACACATGAGTTTGTAGTTCCTAAATCAATACCTATAATTCTTGCCATTTTAAATCCTCCTTATTTAGTTGAAACTTTTACTTTAGCAGCTCTTATGAGCTTGTCTTTAAATTTATAACCAGGCTCAAATACTTCTAATACTGTGCCTTCTTCATAATCATCACTATGCTCTTGCATTAAAGCATCGTGTAGATGTGGGTCGAATTGACTCCCTAAGGCCTCAACTTTCTCAAGACCAGCCTCACTCAAAACAGAAGTTAGTTGCTTGTAGATCATTGATATTCCTATAGAATTGTTATCATCATCTTTTGCAGCAATTGCCCTATCAAAATTATCAATCACTGGTAATAGTTTGCACATAATTTCTTCATTTGAACTTTTTATCAGTGTAGCTCTTTCTTTTTCTGATCTTATTCTTAAGTTGGCATAGTCTGCAAGAGATCTTTGAAATTGATTTTTTAGTTTGTCATTTTCATCTAAAGCCTCTTTAAGCTTTTCCTTGCAATCATCTATAGAAATACTATCTATATCAATTGAACTTTCTTCTTTCTCACATTGATTATCTGTTTCTTGACTAGCATCTTCATTTTCTAAAATTACTTCTTTTTCTTTTTCACTCATATTATCACCTAATTAAAACTAAGATCACTGTCAATTTGATCTTGTTTTTTCATCCTTATTATTGTATCTATACGGAGTATAGAAGTTGCTATCTCACCTGCTGCCTTAATTGCATAATACTTTACTAGATATGGATCTATAACTCCAAGTTCATACATATCAGCTACTTCTCCCGAATCACAATTAAGTGATAATGAAGACTTATTATCTTCTAGTTGAGAAGCAACTATATCTTCTATTTTCTCTAATGGGTTAAATCCAGCGTTTTGAATTATCTGAAAAACTGGTTTTCTCATAGCTTTAACTACACAATCTAAACCATAGGAAGCCATACCTTTAACTCTCTCCCTTGCCTTCTCTACATCTCTAGAAACAGCTAACTCTATTGATCCCCCACCAGAAACATAACCACCCTTAAGTGCGGCTTGTACAGCAGATGCTGCATCCTTTGCAATTCTCTGTCTTTCATCTACCACCTCTGATGTTGCTGCTCCGACTAATACTGTGGCCATTGATTTGCCTGACCCATCTAACACTCTTAACTTTTTAAGTTTAGGATCTTCATATACTTTTTTTGCAAATCCCAGGCTATCTTCTAGCTCTTTAGCTTGCTTATTAAGACCAGTTCTCTTAATAATTCTGGCCCCTGTATGCTCAGCCACAATTCTCATATCTCTTTTTGCTACTCGAGAGCAAAGAATTATTCCTGAATCAGTCAAAAATTCTTCTGCATAATCATCAACACCACGATCTACTAATATAACATCAACATTTAAATCTCTAATTTTCTTTAGATTACTTATAAACTCATTCTTTAAATCCATGAATTTTTGAAACCCTGTTTCTGTTGCTAAAGCTTCATCACTTAGTTCTTCAGGTTTTAGTTCATCATCTATTAATAAAATTTTAGCATTATCTATATCTTCTGGCATTTGCCTATTGAGCCTTCTTTTATTAACGAAAACCCCTTTAAAAACCTCATTTTCTGCACCTTCTTGAGACACAACTGTATCTGCAAGCTTAAACGATTTATCAGAAAACTTTTCAATGCCTATTAATTTGGCAGCTTCGACAATTAATTCTGCTATATCTTCATGTTCTCTACCAGCAACATAAGCAATGCGTCTTAGGATTTCATCATCAAACCCATCTATGCCTTTTTTATGATTTTCCAATGCCTTTAGAGACTCTTTTATCCCTAGATTTATGCCTTCTATAACTCTTGCTACAGGGACACCTCTGGCCACTTGTTCAACTCCCTCACTAATTAAAGCTCCTGCCATAATAGTTGCGGTTGTTGTACCATCACCAATTTCTTCTTGTTGTGATTTTGCTATGTTTATCATCATTCTTGCTGCTGGATGAGTCACATCCATTCTCTCCAAAATTGTTACACCAGCGTTAGTAATAACAACATCTCCATAACTATCTACTAACATGGTGTCTAAACCTTTGGGTCCAATTGTTCCTTCTACAGCTGTTGATACTGCTTTTACTGCACGCATGTTGGTCATTAGAGCAGCAAGCTTCTCATCTAACTCAGAAGTGTTTGTAGCATCTTTGACTGACAATATACTCCCTCCTTATTCCTGCAAAACATCTTTTAGTCTCTCTGATGTATAAGCTAATAGTGAAACTACTTTAGAATAGTCCATTCGCTTAGGTCCAATAACTCCAAGCGCACCAGCAACTCTATCATCAATGAAGTAAGAAACTCTCACTATACTACACTCTTGCATATTCTTTATATCTATTTCATTGCCAATTTGAACTTGAACATCGTCGAAATCTTCATCATTATTCAGCAACCTTAACAAATGCTCTTTCGTTGTTAATACCTGCAATAACTCAAGATACTTCTCTCCAGATTTAAACTCTGGTTGAGACACAACATTTGCAGCGCTACTAGTAATAGATGGAGAATTATGAAAAGCTATCATTTGATCTATAACATTCTTTAAGTGTAAATTCTCATTTGTTAAATATGAACTAATTGTAAACAGTATTTTTTCTTTCTCAGATTCTTTAATCTCACCAAGATATCGTCCTTTAAATCCAAAATTAAGAATACGATTAATAAAGTTGATTTCTTCAATAGACAAAGGCTCAGGTAAATGAATTGTCTTATTACTTGAAAGACCATTGTCTGCAATCAATACTACTATTACCGTCCTCTCATTAATAGGAATGAGTGAAAACTCTTGTAATTTACACGCACCTACACTTGGCCCACTAAAAATAGTTGCATAAGAAGTTAGCTCTGCTAATGCATCTGCTAAATTTGCAACTAGTCTCTCTTTATCTAAAATCATACTTTCAATTTCTTTTTCAATGCGAAAAATATCTTTGGTCTCGATGTTTTTCTTTGGCATTAAACTATCAACATACAATCGATATCCCTTATCTGAAGGTATTCGCCCAGCGGAAGTATGTGGTTGTTCCAATAATCCTAAATCTTCAAGATCAGCCATCTCATTTCTTATTGTGGCAGCACTTACTCCCAAATCAAATCCCTTAGTTAAAGTTCTTGAACCTACAGGATTTCCTGATTCTACATAAGATTGCACAATAGCTCTTAAAACTTGTAGTTTTCTTTTGGATAACATGTTCTCACCTCTTCTTATTAGCACTCTCCGCTGTTGAGTGCTAAAAGCTAATATGAAAATACCATCCTTCTTTATATATGTCAAGCAAAATATACAAATTTGCTAATATTACGTAAAAAAAAGAGATGGAGCAAAACTCCTTCTCTAATTAGTATTTTGATTTTTCTTGTCTTTCCTTCTTCTAAATAGTGAGCTTATTTTCTTAATAATAAAATACAAAATCAATATAAATGGTATAAATGGAATTAACCATACAACTACAGCTAAAAAGTTTACTGAGAAATTAAGCATAGAATTAAATCCATCTTTTATTGCAAACGCTATTCTATCAAAGAAGTTAACTCCATGAAATTCTGTTACAGCTTTTTCTCTCATCCTTAAATCTAAGGTACTCATAGCTACCTGATTATCGATGTAATTCATTCTGCCCACAATGCTTTCAATTTCATAAACAACTCTTTCTAGCTCTCTTTCAACTTTCAAAATGTCTTCAACTGTTTCTGCTTTTTCTAAGAGATTAGTATAAGCTTCTCTCTTATCTTCAAGCATGCTAAGTCTAGCCTGAAGATCTATATATTCTTCGGTTACATCTGATGTATTTGTGGAACTATTGGTTACCTCACCAATCTTACTTAACTCACTCATAAGATCTTCATATTTCTCACTAGGAATTTTAATGGTAAGATTCGCATAGTTAGAACTACCACCCGAGTAATGATGAATGTATGTAATTTCACCATCCATTTCTCTAATTTTATCTTTAGCATTTTCTAAGGCTTCATTAATAGAGTTAACTTCCAATGACATGGTCCCAGTCTTTATTACCTTAAGACCATAAGATCCCTCTCCTGTATCTCTATTAGAACTATCTTGATAACCAGCCTCACTTGGCATTGCAGAATCGTTGACCATTGCAGAACACCCTGCAAATACTAGAAGAAAAAGCAATAAGGGCAAAAATATTTTTTTATACATTTATGTCGCCTCACTTTATTATTTTACTTTATTGACTTGAAAAATTTCAGCTTTGTTCCATCTTTATACTTATAAATTCTGCCATCCTAACACCATCTACTGCTGCAGACATTATTCCACCTGCATAACCTGCTCCTTCGCCTCCTACAAACAACCCATTAATACTAGTTTGCATAGTCTTATCTCTCACAATTCTTATAGGTGAACTACTTCTTGTTTCAACACCAGTTAAAACATTATCTTTATGAGCAAATCCCTCTATTCTATTATCCCAATATGCCAATGCTTCTCTTAAGGTTGTAGTAACAAAGTTTGGCAATACTTCATTCAGATTAGCAAACTGGGTTCCTGGTGAGTAACTAGGCTTGACTGATTTAATATCGTGACTTAAGCTGTCATTTAAAAAATCTCCGACTAACTGAATTGGCGCATTAAAATTTTCTCCACCCAGTTCATAAGCGAGTTTCTCATACTTTTGTTGAAACTCTATACCAGCAAGTGGATGGTCACTCCCAAAGTCTTTAGGTTCAACACCAACCAAAATAGCTCCATTTGCGTTTTTACCTGCTCTAGAATAATAACTCATACCATTAGTAACTACTTCTTTATCGTTTGAAGATGATGCTACTACTAACCCTCCTGGACACATACAAAAAGAATATGCAGACCGATTATTCTTTGAGTGATACTTCAATTTAAAAGTAGCAACATCAATATTTGGATGATTCTTTAGTTCACCATATTGAGATTCATTTAGTCTTTCTTGTAGCATCTCTATTCTTAACCCAATTGAAAACGGTTTTGGTTCAATTATAAGGTTGTTTCTATGAAGCATTTTGTAAGTTTCTCTTGCACTATGACCTATTGCAAAAAGAACATTATCACTGTAAATATTCTCATTATTGTTAACTATTACACCTTTTATATTTCCATTTTCATGAATAATGTCAGTAACAAAGTGATTAAAAAGAACCTCGCCCCCATTATCAATAATCTCTTTTCTCATATTAACAACTACTTCTCTTAAGTTATCAGTACCTATATGTGGCTGATAACTATATAATATTGTTTCTGGTGCACCGTGCTTAACAAATGTCTCTAAAACTGGCATGGTTCTTTCATTCTTTATATTAGTTGTTAACTTACCATCAGAAAAAGTCCCAGCTCCACCTTCCCCAAATTGAACATTAGTATTTAGATCAAGATTGCCCGTTCTCCAAAACTCATGGATTTTCTTAACTCGTTCATCTACCATAGAACCTCTTTCAAGTAATATAGGGTTATATCCATTTTTAGCTAAAAAATAAGCAGCAAATAAGCCACATGGACCACTTCCAACAATTATTGGTGGCTTCATTAAATTACTTGCAAAATTTGGAAATCTGTATTCTTTATCTTTAACAAATGATACATTCCTGTGATTTTTTCCAAGAAAATAATCCTCATCCTTAAGACTGATATCCACAGTGTAAACATAGTTTTGATAACTTTTTCTCGCATCAAAGGCTTCTTTAACTAATCTGTACTCTAAAATATCATCCTTTGAAAGACCATACTGCTCCTGCAAAGCTTCCATATATTTGCCTCTATTATCAATATCAGTTTTTATATTAGAAATTCTAATCATTTGACCATCTCCTTACATATAAATTTTAACACATTTAATTAGTATAAACACTTTCTTTATTTGCAATTGACATAATATATATTTATAATAAATATAAAATAAACTGAATAGGTGATGAAATGAAGACTGTAAATACAAGAGGGCTTGCTTGTCCTGAGCCTGTTATACTTACTAAAAGAGCTTTAAGTGAAAGCAAAGGCGATATAAAAGTTCTTATAGACAACGATGTTGCAAGAGAAAATGTGTTAAAACTATTAAAAAATAGTAACTATCAATACGATCAAGTTGAAACTGAATCTGGATTTGAGATAATTGTAAAAAACACAAAAGCCAAGTCTGAAGGTTTAAGCGATGAGAGTTTAATTGTTCTTTGTAAATCAGATTTGTTTGGTCAAGGCGAAAGAAAGCTAGGAAATACTCTTATGAAAAGTTTTTTTTATTCTCTTACTGAGTTATCATCCAAGCCAAAAAAAATCATTTTTATGAACAGTGGAGTAAGATTAGCCTTATCTGGCTCCCCTATTTTAGAATCACTGAAAATACTTGAAAATAGTGGATGTGAAATATTATCCTGCGGGACTTGTCTAGACTACTATAATGTAACTGATGAACTATCTATCGGGTCTATAACTAACATGTATACATCTGTAGAATTACTAGCAAACTCAAATAAAGTAATATCCATATAAATAGCAGCACGCAAATCAATGCGTGCTGCTATTTTTATGCTTGGTTAATTTTTTCTTTTTTGATTTTTGTAGCTATGTAAATAAATGGCGTATCTAAAACTGCGACAATCAGCTTTAAGACATATGTGGTTAATAATATTTCCAGAAATACTTGAGTCGGAAATACCCCATAGAAAGCTATGAAAGTAAATATTGCTGAGTCAATAAACTGACTCACAATAGTACTTGCATTATTCCTAATCCATAAATGCTTCATTTCTGGCAATTTGCTTTTCCAGAAGCTGTATGCCCATATATCATGAACTTGGCTTAAAAAATACGCTACTAGACTAGCAAATGCTATTCTTGGCATTATACCAAAGATAACTTCTAATGATTCCTGTGCAAAATCAGAAACATGAGGTTCAAAGGCCAGACTAATCTGCATAATAATCGTCATACTAACCAAAGTTAAAAGTCCTATATATACACCTTTTTTTGCTTTTTCTTTTCCATAAATTTCCGATAGTATGTCAGTAGCCAAGAAAGAAGTTCCATAAATTATATTTCCTAACGTAACTACTAATCCAAATAACTCTATAGTCTTAATCACTTGAACATTAGCTATTATCGCTGCAATAGCTATCCAAACATATAGTCCTATTTCATCGAATAATTTATAAAAAAGTAAGATTGCTGCAAAATTCACCAGCATCAATATCAACCATAATGCAATACTATTCATTTCAACCACTCCACACTTAATTCTCTGGAGTACTTTATCATATACTTTACTACTTGTCTACCAGCTTCCACCGCCACCTCCGCCAGCACCTCCACCAGCAGAACCTCCGCCAAAACTTGATCCTCCACCTCTACTTGAAGGAGGTGTTGAAGCCATGCTTGTTTGCAGAGTATTGAAACTACTAGAAAATGCTTGATTAAACATCATGGCATTAAAGCCTGTTCTATACATTGCTGAAGAAACATACCAATTAGGTGGCTCAATAGTGATATCTTCGAATTTTTTAGCCCACTTATCCGAAACCCCTAAAACAAGTGCAAAAGCTAAAGTATCATAGAAGTATTCTGGATTATCATCTACTAATCTCTCTAATCTATCCTTTTCAGCAGTTTGCAAGAATGTTCTAAAGCCTAATATGAGATTTAACACTTGATCACCATATGGAGTTCTTTTAGGCATTATAGAACTTATAAATATCATAAAAATGGAACTAACGGCTATCATAACAACATCTGAAAAAGTGAGCAAAGATATCCCTGCCAATGATAGCCCACCAAAAACTATTGGGACAACGACAAGCAACATCAAAAACGCTTTTATAATAGTTTTAGCACTTCTCATGTGTTTATTTGTATCTAAATAATAAACAAAGAAAAGGACCGGTAATAATATAAACGCTGTGCCTATAGCTCCAATAGCAACACCAAGCATAGCAGAATACAGCTCTATTCCAAATGCTATAGATAAGAAAGCAAATGTAGATAGAAATGCCATCACTACAACTAAGGCTCTCAGCTTAAGACTGGTTTTTTCATATATCGATCTTTCTGTAGGATAGAAATATGCTCTAATCTGAGAAGTAACAACATTTAAAGTGGTATAAAATGTTTGTTTTAAATCAGCTGACTTTACATATTTGCCGTCTCCATAAACATCAAATAAATCGTTAAACATAATATTCTCAAAGCCTTTAGGATTTTGCAATTCTTTAACTTTTTCTAATGTAAATTCCTTTTTACTAAATTTATTTGCTAATCTTGAAAAAGCAGTTGAGTCATCTTCCTCATCTTCTATTATTTTCAAATACCCTTTTGAAGCCCAATAGATTATCAAAGAAGTTACATCCCTAGGATCTACCGTATCGTTTATAATATAACCAACTTCTGCAGAAGTCATATTATTAGGAGGATAAAACTGTATCGGTGCTACTAGTTTATTATCCCGACCATATCTAACCCAAAAGAATAAAGCTAAAACAGAAAAAATAATTGCAATTGCATAATACCCAAATCGGTATGGATTTAGCACTGCTTCAAGTGGTTTTGCATCAGAATAATATCCTTCTGGTAAAACTAAAGCTACTGTTACTCCTTCATAATTTGTCAACTCTCTATTAGTGCTTGCATAAATTGTATTACCTTCAATATGATAGTCTACAGAAGTGTTGTCTTCTGCGTTAAAATACCCTACTGTAAAGTTTAAGCTATCAGCATCAAAACTTTTTGGCATTTCTATTTTAAAATTAGCTTCTCTTACTATAGTATCCCATTCTGTACCAATCAAGTTGTAATAAAATTCATCATAATCAGCAATTCGGTCATCCCCAATAATAAATTCATATGTGATAGTATAACTCTGACTTCCACTTATATAAACATCGGGATTTCCTATTCTAACTTCAACATAATTACTTTGACTAGTTACAGTATATTGATGATCTTTGACCTTTATCCCTCTAATACGTGCATCACTGTTACTACTAAACGTAGGAATATTGCGAAAAATCCCTCTCCTTTGCTCAGTAAAAAAAACATTTATCTCTTCTGTTACACTGTAGGAATTATCTTCTCTGACAACAATATCTACGTTATATTCTTCAATAGTAAATGCTTCTTGTGCTAATGCAGGAATAACCATAGTGCCTAAGAGCAGCACTAACAGCAGACTATACCCAATAGCCTTTTTCATGTTAAAAACTTACCCTAACGTTCTCTCTTTGAGTAGCGTCATCAACTTCAAAATACATTTCTTTACTGAAGTTAAATAAACCAGCAACTAATACGTGTGGGAAAACCTCACATCTAGTATTATACTCTCTGACAACTGCATTATAGTATTTTCTTGATTGGGCAATTTCTCCTTCAACTCTAGAAAGTTGATTCTGCAAATCTAAGAAATTAGTATTTGCTTTCAAGTCAGGATAACTCTCTGATAAAGCAAAAATTTGTCTAAGTCCTGCTGTTAGCATATCATTGCTTTCTCTAATATCCTCCATACTTTGAGCATTAACTGCTCTGTTTCTTGCCTGTACAACTCTTTCTAAGGTTTCTTTCTCATGTGAAGCATACCCTTTTACTGTTTCAACTATATTTGGTATTAAATCATATCTCTGTTTGAGATACACGTCCATAGTAGAAAAAGCCTCTCTGGTTCGTTGCCTGAGTCTTACAAATCCATTGTAACTAGTTACAAAGAACAAAACTACGACGGCTACAATACCAATCGCTACATAAACCATTTAAACTACCTCCCATTATTTAATTTTTAGTATAGTACTAAGAAGCACATTAGCGCCTTTTTCAATATCTATCCACCTACTATATTCTCTAGGAGAATGGCTAATTCCTTCTATACTAGGCACAAAAATCATACCTGTTGGTGTAATTTTTGCCATCGGATTAGCATCATGTCCTGCTCCACTTTGCATTACTTTGTATGAGTAATCTAGTTTTTTTGCAACTTGTTCAATAATTGCAACCATTTCATCATAAAGCTTGACGCCATCTTTTCTAACAATTTCATCATAGATGTAGCCATTATCTCCATACTTTTCTTTCAACTTATTTATTACTTCATCTGTTTTGCTAAAATCCATGGATCTCATTTCGATTATGAGCTCAACTTCTCCTGGTATAACATTCATAGCACCAGGTGAAATATTTAACACCCCTATAGTGCCAACTAAATCTCCACCTATGTGATTAATATGTTTATAAAAGTCTTGTATAAAATAGGTTGTTTTTAGTAATGCATCATCTCTTAAGTTCATAGGTGTTGTTCCTGCGTGATTTGCAAGACCAGCTATCTTTACTCTAAATCGGTGTATACCAACTATACCTGTCACAACACCTATAGACTTATCTTCATGTTCAAGTACATTTCCTTGTTCTATGTGAAGTTCGATATAAGCCCGAACTTTTTCCTTGTCCCACTTTGAATTAATAATATCCTCACTTGTTAAATTTACACTTTCTAAAATATCTTTGTCTAGTTTTTTAATATCACCAATTACACATCTACTGCCAAAGGTGCCTCCTGCAGGGCCTCCTTCTTCTGCGACAAAAGACACTACCCTAACTCCAAAGGGTAGCTTTACCTTGTTTTCACTTAAAGTTTCAACCACCTCTAAAGCAGATAATACCCCCAAAGCGCCGTCAAAAATGCCTCCAGATGGAACAGTGTCTAGGTGCGAGCCTATTACTATGTCTGTACCTGTTTTCCCCTCATAAACGCCAATAACATTCCCCACCGAATCAATATAAGCGTTAATGTCAGTTGCTTTGAGTTTTTTTACAAGCCACTCCTGAGCTTTTTTTTCTTCTGTAGAAAAAGCAACCCTTGATACGCCTTCATCTAGGGCTCCGATTCTTGCTACCTCCAGCATGTTCCTTTTTAATCGTTCAATATTAATTTTCATTATTACCTCCAGTAAATATATTAAAAGGGAGCATATAACTCCCTTTTAAAATGCCTATTTAAGTTTTTCTGATAATTTCTCCAACATATCTTTAACCATAAGTTCTAGGTTATATTTAGGATCCCAATCCCATTCTTCACGAGCACAACTATCATCTAATGAGTTTGGCCAAGAATCAGCAATTGCTTGTCTCTTAGGGTCTACATCATATTTCATTTCAAAATGAGGGATATGTTTCTTTATTTCTGCAGCTAAATCTTCTGGAGCAAAACTCATAGCAGTGATATTGAATGCGTTTCTATGAACTAATCTACTCTCATCTGCTTCAGCTAAATCAATAATTGCATCTAATGCATCTGGCATATACATCATATCCATTTTTGTACCTTCAGCAATAAAACTAGTATACTCACCTTTTGTTATTGCATCATAAAATATATGCACAGCATAGTCAGTTGTACCACCACCAGGTAGAGTTTGATAAGATATCAAACCAGGATATCTCACACCACGTACATCAACACCAAATTTTTGCGCATAGTAGTCACATAAAATCTCACCAGCTACTTTTGTAACACCATACATTGTTGTTGGTCTTTGAATTGTGTTTTGCGGTGTCAAATCAGGAGGTGTAGTCGGACCAAACGCTGCAATAGAACTAGGAGTAAATAGACTTGCACCTGTCTCTCTACAGATTTCTAAAGCATTGTATAGACCACCCATGTTAACATCCCATGCTAGATTTGGCTTGTCTTCAGCAACAGCTGATAATAAAGCTGCTAGATGAACTATATGATTAATCTCATATTTTTTCACTATCTCAGCAAATTTCTCACCATCTGTTACATCTAAAACTTCAAATGGGCCTCCATTTATAATCTCTTTAGGACCCTTATCACTTAAATCACTTACTACAACATTGTCATTGCCATAAAGACCGCGCATTTTAATCGCTAATTCAGAACCTATCTGACCAAGTGCTCCTGTTATTAATACTTTTTTCATTAATGATAACTCCTCTACAGTTTTTTACATCATGCCTATTGTACAATAAAAAGCTTTTTTGATAAACCTTTATTTTAGATATGGAATATAGTGCTAATGTAATTGGCTTATTTATAAAATATTCGTAAGTCCTACTTTTCTTGCAAGAGATAATTCGTCAATATACTCTTGAAAGTTAGTTGCCCTACTTAACTCATCAAAACTAATAGCTTTATAAGAAGGATGATATTGCCTCATAATGTTAACCGACGCTTGAGACCCAGCTATATGTTTAATTGTCTTATAAATTCTTTCTGTGTTATTGATTTTATTAGGAAGTACTAAGTGTCTAATCAGTAATCCTTTTTTTACAACACCTTCTATTACTAAATCGCCTACTTGCAAAAACATTTCTCTTAGAACCACTAGAAAATTATCATAATAATTTTTTACATCACTATACTTCTCGCAAAGCAGGTTGCTGCTATATTTAAAATCTGGCAAATAGATATCTATAATATTATCTAGCAACTTTATTGCTTCAATTGAATCATAACCACCAGTATTATATACAATTGGAATACTCAGCCCTTTTCTGACTGCCATTTTTAAAGAGTTCATAATTTGTGGTAAATACTGAGTTGGAGATACTAAATTTATATTATGACAGCCTTTGTTTTGTAAATTTAAAAAAATAGATGATAGCTTTTTTTCGCTGACAACCTGTCCATGACTATATTGACTTATTTTATAGTTTTGACAATAAACACACTTCATTACGCAGTTAGTAAAAAAGATTGTGCCTGAACCCAAACTTCCTACTAAACACTCCTCCTCTCCAAAGTGGGCGCCATAATTACTAACCTTTATGTTCATACTTGACCCGCATGCTCCTACCTCTCTTTTAAGTCTGTTAACATTACATTTGTTCGGGCATAAATTACATTTTTTCAAAAATTCATTCAATTCTTTTACTCTCAGTTCAAGCTCACCACTTGTTTGGAGGTTCATATAAGCTGGTCTCATAAGTAACATCCTCCCTTATATTAACTTTCTCTTGCTCATTTTTTTTCATCAATCACTGTACACTACCCTTATTAACTTTACTTAGTTAAATTATTAAACATTTTGACTGTTTTTGCAATGCTAAGTAATATTAATAATGCAGTTAGAAAAAAGTATTGTATAAAATACTAGTAGCAATAATAAAAGACTCCTCAGTCTATTTTCCCATGACTACAACGACATAATCTGATAGAATTATGTTTGAATATAAATAGAGAGGTGTCAAATGAAAAAAATAGTTATATTTCTAGTTCTTAGTTTATTCATTTTAGGAGCTTGTTTAGATAGTGCAATAATCATTGAACAAGAAGAGTTTGATGTTATTGTTATTGGTTCTGATCCTGAAGGCATAGCTGCAGCTATATCTACTGCTCGCAATGGTCTAAACACCTTACTTATTGATCATAGAGATTCTGTTGGTGGGTTGTTCACCCATGGGTGGTTGAATTTTTTAGACATGAACTATAGTCATGAAGGAGAGCTTCTTACAAAAGGCATTTTTCTTGATTTTTTTAACCAGATAGAAGGCATTGCATTTGATATTCAAACTGCAAGGAATGTATTTAATGAGATGATATCACAGCATGAAAATATAACTGTTATGCTAAATGCTTCAGATATAACGCCTGTTGCTGAAAACTTCAGCGTTTCAAAAATAGTTGCTCAAGTTGATGACGTTAGATATGAATTTTCTGCCAAGTATTTTATAGATGCTACACAAGACGGAGACATAGCAGCTATGGCTGGAGGAGAGTATACCTTAGGTCAAACTCTAATTGGAGGACCTGAGTATGGAATGGCTGTAACTCAAGTTTTTAAACTTGGCGGTATAAAAGAAGAAAATTGGTCTCAAATTAGACGTTATTTAAGTAACGATGGTGACCCAAACTCTGGCTCTACTCATAATACAGCTTGGGGGTTCCCTGAACTATATTATGAATACAAAGCTAAAAATGAAAGTGTACAAATGCGTGGCCTTAATATTGCACGTCAAACGGATGGTTGCGTTATGATCAATGCACTTCAAATATTTGCAATAGACCCTTTAGACAAGGCTGACTTACAAAGAGCTAAAGATATTGCACAAGATGAACTCGATTATGTGATCCCTTTCTTAAGAGAATACATACCAGGAATGCAAGACATAGAACTACTGAGCGTAGCACCAGAACTTTATATTAGAGAATCCCGACATTTCAATACAGAATATTTTGTCACAATTGATGACGTGATGGAGCATCGAGATTTTGCTAGCAAAATCGCATTAGGGTCATATCCAGTAGACTTGCAAGGAACTGCTCCGGGTGATGATGTTATTATTTTAGGAAATCCTGCTTTATATTCAATTCCTATAGAAGCTACTATACCAAAGGGTTTTACAAATCTATTTATAGTTAGTAGAAGTGCAGGGTATGACCCCTTAGCACATGGTAGTATTAGAGTTGTTCCAATTGGCATGTCTGTAGCAGAAGGAGTTGGTCATGCTATCTATATTATGGATAGAGAACAAATTGATCTTCGTGAATTTTTGGATTCTAATGAATACATACAGCTACTCCAAAAGGAACTAATAGAGTTAGGTGCTTATTTACCAACAATTGCATACCCCTCAGAAATTGAATCACACAGCTATTACGAGGGTATTAAGTTGCTAAGGTCATATGGTCTCATTCAAGGAAGATATAACAATGATTACAAACTTGAAGAAATTGTAAGTACTGATGAGTTTGCTCATGTGTTTGATTCATTGTCATTAGTTCTAGATTGGAGTATCCATCCTGAAATTAGTTCATTAAATACCTTAACATTAAACAATCTAAATGAACTTTTTTTTAATATATTAGATACTAATCTTACCAATAATACAATTATATCAAACATAGATCATTCTAAACCTATTAATAGAGGTGAAATGGCTATGGTATTTTACTTACTTAATGTAGAATTAAGTAGTTTGACAAGTTAAGGTATATATATTAGAATTTATTTAATAAAGCTATGATGAAGTTTAGTAATCTTAATCAATTTATTCCAGAGAAGCAATTTACGGTGAGATATTGCTATAATAGTTTAAGACGAATTACACCTTCTGAGCTCAGCTTATGCTGCGGGAAAGCCCGTTATAGCTATTAAGGCACAATAATATTGTGTGAATTAAGGTGGTACCACGGGCCAAACTCGTCCTTAAGCGAGTTTGGCCCTATTTTTATATAGGAGGAACAAAATTGAAAAACGTATATGACATTTTAACTGAAAGAGGATATATTGAACAAGCAACTCATCCTGAAGAAATCCAGGAGCTACTAGGCAAAGAAAAGATTAAATTCTATATTGGTTTCGATCCTACTGCAGATAGCTTACATATAGGTCACTTACTACAAATTATGGTAATGAAGCATATGCAAAATGCTGGTCATACACCTATTGTTTTACTAGGTGGAGGTACAACTCTTGTTGGAGACCCCTCTGGTAAAACAGACATGAGAAAAATGTTAAGTAAAGAAGAAATATTTGAGAATGCTGAAAAGTTTAAGGGGTATTTTGAGAAATATATTGATTTTTCTGACGAAAAAGCTCTAATCGTAAATAATGCAGAGTGGTTACTAGAATTAAACTACATTGAACTACTAAGAGATATTGGTGTTCACTTTTCAGTTAATCGTATGCTTGCAGCTGAGTGCTATAAATCTCGATTAGAAACTGGTTTATCTTTCTTAGAGTTCAATTACATGATTATGCAATCTTACGATTTCTTGCACTTATTTAAAACGCATAATTGCAAAATGCAATTTGGCGGCAATGATCAATGGTCTAATATTTTAGGCGGAGTTGAACTTATCAGAAGAAAAGAAAGAGAAAGTGCCTATGCAATGACTTTTACTTTATTAACTACAAGTGATGGAACCAAGATGGGTAAAACTGAAAAAGGCGCCATATGGTTGAACCCTCAACTAACAAGTCCTTACGAGTTTTATCAGTACTGGAGAAATATTGAAGATCAAAGTGTAAAAAAATGCCTGTACCTAATGACTTTCCTACCTAAAGAAGAAGTTGAAAAGCTGGGCAGCTTAGAAGGCGCAGACATTAACAAGGCAAAGGAAGTACTAGCTTATGAAGTAACCAAGATAGTGCATGGGAAAGAGGAAGCAGATAATGCCTTAGTAGCTG
>Ga0334893_1000528_pt1 | contig 49546 bp, 47 predicted proteins | sample GraSluR3_MG_5_FD_207218 | JGI IMG/M metagenome (GOLD analysis project Ga0334893, IMG submission 207218) | Sludge microbial communities from methane-producing bioreactor in Wageningen University, Netherlands - Granular Sludge_09_05-R3 | ecosystem: Engineered > Bioreactor > Anaerobic >...
CAAAGGGTAGCTGGTAACAAATAAGCGGTTGGCGAGCTTTTCAAAAAGTGCCTTAAGGCACAGCTGGTAATAGGCCCTTATAGGGCTCAAAGAAAAACCACCCGTTTTACGGGTGGATAATTATTATATTAGCGATTGACTTTTCTGTCGATGCATGTTAAATTAAAAACTAAAGACTCATATAAGAACGATGTTCTTATATGAGAATAATGCTACGAAGGAGAGGATCTATTTATGAGTATTTATTACATTCCACCTGTAAATCTAATTGGTAAAGGATGTATTAAGGAAATCACTGAACCGATTAAAAAGTTAGGAACTAGAAAAGCATTGGTGGTTAGCGACGAATTTTTAGTAGAAAATGGCACGGTGTCAAAAGTGACTGAGCTTCTTAATGAATCGGGTATTGAATGTTCATTGTATTTTGATGTTAAACCAAACCCGACGGTAACAAATGTCAATAAAGGGTTGGAATTTTTAAAAAAAGAAGGCTGTGATTTTGTAGTCACCATAGGAGGAGGTTCGCCTCAAGATTGTGGGAAGGCAATAGCTATACTAGCAACCAATGGGGGAGAAACGAAAGATTACGAAGGGGTGAACAAAACAAAAGAGAAATCTTTACCTATTGTTGCAATAGCAACGACGGCAGGGACATCTGCAGAAGTTACAATAAATTATGTTATAACAGATGAAGAGCGTCAAGTTAAAATGATCATGGTAGACACTAATTCGTTAGCGGCGATAACCGTTAATGATCCTGAGTTAATGATCAGCAAGCCTGCGCCTTTAACTGCGGCTACAGGTATGGATGCACTAACACATGCGATTGAAGCTGTGGTTGCTAAAGGAGCCTATGATGTGACAGATGCCACCGCCTTGTATGCAATAAAACAGATATTTGAGTATCTGCCTAAGGCAGTTGAAAATGGTGCGGATGTTGAAGCAAGAGAACAGATGAGTTACGCTTGTTTCTTGAATGGGATAGCATTCAGTAATGCAGGGTTAGGGAATGTTCATGCAATGGCACACCAATTAGGAGGTCTATATGACTTGCCACATGGAGTGTGTAATGCAATGTTACTTCCGATAGTAGAAGAAGAAAATTCAAAAAGTGCTCCAGAAAAGTTCCGTTCAATAGCTTCAATTATTGGGATGGATATAAAAGATAAGACTGATGAAGAATGTGTAGACTACGTTATTAAAAAAATACGAAAACTTTCTGAAAAAGTAGGTATACCTAAAACCCTTAAAGAAGTAGGAGTTGAAAACCCAGATTTTGAAAGATTGGCAGAGAATTCTATGAAAGATGCATGCGCTGGAGCCAATCCGGTACTATTTGATAAGGATACACTAATTAAGTTGTTTAAAAAAATTGGATAAAAAATATCACCATACCAAGCGAGCCTGATTTATATCAAGGGTCGCTTGGAGATATTATAGAATATTTGTTGAAAGGTGTTGTGATGGGCTTCTATAGTATATTTTTATCTATTATGACCTTGTTCGTTGTTGGGTTAATAGGGTTAATTTCTATAAAAGCTAAAATAATCAATGAAGCCATGACTGACAACATACCTAGGTTCATTATGAATGTAACATTGCCAGCTCTCATTCTTGTTTCGATGCAATTGCCGTTTGAAAAAGAAAAGCTTATAGACATTCCAAGGATGTTTTTAGTTATGGCAATTATGTATTTGATACAAATGATAGTTGGCGGCTTAATAGGCAAATTGTTAAGTTGCAATAATAAAGATAGGGGAATATATCAATTTATGATGATGTTCTCCAATTCAGCTTTCATGGGTTTTCCTGTAATGATGTCGATATTTGGTCAAGAGGCTGTATTTTATGCCGCTTTAGCAAATTTACCCTTTAACATTTTGGTGTTTACTGTAGGTGTTTACATGCTTGACAGTAGATCGACAAGCATCAATTTTAGAAATTTAGTGTCTCCAGCTATGGTGGCGACAATTACGGGAATTGTGTTTTATATCTTTTCAATAAAAATACCTAATCTAATTGCTGAGCCGCTGATTATTATCGGAAATTTAACAACGCCATTATCGATGGTGTTTATAGGTGCATCTTTAACTAATGTAAAGATTTCAAGCATATTTTTCAATAAAAAGTTATATTTGATTTCAATATTGAGGTTGATAGTAATACCAGTTTCCTTAATACTAATAATTCAGAATCTGAGTCTGAGTTTGATTGTAAAAGGTGTGCCTGTAATTATAAGCGCTATGCCTGTAGCTACTTTTTGTGCGATTTTAACAAAAGAACATGACGGAAATATAAACTTGGCATCTCAAGGTATTTTTATGACAACACTATTGTCTTTATTCACTATACCAATAGTTGTTTTTATTTATTGTAATATCTAAGAACGCCTTATCACTGGGATAAGGCGTTCAATGAGAATCAATATAAACTTTTAAAATCAAAATTCAATTTTGTCATTAATGACTCAATCCGATCTCGGGATTCCAGTAAAGTTTCTTCAATTAAGTTTATTTTTTCTTTACTCAATCGAAAAACAGGGACAGAGATACTAAGAGCAGCCTGCATAACACCATTTTTTCGTATTGCGATAGCATAACATTGCATATGTTCGGTTACTTCCTCACAATCACAAGCTATCTGGGTTTGTTTGATAATTTGAAGTTGATCATAAAGCGTGTCAATGTCGCTAATAGTATTGGGAGTAAGTTTTTCAAAGCCGTTTGGGAATAAGGACTTCAATTCTTCTTTGCTGTGCTCGCTAAGAAGAGCTTTTCCTAAACCCGTACAATATGCAGGTAATCTTGTTCCGACGTGACTGATCATCCTGATGGGCTCGGGAGAGTCTATTTTTTCTAGATAGAGGATGTTTCCTTTGTCTAATATGCCAAGCTGACAAGTTTCGGAGCAGATATCGACAATTCTTTGCATTTCTTTTCTTATGTAAGAAAGAATACTGTTATTGCTATGATAAGCAGAGCTAAGAGCTAAGGATCTAATACCTATTGTGTATTTAGAAGTGTTGCTATTCATTTTTATATACTCCCTACGATGAAGAGTATGAACTATCGGGAATATACTACTTTTTGGAGCATCAATGGCTGATGCGATTTCAGTCAGCGAGAAACCGTCCTCTGAAAAAGCTAATATTTCTAAAATGTCCAATACCCTTGATGTAGAACGATGATCTGTCGACATTGATAAGCGCACATCCTTTCCTGTAAGTTAATCAAATATAAAATAATTGTAACATATAAATATAAGCATGTATATAATTCTTAGGTATCATACATTGCTAATACAAATAATACAATATGAGGTGAAGTTAATGAAGTTCGTGCAATACAATATCAATGATGAAAAAGAAAGACTGGGACTATACACCCTTGATGAGAGATACGTAGTAGATATATCATCATTCAAATTAAAGAATACTTTTCAGAATATGACTGACTTTATAAAAAAGTCTACAGCGGTTGATTTAAATATAATAAAGCGTGATTTAGAGCGTGGCTTTGATGAAAAACATAAAATACCAGTAAAAGATATCGAAATACTATCACCAATTTCAAGGCCAATACACGATATAATCTGCGTGGGCGTTAATTATTTGAGTCATCTAGAAGAAATAATCAAAAGTTTTAGCAAGAGTGATTTCAAGCGTCCTGACCACACGATATATTTTTCAAAAAGAGCTTCTAAAACTATCGGTCCAGGTGAGGCGATAGAGGGACATTTCTCTTTAGATAAAAACATTGATTATGAAGTGGAATTAGCTGTAGTAATAGGAAAAAAGGGCAAAGATATCAAGAAAGATGAGGCGTGGGATTATATATTTGGTGTGACAATCATGAATGATATATCAGCTAGATCATTGCAGCAAGAGCATCAGCAGTGGTTCAGAGGCAAAAGTCTAGATACTTTCACAGTTTTAGGCCCCGGGATTGTTCATAAAAGTTGCTTGAAGTGGCCTTTGGAACTAAACATATCCAGCAAAGTGAATGGAGAGGTTAGGCAAAACTCAAATACAAGATTGTTTATAAGAGGCATCGGTGAATTGATCGAGGAGATATCCACAGGCATCACACTTGAACCAGGTGATGTTATAGCGACGGGTACACCTGCTGGAGTAGGCATGGGTTTTGATCCTCCAAAATTCTTGAAATCTGGAGACGTTGTTCAGTGTGAAATAGAGTGCATAGGATTTATTAGTAACCAAATAATATGATTGCACGAATAGGAGAAAATCGAAAGATGTAAATTAGCAAGTAAAAGCATAGGTACCAGCATTGGAGGATCAAACATAAAGGCGATGATTCTGTTTGTGGGTTTAATCCCATAGATTATAGATGGCTTGATTACTTATAATACTGATCTGTGGAGCTTGACATGTAATCGTATAAAAAAGTTAATTATCTATCAAAAAAAATAGATATACATATTGACATAGAAGATGCAGTGTAGTAGTATTTAACCATAAGTTTTTAAATAAAAACAGCGTACGCATATAAGAACAAAATTGAAGAGGAAAAAATGGAGGTTTTTTTTATAGGCTATGGAATCGTTGTGCAACACAAAAAAGAGTTGAAATATCAATGTCAATGAGTTTATTATTTATCAAAAGTTACTTTCGTGCGTGTCAAATGTATAGTTGATTAAGCATGTTAGATAAAAAGTGAGAGGATGATTATTATGATAATGAATTTTTTAAAGAGGATTCCGGCAGGAATTATGATAGTGCCAATGCTTCTTGCATCACTGATTAACACTTTCATACCCGAAGTAGTGCAGATAGGATCTTTTACTACAGCAATATTTACTAGTGCGGGTGCAGCAACTGCAATAGGTATTCAATTGTTTTGTCTAGGGACAACTCTACAATTGAGAGAGATGCCTAGGGTATTTAAAAGAGGTGGCATTCTACTAATGTCAAAGTTTGTAATTGGAGCCATTATTGGAATATCTATTGGTAAGATATTTGGTATGGGTGGAGTACTTGGACTTACTACTTTGGCAGTTATTAGTGCCGTTACAAACAGTAATGGAAGTGTATACTTGGCTTTGATGAATACATACGGTGACGAAACTGATAGCGCAGCGATGGCCTTATTGGCAATCAACGACGGTCCTTTTCTAACGTTAGTAGCATTAGGAGCCTCGGGGTTGGCAAATATTCCTTTAATATCTCTTGTAGCAGCAGTGGTTCCAATAGTCGTGGGTATGATTCTAGGAAATATCGATAGAAGCCTTAAGGATTTCTTGGCCCCAGCAGGGAACATATTAATACCGTTTGTGGGATTCACATTAGGAGCTGGCATAAATATAACCAATATTGTAAGAGGTGGACCGCAAGGGATCCTTTTGGGATTGATCAGTACTTTTGTAGGTGGAGCCTTTATTGTTGCATGTGATAGATTTATAGGGAAAAGACCAGGATATGCAGGCTGGGCTGTAGCGACAACCGCAGGAAATGCTGTTGCAGTACCAGCAGCGGTTGCAATAATTGATCCGGCATGGCAACCATATGTTGGAACGGCCACTACACAAGTTGCAGCGGCGGTAGTGGTAACTGCGATACTTGTTCCGCTAATGACTGATTGGTGGGTTAAGAAACATGGTAGCCCCAAGTATCCTTTGAAAAGAAATGAAGAAGGTATTAAGAAAGCTGAAGTAAGTATGGAATTTGATTAAATTGAGAATAAGGAGAGGGTAACAATGGTAAATGCATTGATTATAAATAATAAAGACAACGTGGCAGTTGCTATAGAGAAGATCGACAAAGGGACAGAGATTAACTGCAAACTTAAAGATGGATCAATTTTAAAAGTAGATGCTAAAGATGACATCCAGATTTATCACAAGGTTGCTACAAAAGATATCACTAGGGACTGCAAGGTTATGAAATACGGACAATATATCGGTGTTGCAGCTGACGATATTAAAAAGGGTGAACATGTTCATGAGCATAATGTGATTAGCAAAAGAGAGAATTAATTATCATAAATAACTTAAGGAGGCTTACTAAATGAATTTTTATGGATATAAAAGACCGGATGGAAGAGTTGGAGTCAGAAACAATATCCTAATATTGCCGGCCAGTGTATGTGCATCTGATACAACAAGAATTATAGCATCTCAAGTTGAGGGAGCAGTTACTTTCAATAACCAAAACGGTTGCGCTCAGGTTGAAGGAGATCAACAATATACTATGGATGTAATGGCAGGGTTTGCTGCGAATCCTAATATATATGCGACTGTAGTTGTGTCATTAGGTTGTGAGAACTGCCAGATGGACTTGGTGGCAGATGCAATCAATGAAAGAACGAACAAGCCGATGGAAAAATTCATTATACAAGAAGAAGGGGGCACCCTTAATACAATAGAAAAAGCTACAAGAGCTGCTAGAAGATTGGCACAAGAGGCTAGCGCACTTAAAAGAGAACAATATCCTATATCTGAGTTGATTATTGGTACAGAATGTGGTGGTTCAGATCCTACTAGTGGCCTAGCTTCAAATCCTTTAATAGGTGAACTGAGTGATAGAATCGTTGCGCATGGTGGAACGTCTATATTGTCAGAAACAACTGAATTGATTGGTGCTGAGCACTTGTTGGCTGAAAGAGCCAAAACACCTGAGATAAGAGATAAGATATTTGAGATTGTTTATCGTTATGAGAAGGCTTTGCAATCTGTTGGAGAAGAGGTTAGAGAAGGTAACCCGTCGCCAGGGAATAAAGAAGGCGGTATAACCACACTTGAAGAAAAATCATTAGGATGTATACATAAAGGTGGACACACAGAAATAACTGCAGTATACGATTATGCTAAGCAGGTTAGTGAAAAAGGTCTAGTAATTATGGATACTCCAGGGAATGATCCTTCTTCAGTAGCCGCAATGGTAGCGGGAGGAGCGCAGATTATAGTTTTCTCAACAGGTAGAGGAACACCGACAGGAAACCCAATTTCACCAGTTATAAAAATCACTGGGAATAAAATTACTTACGAAAATATGATCGACCACATGGATGTAGATGCTAGTTCAGTGATTTATGGACCTCAAACGATGGAAGAAATCGCAGATGCTTTTTTGGATGAAGTCGTTGAAGTGGCAAATGGAAAATTAACAAAAGCAGAATCAATGGGGTTTACGGAGATAGCTATTGCCAGATTATGCAATTATGTATAGTTAGTTAAAGGTATTGTGAGCAGACCTTTCTTGGGCCTGCTCTTGCCTATTTGAAATTAAAAGTATTTAAGAACAAGGAGAGATAAATATGAAAAAAGCACAATTCATGACGCCGGTAGTGACGGCGTTTGACCTTAAAGGAAATTTAGACATTCAAGCAAACAAAAATATCTACGATCATCTTATTGATGGCGGAGTTGATGGATTGGTTGTGATGGGAAGTACAGGTGAGTTTTTTTCCATGACGATAGAACAGAAAAAAGAATTGATTGATTTGTCCGTAGGATATGTAAATGGAAGAACTAAGTTATATATTGGTACAAGTTGCATGTCTGTTGAAGACACCGTAGAGTTATCTAATTACGCTATTGATGCGGGAGCAGATGCTGTAATGATAATTAGTCCCTATTATTTTGCACTTTCAGATGAAAGTATAGAACTGTTCTATGACAAGGTTGCTGAAAAAATAACTGGAGACATATATTTATATAACTTTCCACAAAGAACAGGATATGATTTAACTCCTGAAATTACGCTAAACTTACTTAAAAAACATAAGAACATAGTTGGGTACAAAGACACTGTAACTGATATGGGACACACACGCAAGTTGATTTCATCAATAAAAAGGGAATTCCCGGACTTTGTTATATTGTCTGGCTTTGATGAATTTTTTGCACGCAATGTTTTGTCTGGAGGAGATGGTTGCATAGGTGGATTATCAAACTTATATCCTGAGTTGTTTTCTGAATGGGTCAATGCTATCAGTCAAAACAATTTTGACTTAGTCTCTAGATTGCAAAAGAAAGTAGATACATTGATGGGTTTATATGATGTAGGGACTCCCTTTATACCAATAATAAAGCGAGCTATGGTCATAAGAGGGATTGAGATGGATGAATATTGTACTAAGCCCTTTGTTCCTGCAAATGAAAAACAAAATGCAGAAATTAAAAATATTATGACAAAAGCAAATGTACCAGAATTAAGTAGAGTTTTAGAATCGATAATATAAGAAAAAGAGCTGTAAGTGTATTTTTCTTGGATAGTGCTCCGTGAATATGAATGCATGTTCACGGAGTTTTTGGCTAATGGAAAATATTTTCAACGTGGTTTGAAGTTTTTTTCTAGGAGCCTTGACTTGAACATTAAAAAGGTGTAGAATATAAAACATAGTTCCACAATGAGAAACAAAAAACGTTGAGTACAAGTACTACATTGACATATGCCTTTAGATTAGAGCTCTTCCAGCAGCAGAACTGGAGGGGTTCTTTTTTGGGTTTTGTATAGAAAATGAGTGGATTTAATGTTATATTGTAATTGATGATGTATGGTGGACTTTGACAATTGACTTGAATGTAAGAAAGAAGGAGAGTTTAAAGTGAGCAGTGTGAGCGATGAAATATACAAGGACATTAAAAGTCAAATAATTGATGGAGAATTAAAGCCTGGAGATAAATTACCCACGGAAAATGAGTTGTGTAAACTTTGGAATACAAGCAGGGTTACGGTAAGAGAAGCTATTGAACGGCTTGGTGCGCTTGGGATATTAAAAAAGGTACAAGGCGGGGGAACGTATGTAAATGAACCGGATTCCTCTATTTTTTTGGATCCGTTGTTACCTTTTGTAATATTTAGAGAAGAGAATATAATAGATATCTTGAAATTTAGAAGCATAATAGAAATTGGTAGCGCTAAGTTATGCGCAGAAAATAGAGATGAAGAAAATTTAAAAAATATGCAAAAATATATCGATATCATGGAAGAAAGTCAAAATGATAAAGATAAATTTGTAGAGGCGGATTTAGAGTTTCATATGGAAATATCAAGAGGCAGTAAGAATCCGATCAACGTCAAAATAAATGAGCTGCTTAGGCAAACCATGGTTAAACATCAAATGACTTTGAATAAGATACTTGGCGTATCTACCAGTGTAAAAGAGCATAAAAATATATATTTAGCGATCGAGGATAAGAATCCTGCACTGGCAGAGCATTTTATTGAGAGACACATCCAAAGAGCGATAGACGATTTGAAAAAAGTTGAAGGCACATCAAAAAAAGTGGATTAAAGAATAGCAAAAAAGGATAAAAATTGTTTTATCCTTTTTTTTACATTTAGAGTTCTAGAGTTTGTTGATTATGCTGGCGTTGTAAGCAGCGCCAAATCCATTATCTATGTTTACGACGCTTATTCCACTAGCGCAGCTATTGAGCATGGTTAACAGCGCAGAAAGGCCTCCAAAATTTGCTCCATATCCGACGCTGGTAGGAACGGAGATTACCGGTTTATCAACGAGTCCGCCGATAACGCTGGAGAGTGCCCCTTCCATGCCTGCAACTACAATAATTACCTTAGCGCCTCGAATTATATCCAGCTTCGATATCAGCCGGTGTATACCGGCAACCCCGACATCTGCAATTTTCACTACTTTGTTGCCAAGGATTTTTGCGGTTTCATATGCTTCTTCTACTACTGGCAGATCTGATGTTCCGGCAGCTACTATTGCTATATAAGACGTTGTTTCTTCAATAGGTTTATTTTGAATGGTAATAACTTTGCCAAGTTCATTGTAATGTGCAGTTGGCCATATCTTTTGAACTGATTCAAATACGTTTAAGCTTGCTCTAGTTGCAAGGATATTATTTTTTCTTTCCATCATATATTGTACAATGCCTACAACCTGATTTGTAGTTTTGCCTTGGCAGTAAATAACTTCTGGGTATCCATTCCTTATTTCTCTATGATTATCAATTGTCGCGTATCCCAAGTCTTTGTAAGGGAGTTCGGATAATAGTTCTAAACCTTCTTCGATTTCAGTTTCTCCTGAGCGAACAGCTAATAGCAAATCTTTAATTTGATTTTTATTCATTTCACATTACCTCTTTAGTATATCTCGGCTAAATAAACTCGCAACAAATTTGGAACAGACAAGTCTCTATTTCCTACGCCATAACCGATTTTTTCTATTTTCATATTAATAGAACTTTTAAATTCCTTAACAGTAGTTGCAAGAATAGCTGCCCCTGTCGGGGTGGTTGTTTCAAAATTGACTAATCCTGTTTTAATAGGGATATCTTTTAAAATCTCTATAGTTGCAGGTGCTGGAACGGGTATGGTTCCGTGTGCACAGCTTACAAAGCCGCTTCCTAATTGGATAGGAGAAGAATATACTTTATCTATCCCCAATATCTCAAAGCAAATTGCTGCGCCGACAATATCTACTATTGAATCTACTGCTCCAACTTCGTGAAAATGAACTTTATCTGCGGCTTTTCCATGGACTAAGCCTTCTGCAGTTGCAATTTTGAGGAATATCTCTTTGCTTAAGGATTTTACAGATTCCGTTAAATCGCTGTTTTCGATTATTTCGTTAACATCTTTCAAATGCCTATGTACGTGGTCATGTTTTTTTACGATGACATGAACCCTTGACCCGGTTATTCCATTTTTTTGTTCTTTGTTAATGGTAAGTTCGAATTCATTTTTCATTGATAATTTGTAAAGCTCGCTAGACAAGATAGAAGGGTCTACGCCAAGATCTACCATAGCACCTAAGTTCATATCTCCGCTGATACCGCAAAAACAATCATAATAAAGTATTTTCATTACTTCAGCTCCTTGATAAATATAGATAGTTTAAGAAAACGATAACATTAATGGCTGATGAATTTTTAAAACATAGTATCAACATATCGTTTGTAAGTACATTTTAACACCAAAATCTCAATAATTGCAATACAAATATTGGCGTGCCGAATCTAAAAAAATCTATGATATCGATTAAAAAGGCGTTGACAAGGCAAATATCATAAATTATAATGGACGCAAAGAATAATTTGTAATACAAATATTTAAAATGATAAGTGTATATAAAATTTTATTGAGATAAAGATTTAAATGTCGGAAGGAGAAATGGAAATGAAGGCAGCAAAAGTAATATCACCTGGCGATTTGCAAATAATGGATGTACAAAAGCCAGAGATTGCAAATCAAGATGAAGTTTTAGTTAAAGTAAAGGCGGCGGGGATATGTGGATCTGATATTCATATCTTTCATGGGACATCTCCAGTGGCGACATATCCTAGGGTTATCGGGCATGAAGTCGTAGGCGAAGTTGTTGGAAAAGGAACAGACGTAAATAAACTTGAAATCGGAGATCATATAATTTTAGATCCGGTCATTGGGTGTGGAACGTGTTATAACTGTTCTGTCGGCAGACCAAATGTATGTTCATATCTTCAAGTGCGTGGGGTGCATGTTGATGGAGGATATCGGGAATATGTAGTTCTTCCTCAAAATGCTGTTCATAAAATCCCAAAAGATTTAAGTTGGGAAGAGGCAATCTTGATTGAACCTTTTACAATAGCTGCACAAATTGCTTCAAGAGGAGAAGTCACAGCGAGAGATACAGTATTTGTAATGGGTGCGGGTCCTGCAGGGTTGTGTGCAGCGCAAGTTGTCAAGAAAATTGGGGCAAAATGCATAATATCTGACTTAGTAGACTCTAGACTTGATCTTGCAAAACAACTAGGTGTAGATATGACGATAAATCCTTCCAGAGATAATGTCGACGAAATTATAATGAAAGAAACTGATGAGCTAGGTGTTAATGTTGTGATTGACGCTGTTTGTATACCTTCTACATTTGAACAGGCGGTTAAGCTTGCAGCATCTGGTGGGAGAGTAGTGCTCCTCGGATTTACAGACCAGCCTTCAAAAATTGCACAATTAGAAATAACCAAAAAAGAGCTTGACGTAAAAGGCTCAAGACTTCACAGCAATAAATTTCCTGAAGTAATCGAGTGGTTTGCAAATGGGGAGATAAATGTCAAGCCGTTGATTTCAAATGTTTATCCATTTTCAGACATTGAAAAAGCTATAAAGGAAGTAGAGAATAATCCGATAGACATATATAAAGTAATTCTGAAATTTGATTAAAGAGTTAGGGAGGCAGTTAAATGGGTGTAGTAAGCGATATGCTTAAAGATGTTAAGTTACCTAAAATGATTAAGGTTAAGCAAAACTTCCAAAGAGAAAAGATAAATGATATCTCGGCAGCTTTGAGAAGTGAATTGATGAATGATAAAATAAAAAGCACTATAAAGCCAGGTATGAAGATAGCAATTACCGGAGGAAGCAGAGGAGTTGCTAATGTTGCCTTGATAATAAAAGAAGTCGCAGCATTTGTCAAAGAACTTGGTGCAGAGCCATTTATTATTCCAGCTATGGGAAGTCATGGTGGCGCTACTGCTGAAGGACAAGTAGAAGTTTTAGAAAGCTTCGGAATAACCGAAGAGTACTGTGGATGTCCAATAAAAGCGTCAATGGAAACAAAGCAGATTGGCTATACTGATGAAACAGCTTTTGAAAGACAGTTTCCGGTATTTATAGATAAATATGCTGCTGAAGCAGATGGGATTATCTTGGTTAACAGGATTAAAACACATCCGGCGTTTAGAGGAACATATGAATCAGGTCTTATGAAGATGATGACTATAGGTCTTGGAAAGCAAAAGGGTGCAGAGACATGTCATGAGGTTGGGGTAAAACACTTGGCAGCACTTATACCGTTATTTGGGAATGCTATACTGAAGAATGCTAATGTACTGTTTGGAGTGGGAACTATTGAAAACCCATTTGATGAAACATGTAAGATCATAGCATTAACAAACAAAGAAATTCCAGAAAAAGAACCGGCACTTTTGTTGGAATCAAAAACATTAATGCCCAAAATTTTAATTGAGAAGACGGATGTATTAATAGTAGATAAAATAGGTAAAAATTTCTCAGGAGATGGAATGGATCCGAATATTACCGGTACTTTTCCGACGCCTTATGCTTCTGGAGGGATAGATGCTCAAAGAGTCGTTCTTTTAGATTTAAGTGATGAGACGCATGGTAATGCTAATGGATTGGGAATGGCTCACATGGTAACAAAAAGATTGTTTGATAAAAGCGACCTTGAAAAAACCTATCCTAATTCGCTAACGGCAAAAATAGTTAAGAATATCAAGATTCCAATGATATTAAAGAGTGATAAAGAAGCTATTCAAGCAGCTGTAAAAACCTGTGTAGACATAAATAAGGAATCACCTGATATAATAAGAATACCTAACTCATTGCATATCGAGTATATTGAAATATCTGAATCTTTGCTTGAAAAAGCAAAACAAATTCCGGATATGGAGATTTTAGATGAAGCAAAAGACTTCTCTTTTGATATAAGCGGTAATTTATGGTAATTTAATGAGAACTGATTTAGGTGTGTTGGGGAAATGTAATATATGAATATGGGGTGGAAAAATGGATTATAAATTGATCTGGTTAGGAATTGCCTTGATGCTGACCGCAGGATTAATGTTTATCTTAATATCAAAAATTAAATTTAGTGAAAAGATCAAGATTATATCATTTGCAGGTTGGTTGACGTTTGTATGTTATTTCATAGCCCTAGATTTACCTGAATGGACATTATATATTTTTGCAACCATAAGTTTGTTGAGTGCACTTTTCTATAGGCTTAAATATAAAAAGCTTAAGAGGAGACGCTTCAAAATAAAAAGTTAAAAAAGTCAAGGGGGAAAAAGAGTGAAGAAAAAAATTGTTTTTGCGTTGGCAGCTGTAATGATTTTAAGTACAGTATTGGTTGGTTGTGGTACTGATTCAAACGACAACGGATCTAGTGGCGAAGAGTCGCTAAGCTTTAATGTAGGTCATGTTGCTTCAGAAACCAGTCCGGTTGGTGAAGGACTCACAAAATTCAAGGAATTAGTTGAAGAAAAAACAGATGGTAGAATTGAAATCGAAGTATTTCACAATGGGCAGTTAGGAGCAGAAAGGGATTTGATTGAAGGGGTTCAATTAGGAACAGTTGACATGGCAATTGCAAATCAAGGTCCGATGACAAATTTTGCGCCTAGCTTAGCAGCGGCTGACTTGCCGTACCTTATCAAAAGTTATGAACATGCTGATGCCATATTCATGGGAGAAATCGGTGAAATGTTTATGGAAGAAATAGATTCAGCAGGAATCAAGACTCTAGGTTTTTGGGAATCGGGCTTTCGTAACCTGACAAACAGCAAGAGAGCTGTAGATGGTGTTTCAGATGTTGAAGGATTGAAAATCAGAACTATGGAAAACCAAGCTCACCAAGGTTTATGGAGATCATTAGGGGCAGATCCTGTACCGATGTCATGGGGTGAGGCTTATACTGGCATGCAGCAAGGCGCACTTGATGGACAGGAAAATCCGTTATCTGTAATACTTCAAATGAATGTTGCAGAAGTAAACGACAATCTTGCGATTACTGAGCATGTATATGCATCTGTAGTTTTCATAATGAGCCCTACTGCTTGGGAAAAGTTATCAGCAGAAGATCAAGCGATTTTTGAAGAAGCGGCACTTGAAGCGGGAGTATATGAAAGAGAAGTTCAAAGAAGCATGAACTTGTCGGCACTTGAAGACTTAGAAGCTTTAGGAATGAAAGTTACATATCCTGACAAGCAAGAGTTCATTGATGCGAGCCAAGAATTCAAGATGTCATTTGGTGAAGACTACAAAGATATCATAGAGCAGATTGAAGCTGTAGAAGAATAAGTCTGTATTTTGTGAAAACTTAATTTAATTGAAAAGTGGATATGATTTGATGGTGAGAACGCAGACATATCCACTTTTCCAGTATTTTTATATTTTAAGGATAGGTGAAATCATGAAGAAAAAAGGAGTCATAGGCCTGTATGAAAATATGCAGCGTGGGCTGCACGGCATAATAACGATTATTCTAGGTTTGATGATGATAGTTATACTAGCTCAGACGATTACTAGATATGTGTTTTTTTATAGCTTGCCCTGGTCTGAAGAACTTTCTAGGTATTTGTTTGTATGGATGATTATGTTGGGCGTCAATATAGGGATAAGAGACAATATGCAGGTTAAAATTGATATTATTGATAGAATGTTCACTGGAAATGTGCAAAAGATAATTTCTGTAGTTCAGTACTTGATATCTTTGTTTGTAAGCGGCATGTTTTTTTATAGTACTTTGCAGTTAATGGAGATTGGTGCAAGGCAGCTAAGCCCAGCGCTTCAATTACCGATGAATTTGGTTTACATGTGCCTTCCAATAGGGTTGGGTATAGCAGTCTTAGAAATTGTTAGAAAAATATTCCAAGCAATAAAAGGCAAGGAAGAAAATATAGATTAGGAAAGATTTTATGGAGGTGTCAATAAGATGAGTACAGCAGCTATCATCTTGATAGTAACGCTTTTTATTGCAATGATTATAGGTGTTCCAATAGTGTGGTCTTTAGGACTGGCATGTGTGTTATCTATTTTTGCTGACGGTAAAATTCCGATTACGATTATTTCACAAAGATTGTTTACAGGAAGCGATTCCTTTTCAATGTTGGCTATTCCGGCGTTTATATTGGCTGGAGACATAATGTCAAAAGGTGGTCTTTCAAGAAGGCTTGTTGACTTTGCGAATGCCCTTGTAGGGTGGATTGCAGGGGGAGTGTCTTTGGTATCCATAGTAGCATGCACGTTCTTTGCGGCAATATCTGGATCATCGGTAGCCACTACGGCAGCAATCGGAGGACTGATGTATCCGGAAATGGTTAAACGTGGTTATCCTAAAGATTATTCTTCAGCGATTCAAGCGATTGGTGGAACTTTGGGTATAGTTATACCGCCGAGCATAGTTCTGGTAATCTATGGGAATATTACAGGAGTTTCGGTTGCGGACTTATTGATGGCAGGCGTAATCCCGGGAATTGTATGTGGCATCGCGCTATGTATTGCAGCGTTTGTTATAGCAAAGAAGAATAATTTTCCGAAAGAAGATAAATTTGAACCAAAGAGATTGGGTGTTACATTTAAGGATGCTATTTGGGCACTTTTAATGCCTTTTATTATTCTTGGTGGAATATATTCAGGTATATTTACTCCTACTGAATCAGCAGTAGTAGCAGTGTTTTATGGTATTATTGTTTGTGTTTTTATTTATAAGGAATTGTCGTTTAAGGACCTATGGCCTATCATGAAAAATACCTCTAAGGCGACGGCAAACTTGATGCTTCTTGTAGTAACTGCACAGTTATTCGGATGGTTGATAACGTATTACAGAATTCCGATTGTCGTAACCGATATGTTTATGTCAGTTGCAAGCAATAAGTATATATTCTTGATTATGGTAAATGTTTTGTTGATAATATTTGGAATGTTCATGGAAGTAGGAGCTACAAACCTTATTCTTGCACCTATTTTGGCTCCGATAGCTGTAGCCTTTGGTGTAGATCCTGTACAGTTTGGATTGGTATTCGTATTTTTACTTGCAATGGGGCAAGCAACTCCACCCTTTGGAACTACCATGTTCGTAGCTGCAGGTATAAGCGAAGAACCTGTAAGTGAGGTTGCTAAGAGAATATTGCCTTTTACTGCAGTGCAAATTGCCTGTGCATTGTTATTTTCATTCGTACCTGCGCTGTCAACATTCTTGCCATCGTTGGTTAAATAATAGGAGAAAAGAATAGTGAATTGAGGATAGGAGAGATGTAGATGAAAATGTCATGGAGATGGTATGGAGAGGGAAATGACTCGATAACCCTCGATCATATACGTCAGATACCAGGAGTGGAGACGATAGTATGGTCTCTTCACGACAAGGTAGCAGGCGAAGAGTGGGAAGAAGAAAGAATCAAAGAGGTGGTCGAACTTGTTGAAGGCAAGGGATTCGATGCTGAAATTGTAGAAAGCGTAAATATCCACGACGATATCAAATTAGGTCTTCCGAGCAGGGACAAATACATAGATATCTATATAGATACTATCAGAAAGCTGGCAAAATACGGAGTGAAGGTCATATGCTACAACTTCATGCCTGTTTTTGACTGGACTAGGACTGATCTTTACAAGGAGCTTCCTGACGGGTCTAATGCGCTGTATTATGAAAAAGCGGCTATCACTGAAGATCCAAAGGATATGGTAGAAAAGATTCTTGGCGGATCAGGAAACTTTACGATGCCGGGCTGGGAGCCTGAGAGAATGGCCAAGCTAGATGAGCTCTTTAAAGCCTATGATGGGATAACCGAAGAAGTCTTATTTGAAAATTTAAAGTATTTCCTTGAAAAAATCATTCCTGTTTGTGAGGAAGTAGACGTCAAGATGGCGATTCATCCAGATGATCCACCATGGCCGATATTCGGACTTCCAAGGATCATAAGAAGCAGGGACCATATAGCAAAATTCTTAAAACTGGTAGATAGCCCGTATAATGGACTTACTCTTTGCACGGGATCTTTAGGGCCGAACCTTCTTAACGATATTCCGGCAATCATAAGAGAATTTCACGATAGAATTCATTTTGCCCATATAAGAAACGTAAAAGTCTTTGAAAATGGAGATTTCATAGAAGTTTCCCACAGAGGAAAAGATGGAAGCGTAGACGTTTATGAAGTATTAAAGGCATATCACGACAATGGGTTTATCGGATATATAAGGCCAGACCACGGAAGACACCTTTGGGGCGAGGAGAAAAACTGCAGGCCCGGATACGGACTTTACGATAGAGCCTTGGGCGTAATGTATATGCTAGGCGTGTGGGATAGCTTGGATAAGGCGAAGGAGGTTAAATAACCTTGAAAATGAATAAATCCGAATTAAAAAACAATCAGATATGGGAAAAAGCCGGCGTTGAGCTTCCGCAATTTGATGTTGATGCCATGGTAGAAAAAACTAAGTCTAATCCAAAGTGGTTGCATTTTGGAGCGGGTAATATTTTTAGAGGCTTTGTGGGAAGTGCACAACAGACTCTGTTAAATGAAGGCATCGATAATATTGGAATTATAGCGGCAGAGTCATTCGATTTTGAAATCATCGAGAAAATATATGATCCTTACGATAATTTAACGCTTTTAGTTACTATGAAACCTAGTGGAGTGTTTGAAAAAAAAATTGTTGCAAGCATTGCTGAAGGAATTGCAGCAAACTTAAATGATGAGAAAAGCAAGACTAGATTAGTGGAGATATTTACGAATAAAAATCTACAGATGGTAAGCTTTACGATAACTGAAAAAGGTTATGCACTTAAGGATGCTTCGGGAGATATGTTTAGTTTTGTAGCCGATGATATAGAAAACGGAATTAAATCACCAAAACATACCATGAGCATCATTACATCATTATTATATGAAAGATACAAAAATGGAGCCTTACCTCTGACTTTGGTGAGTATGGATAATTGCTCGCACAATGGCGATAAGCTTAAAGAAGCAGTTATAACAGTAGCTAGGGGATGGTCCCAAAAGGGATATGTAGAAAAAGAATTTTTAACTTATCTTGAAGATGAAAGCAAAATCACTTTTCCACTTTCCATGATAGATAAAATAACGCCGAGACCGTCAGAGGATGTTTTTAAACATCTTTCGGATCTTGAAATTGAAGGCATGGACAGCGTCATTACATCTAAGAACACATACATAGCCCCTTTTGTAAATGCTGAAGAGACGGAGTATCTAGTTATTGAAGATAAGTTCGCTAATGGAAGGCCGGCGTTGGAAAAAGCGGGAATCATATTTACAGATAGAAATACAGTCAATATGATAGAGACGATGAAAGTAACTACTTGCCTTAATCCTTTGCATACTGCATTGGCGGTAACGGGTTGTTTGTTAGGCCATACTTTGATTTCTGAAGAGATGAAAGACAGTACTCTAAAAAAACTTGTTGAAAAAATCGGTTATGACGAAGGTCTGAAAGTAGTCGTAGACCCTGGAATAATAAATCCCAAAGATTTTATCGATGAGGTAATCAACCAGCGTTTTGATAATCCGTTTGTACCAGATGCTCCTCAGAGGATTGCTACGGATACATCACAAAAAGTAGGGATAAGGTTTGGTGAGACCATAAAATCATATCAAACAAGCAAGGAGCTTAATCCTGCCAATTTAGTAGGAATTCCTCTTGCAATTGCTGCATGGTTAAGGTACTTGATAGGGATTGATGATGAAGGGAATGAATTTACTATAAGCCCTGATCCCATGGCAGATGAATTGCAAGGTGTTTTAAAAGATATCAAAATTGGAGACAATAAAGTTGAATTAAAACCGATTCTTAGCAATGCAGCTATATTTGGTGTTGATTTGTACCAAGTAGGCTTAGGCAATAAAATAGAAGATATGGTTGTTGAAATGATATCAGGAAAAGGTGCGGTGAGAAGCACTTTGAACAAATATCTAGGATGAATTTAGCAAACATAAATTAATGGAGGAATTCGAATGAAAAATCTATTGATTCCTATTGATGGATCTGAGTTTTCTACACGAGCTATGGAGTATGGCAAAAATTTAGCAAAATCGTTAAATGTGGGAATAGTATTGCTTCACATTAAAGATGTAAGACTTCCGATTCATTATTATGAATCTGGCAATGTAGAAGAAATGAAAGATAGTGTACAAAAAATAATACATAAGGCAGATGAAGAATCTTCTAAAATCATTGAAAAAGCAGAAGGATACTTTTCGGACATGAAAGATAAAATTGAAGTAGTTGTACTTAACGGTGATCCGACTCACAAGATAGTAGAATATGTTAACAACAATGATGTTGAGTTGACAATAATGGGATCCCACGGCATGGGTTCTGGTTTCCAAAGCCTTGTTTTAGGCAGTGTAGCAAACAAAGTGCTACACCATGTAAAAAAACCTGTTTTAATAATTAAATAAAGAAATAAGTGTAGCTTGGGATAGTAACAGTATCTCAAGCTGTTTTATTTACTTAGTGATTTATACTGTAAAGTCATTGGGAATGCACATTTACGGACTTTACGATAGAGCCTTAGGCGTAATGTATATGCTAGGCGTGTGGGATAGCTTGGATAAGGCGAAGGAAAAGTAAAAAGAAACAATTTTAAAGAGTCGGAGGATCGATGTTATATAATCGGCTATCTGGCTCTTTGTTGTTTTGTGAATAAAATAATAAAATAGAATTTGGTTGGAAAGTTTACATTAAGCAACAAATAAAAACAAAATATAAATAGTGAAGTGAATTGAGCCTCCTCGTTTGTTGTATACAACAAACGAGGAGGCTGTTAAAAGATATAATTTAAATTCAAGAAGTAATTTAACTATAATATTAATGTTCAATTATATTGACAATTGCAATAGCATAAAGTAGAATTATAGATGTATACAACAAGAATATTTCAAAGCAATCATTGAATCGTCATATTTTTATTGTTTAAGATTCTTGAGCCTAATAATTATAAAGTTGCACGTTGTTTAGAAAGGAGTAAAATTAAAGGGGGAAATTATTAAGTTAAAAAGAGCATTAAAATCAAAAGATCAATAATTATTAGGACTAAAAGAATTAATAAATATTATTTAAATCAAGGGAGGATTTGAAATTGAAAAAAAGAAAAATTTTAGCAGGTATATTAACAGTTGCGATGCTTATAAGTTTTACAGCTTGTGCTACAACCAACGATGATAACAATGGTAATGTAGACGATGGAAATTCCAATGATGTTATTAAGATACAAGTTGGATATGAAAATAATGAAGCTGAGCCAACTGCAATTGCAGTAAAGAAATGGGCAGAGATTGTTTCCGAGAAAAGTGAAGGAACAATAGAACTCGAATTATTCCCTAACTCATCTTTAGGAACGAAGACAGAATTGATAGACCAAATGTTAATAGGATCTCCTGTAATTACTGTAGCAGATGGAGCATATCTAGCTGATTATGGTGTAGCAGATTTTGGGATACTTTACGCACCATATCTTTTTGAAAGTTGGGATGAAGTGTGGACTGTTCTTGACAGCGAGTGGTATGAACAAATAAGTGATGAGCTAGCTGATGAAGCTGGATTAAGAGTTGTTGGTTCAAATTGGATTTATGGGGAAAGAAATTTTTTAACAACTAAGCCGGTAGTTGAACCAGAAGATCTTGATGGGCTTAAAATTAGAGTCTCAGCTAATGATCTTGCTATAAAGAGTTTTGAAAATTTAGGATTGGCTCCTGTTGCTATGGAAATGGGTGACGTGTACACTTCATTACAAGCAGGTACAATTGATGGAGTTGAGAATCCAATAGTATCATTGGCGAATAGAAGTTTTCATGAAGTGGGTAAACACCTAGTTAAAAATAATCATATTTTTGCCACTCAAATTTGGATAACAGGTGAAGATTTTTATTCTACCTTGACTGATGAACAACAAAGCATAATTGAAGAAGCAGCACATGAAGCAGGATTGCATAATAACGAGTTATACGAAGATGCCACTGAAGAAGCCGAGCAGAAAATGGTAGATGCGGGCGTAACAATTACTGAATTAACAGAAGATCAGTTTGCTGAATGGGTAAATGTTGCTTCGGAATTCTTTGATAAAGGTGCAGAATTTGGATGGTCAGAAAATCTTTATGAAACGATTAGAAGTATTGTAGAGTAAATTATTATGTAAGAATCTTTAACGAAAAGAGGTCAAGATGTGAATAAAAAAAGAAGTACAATGCTTAATAAAATTTTAAGTATTGATGTATTACTTGCCAGCATACCGTTGTTTATATTAATAGGCATAACTTTTATGGCTGTTATAATGAGATATGTAGTAGGTAAGCCTCTTGGTTGGGTTGAAGAGATACAGTTGATTTGTATTGTGTGGATTATATTTGCGGGCGGAGGGGCGGCTTTCCGTTCCGCAAACCACGTTTCAATAGAAGTATTGTATGATATTTTTCCAATTAAAATGAGAAGAGCACTAGACATTATGATTTTAATAGTATCGCTTTTAGTAGTAGGATATTTATTCATAAGAAGCCTCGATTATCTAAAAGTGTTTGTTAATACTGGGAGAACGACCAGTATTCTTCATATCCCATATACATTCATTTATAGCATTGTGCCGATATCTTGTGCTTTACAAGCAGTAAATATCGTATTAACAACTGTCTTTGGAGTGACAGAAGAGGAGGAGGCACAAAATGAGTGATGCAGTATTAATAATGGTTATAATAATGTTGGGGTTGTTGTTTTTGAAGGTGCCTGTTTATATCGCGGTATTAGCAGCCTCGGCATATTATTTTGTAGTAACACCAAGTGTTAATGAAATTATATTTGCTCAACAAGTTATTGGTGGAGTGGAAAGCATAGCTTTGCTGGCTATCCCATTCTTTGTAGCGGCGGGTATATTTATGAATTATACAGGTGTTACTAAGAGGATAATGACGACAACTTTTATACTTACTGGTAGAATGAATGGTGGATTAGCTCAAGTTAATATTTTGCTTTCTACTTTAATGGGTGGTCTGTCGGGATCTAGTCTGGCAGATGCGGCGATGCAATGTAAATTGCTTGTGCCCAGCATGGAAAAGCATGGGTATTCAAAATCATTTTCTACTGTTTTGACTGCAGCTTCGGGAATGATCGTGCCTCTTATCCCTCCTTCTGTTGGAATGATTATTTATGGAAGTATAACCAATACTTCAATAGGAAAACTTTTCATTGCAGGAATAGGGCCAGGACTATTGTTATGTGTAACGATGATGGTAATGGTTCGCAAAATGAGTATTAACAGAGGATATACTCCAATTAGAGAGACGAAAATTACATTTAAAGAAAAAATCATTGCTATAAAACCCGCATTTTTTCCAATGTTGTTACCAATAATTATTATTGGAGGTATTAGAATAGGAGCATTTACAGCTACTGAAGCTGGTGCTGTTGCAATAATTTATGCATTAATTCTGGGGTTGTTTTATAAGGAGCTTAGATTAAAAGATTTGATGAAGGGGAGTAAAGAGACTATAGGAACAGCTACATCTATTATGTTGATAGTTGCGGCTGCATCAACACTTTCATGGATACTTACTAAAGAAAGAATACCTCAAAATTTAACTGCATGGCTTGTAAATACAATTGAAAACAAGTATATGTTTTTGTTTGTGGTAAATATATTTTTGCTTATTGTCGGCATGTTTATAGAAGGAAATGCTTCAATGATCGTATTGGCGCCGCTTTTAGCTCCGGTAGCAATAGCATATGGAATCGATCCAATACATTTTGGCATGATTTATGTTTTTAATAGTGCCATAGGTGCTTTTTCGCCGCCTATGGGAACACTTATGTTTGTTACGACAGGGATAACGAAGTGTTCGACAAAAGATTTTATGAGAGAAGCAATACCATTTTATATCTTATTTGCTATTGATTTGATATTGTTGACATACTTCCCGATATTTTCAACATTTTTAGTAGAATTATTTTATTGATATTAATAAATAATGAATTATATTCTTGAATTAGAGGAGTTATTATGAGTGAACGACAAGCAGTATCCGATTTGGTAAAAGATGTAAATGTTCCAAAAATGTTTGAAGTGGAACAGCTTTTCCGGCAAGATAAAATAGAAGTTGAAAATATTCCGGAGGTTATATTAAATTTACTTTCTGAAGAAAAATTTGCGTGCCAAATTAAACCAGGAATGAGAATTGCAATTACAGCTGGTTCAAGAGGAGTATCTAATGTTGCATTAATCACCAAAACGATTGTTGATTTTGTTAAAGATAAAAAAGGAAACCCATTTGTAGTTCCTTCTATGGGAAGCCATGGAGGCGCAACTGCAGAAGGGCAAAAAGAAGTGCTGGAAGAATATGGAATAAAAGAAGAATATATAGGATGTCCAATCATATCTTCTATGGAAGTAGTGGAGATTGGGAAAAATGATGAAGGTAAAAGTGTATACATAGATAAAAATGCAGCAAATGCTGATGGGATAATTTTAAGTTGCAGGATAAAGCCACACACTGCATTTAGAGGACCATATGAAAGCGGATTGATGAAAATGATGGCTATTGGACTTGGAAAACAATATGGAGCTGAGGTTATTCATGCAGAAGGCTTTAAAAATATGGCTAAAAATGTTCCTTTGTATGGAAAAGCAATATTAAAAAATGCACCAATAATGTTTGGTGTAGCTGTTATTGAAAATGCATTTGATGAAACATGCAAGATAGTTGCTTTAAATTCGGATGAAATCGAAAGAGAAGAGCCTAAGTTGTTGAAAGAGGCATTTAAATCTATGCCTAAAATATGCATAGATGAATGTGATGTATTGATTGTTGATCAAATAGGAAAAAATTTCAGTGGTGATGGTATGGATCCTAATATTACTGGAACATTTTGTTCGCCATATGCAACAGGTGGAATTAAGGCGCAGAGAGTAGCTGTGCTAGATATTAGTCCTGAATCTCATGGAAATGGAATTGGATTAGGGTACTCCAGTGCGACTACAAAGCGAGTCTTTAGCAAATTGGAATTGACATCGATGTATCTTAATGCTATTACATGCACTGTATTAGGCGGAGTCAGAATCCCAATAGTCATGGAAAGTGATAAAGAAGCTATTCAAGTATGCATAAAAACATGTAATGAGATTGACAAAAAAAATCCTAGAATTGTTCGAATAAGCAACAGCTTGCATTTAAAACGGATTCTATTGTCTGAATCGTATTATGACGATTTAAAAAGAAATCCTAATTTGATAATTAAAACTGAACCAAAAGAGATGAGATTCAATTCCAATGGAGATTTATGGTGATGAGGATATAATAATGTGATATTGAAAAAAATGATCATCAGATATTGAACTGGATGATCATTGCAGATATTTTTTTAAAGAGAATCTTTGATAAAATCCCTGTTTAAGTTATACGCCTCAAGCATAAATTTATAACTTGCTTCTCTGGCTTTTATTAGATGATGTGTTAAAACTTGAGCTGATTTTTCATAATTCTCTTCAATAAAATATTTTATTATTTCATTGTGTTCATAAGAAGTAGCTTCTATACGTTCTTTGATGTTTTTGGCCGACAGTATTCTTATGCGCATATTATGTCCGTAAATAGCGGTTATAGCATTTATTAAATATATGTTATTGGTCTGACTAACAATATAATAATGGAGTTCATCGTCAGCTTGGAATAAAGCATCGTCAGTTGTGGACTCTTCAATTTTCTTTTTAAGCATCAAAATGTAATTGGGATCCATCTGCTTGCCATAATTTCTCATTGCATAAGGCTCAATTAGCAGACGCGTCTCATAAATCAACTTGATATCACTTAAGGTAATATCTTTTATGATAATCCCTTTTTTATAGATTACTTTTACGAGATTTTCTTGCTCAAGTTTATTTATTGCTTCTCGTACCGGGGTTCTTGAGCTGCTGATTTCATCACAAATCATAGTTTCATTAATGATAGATCCAGGTTCATAATCGCCATTTATAATCTTATTTTTGATAAAACTGTAAGCTTTGTCGCTTAAATTTTCCCTAGACACTTTGACCACTCCATTTTCAAAAAATTAAAATACAAGATGAATACTTATATATTATTACAATATATTCACAATTACAAGGTCTTAATAAAAACTCTAGATAAATAAGAATGATTTATATTTAAAAATGTATACAACATGGATACATAATATCAAAATACAAGGAGGTATAAAAATGAAATCAAAACAAATTATAATCAATAATCCTGGGGAAATAGAAATAACTGATATAGATATTCCAGTGCCTAAAAAAGGCGAAGCTTTACTAAAATTATTATACGGCGGTATTTGCGGGTCAGATCTTGGAACTTACAGAGGCACATTTGCCTACTCTTCATATCCAAGAATTCCTGGGCATGAATTTTCTGCTAAGATAGTAGAAATAGAAGAAAATGATAAAGGGTTAAAAAAAGGAATGGTAGTAACTGCAAACCCTTATTTCAACTGTGGCACATGTTATTCATGTCGAAGGGGATTGGTTAATTGCTGTACTTCTAATGAGACCATGGGAGCGCAGAGAGACGGGGGATTTTCCCAGTATATAACAATGCCGATTGAAAGAATATATGACGGGCAGGGTTTGCCAGGTAAAACGTTGGCGTTGATTGAACCATTTGCTATAAGTCATCATGGAGTAAAACGTGCGAATGTTAAAAAAGGAGATCGAGTGTTAGTAATCGGGGCTGGAACGATAGGAGTCTTGGCAATGATTTCGGCAAAGCTATTCGGTGCGGAAGTATACATTAGCGATGTTGCACAGGGAAAGCTGGATTACGCTTTAGAACTTGGAGCAGATGGAGTCATATTAAACAGTGATCCGATTAAATTTAGCTCAGAAGTGGATCGAATTACAAACGGTGACGGTTTTGATGTAACAATTGAAGCTGTAGGATTGCCTTCGACTTTTCAAAACTGTATAGACGCTGCAGCATTTGGTGGCAAGGTTGTATTGATAGGAATAGGAAAACAAAATTTAGATTTTAATTTTTCAACGATTCAAAAGAAAGAACTTAATGTTTACGGATCTCGTAATGCAGTAAAAGCGGATTTTGAAGAACTGATAGACGTTGTAAATAAAGGGGAAGTCGATATAGAGAAAATCATAACTAATGTATATGATTTTAAAGATTCAGAAAAAGCATTTAAAGACTTTGATCAAAACGCTGGAGAAATGTTAAAAGTTATATTGAAATTTTGATACCTGAATTTAAAGGAGATAAACAAATGAACTTAAATAAAAATACGTATAAAAACCATAAAAGCTACCCTGAAAAGGTTATTCAGTTTGGGGAAGGGAATTTTTTAAGAGCCTTTGTTGATTGGCAGATAGACAAATTGAACAAGGAAGCTGATTTTAATAGCGGAGTTGTAGTAGTTCAACCAATAGATAAAGGTCTAGCAGAATTGCTGAATCAGCAAGACGGATTATACACATTATACCTGAATGGAATTAAAGGTGGCAAAGCATCTACAGAACACTCGGTGATAAACTGCATTACTAGAGCAATTAATCCTTACGCTCAAAATGATGAGTATTTAGCCCTTGCTCATAACCCTGAAATGAGATTTATTATTTCTAATACCACTGAGGCAGGAATATCATTTGAGGAAAATGATAAGCTGGAGGACAAACCACAAAATAGCTTTCCAGGTAAATTGACTGCATTGTTATACGAAAGGTTTAAACATTTTAATGGAGACGACGATAAAGGGTTTATAATTATTCCCTGCGAGCTTATAGATAAGAATGGGGAAAAACTCAAGGAGACTGTCATTAAATATGTGGAGCTTTGGGAACTTGAAGAAAAGTTTAAAAAGTGGATTGTTGAAGCGAACACTTTTTGCAACAGCTTGGTGGATAGAATAGTGCCGGGATATCCAAGAGAGCGTATAAATGAAATACAAGAAGAGTTAGGATATCAGGATAAGCTAGTCGTTGAAGGAGAGCCGTTCCACCTTTGGGTCATTGAAGCCCCTGATTGCATAGCAGAGGAATTCCCAGCAGCTTCGATAGGTCTAAACACTTTGTTCGTTAAAGATATGGCTCCATATAGAACGAGAAAGGTAAGAATATTAAATGGCGCACACACAAGCATGGTTCCTGTATCATATTTGTATGGAATTGATACTGTAAGGGAGTCTGTAGAGGATGAAGTTATAGGAAAGTACACCAAAGAAGCTATTTTTGAGGAGATCATTCCTACACTGGATTTGCCAAAAGAAGAGTTGGAAGCATTTGCAGAGGCTGTTTTGGATCGTTTTAGGAATCCTTTTATAAAGCATGAGCTAATGAGCATATCTCTTAACTCAATGTCAAAGTTTGAAACCAGGGTATTGCCTTCTATTATTGAGTATAATAAGAGATTTGACAAGCTGCCCAATAAGCTGATATTTTCCTTAGCTTCATTGATATCATTTTATAGAGGGAAAAGAAATGGCGAGCAAATAGCTTTAGCTGATGATGGAGAGATATTGTCTATGTTCCAGAACTTGTGGTCTGATTATGACGGTACCAATGAAAGCTTGAAGACGATAGCAAGTAAAGTTTTAGGCTATGAAAAAGTATGGAAAATGGATTTAAACCAAATAGGTGGAATGACTGATGCCGTGACAGAGCATTTGGGAAAAATCCAAGAGCTTGGTATGAAAGAAGCAGTTCTGGGAGTGTTGAAATAATATGAAAAGATTTATTAAAATAAACGAACTGGACAATGTTGTCGTAGCTCTAGATGATCTTAAAAAAAATGAAGTGATAGATGTTGATGACAAGAAAATTGTTATAAATGAAGATATCAAAAGAGGTCATAAATTGGCATTAGAGGATATTGGAGAAGGTCAGAACATTATTAAATATGGCGCTTCCATCGGTCATGCAGTGAAGGAAATTTCTATAGGTCAGTGGATACATACTCACAATACAAAAACCAATCTCTCAGGAGTTTCAGAATATGCATTCAATCAAGCATTAACAGAAGTCACTTCAGAGAATAAAAATCTTACATTTGATGGATACTTAAGAAAGAATGGAGAAGTGGGTATTAGAAATGAAATGTGGATAGTGCCTACTGTGGGCTGTGTTAATGGCATAGCAGATATGATTATAGAAGAATTCAAAAGAGAAGTATCAGTCAAGAATATAGATGCAATCGAAGCATTCAAACACAACTATGGCTGCTCCCAATTGGGAGATGATCATGAGAACACCAAAAAGATTTTAGCTGATGTTGCAAACCATCCAAATAGTGGAGGGGTATTAGTGTTGGGTCTTGGGTGCGAGAATAATATTGTAGAAGAATTCAAGATAACCCTTGGTGATTACGACAAAGAAAGAGTACGGTTTCTAGTTGCCCAAGAGGTTTCTGACGAGATTGGTGAAGGCGTTAAAATTTTGAAAGAGCTCTATGATTTAATGAAAAGTGATAAAAGAGAAAAAGTTCCCTTGGCGGAGCTGAAAGTCGGTTTGAAATGCGGGGGTTCTGATGGATTATCAGGAATTACGGCAAATCCTTTAGTTGGAGTTTTTTCAGATTTTCTAATTTCTCAAGGCGGAACTACTATTTTGACTGAGGTGCCTGAAATGTTTGGGGCAGAGACTATATTGATGAATAGGGCTGAAAATAGAGAGATTTTTGATAAAACTGTTGAATTGATAAATGATTTTAAGCAGTATTTTATCGAACACAAACAGCCGATTTACGAAAACCCATCTCCTGGAAATAAAGAAGGTGGAATAACTACGCTTGAAGAAAAGTCTTTGGGATGCACTCAAAAGGGCGGAAATGCAACCATAGTAGATGTCTTGAAATATGGTGAAAAGATAAAGAAAAAAGGACTTAACCTAATGAATGCTCCGGGTAACGACCTAATCGCATCTACAGCGTTGGCAGCATCAGGATGTCAGATGGTGTTGTTTACTACCGGTAGAGGAACACCATTTGGAAGTTTTGTTCCTACGATGAAAATATCTACAAATACCTCACTTTATAAATTGAAACCACATTGGATAGATTTTAATGCAGGAACATTGGTTGAAAGTGAAACGTTTGAGAAAGCTTTAGATAGATTTCTTGATTATGTTATTGAAGTAGCTAGTGGGAAACCGGTTAATAATGAGATTAATAATTTCAGGGAAATTGCAATATTTAAAACAGGAGTAACGTTGTGAAATTGCAAACATAACTCCAACTTTTCATTAATAATGTCAGCTAGATCTGGCGACCATTTACCAATACGACCGCAATTAAATCTGCGTTCATTATACGATTCTTGTGACTTTTCAGATGTATAACATCCTCTTTGTGAATTGCGTTTTAATTCTCTTGAGATTGTAGATGGTGACCGGTCTAATTTTTTAGCGATAGCACGAATAGAATTTCCTTGTTCATAAAAGATTTCTATACGCGCTCTTTCAAATGTATTAAGATGTTTGTAGCTCATAACAGACCTCCGTGTATGTGTTGGTGTGGTTACTTACATTTTACACGAAGCTATTATGGGCTGCTTTACTTTAGGCATATTTTTGGGTGTTACACTTAATATTACAATTCATCAAATAAATAAAATCTGGGGTTATAGTTACTACATATAAGCTGTTTTTTTACGATCAAAATACTCGACAGTAGCTGATAGTATTGTATTAAAAAGAAGCAGAGCTATGAGGTGTGGATCAATTAATTTTTAAATGCAAATAATAGATGTAAATTGTTAATCTGCAATTATAACATCGAGTCCTATCAGCTCAAGTTGTTCCTTTGTTTCTTCAGATATATTTTTATCGGTAATCAGAGTATCAAAATCACTGAATGTCGCAAAATTCATAAAAGAATTTTTTCCTATTTTGCTCGAATCACAAAGCATGATCACTCTATCAGAGATAGAAATCATGCCTTTTTTAATTTCCGCCAATGATATATCCGGAGTTGAAGCTCCCTTTTGTACAGATAAAGCATTTGATGCCATAAAGGCTTTATCGATGACCATGTTAGATATCATGCCTAAGCCCAAGGTTCCTGCCGTGCAGTGGAACCTTTTTTTTAGAGTTCCTCCTATCAATATGATATTAAAATCAGAATATTCTTCAAGACGGCTTGCAATGATTATGTCATTAGTTAATATTGTTAAATTTTTCTTATCTTCTAGCATGTCTGCTAGCTGAAGGTTAGTGGTGCTGGTATCTAATATAATAGTATCTCCATCGTCTATATAAGTGAGAGCTTTTTTTGCGATAGATATTTTTTCATTTAAAAACTTTATTTTTTTATCTTCTGGCACTAGTTCATAGCTGGCTTTTGAATTTGATATAGCACCGCCATGAGTTCGTCTCAGAAGCTTAGATTGTTCCAATTCTCGCAAATAAGTCCTTACTGTTGATCCAGATACATTAAGAAGGTTACTTAACTCAAGAACTGTAACTTTCTTTTTTTTGTCAACAACATCTAGTATCTTTTGTTTTCTTTCTTCGGCAAATATAGGATCATTGCTTAAAGACATCATTTACACCTCCTCTAGATAGACATATTATATAACAATTTAAAAGTAAATGAAATTGAATTAGAAAACAAATAAAAAAACAAACAAAAATGCTTGCAATGAAAGAAAATATAAACTATAATAAAAGCAAATAAAAGCAAACAAAATCATATGAAAGAGTGGTACGGAAAATGAAAACAAATAATATCCCTGTAAAAAGTGTTGCTGGCATCATAGATCATACACAATTAAAACCATATGTAAATAAAAAAGAGTTTGAAAAACTTTGTTCTGAAGCAATGAAATACAACTTTAAAATGGTAGCAATAAATCCAGCAGCTACTGAACTTTGCAAAAACTTGCTAATGGGTTCTGAGGTAAATGTAGGTGCTGCAATAGGATTTCCATTGGGGCAAACAACTTTGGAGTGCAAATTGTTTGAGACTAAAGATGCCATAGAAAAAGGAGCAGATGAAATTGATTATGTGATTAATATCGTAGAATTAAAGAACGGAAATTTGGATTACATAAAAAAAGAAATGAGAGAAATTGTTGATATATGTAGAAAAAATAGTGTCATATCAAAAGTGATTTTTGAGAACTGCTACTTGACAAATGAAGAAAAGAAAACTTTGTCTCAGATAGCTTTAGAAATAAAACCAGATTATATCAAGACATCTACTGGTTTTGGAACTTCAGGCGCAACTGTTGAAGATGTAAAACTGATGAAGTCAATCGTTGGAGATAAGGTGAAAGTCAAAGCTGCAGGTGGCATAAGAGATTTAGAGATAGCAATTAAAATAATAGAAGCAGGTGCTCAAAGACTGGGAACTAGTGCAGGTGTGAAAATAATAAAGGATTTGATTAAATATAATAGCGGAGTGCCTTTGGATGAATTGATTCAAAATGATAGTTCAAATTATTAAAAAATAGTTAAAGACAGGGAGGATTTTATGAAAGATGTAAGATTGTGTCTAATAGGTACTGGTAGAGCAGGGATGATACATGCAAAAAATTTTAGGGGTAGCATCGATATGGCGAGAGTGATAGCAGTATGCGATCCTAACATAGATTCAGCAAAGAATGCGGCAGCAGAACTTGGTGTTGACAAAGTTTATAGAGATTATAAAAAAGTTATGGAAGATGGAGATGTTGATGCAGTAATAATAGCAACACCAACAAAATTTCATAGAGAAATAGCCGTCGCTGCAGCAAATGCCAAGAAGCATATACTTTGTGAAAAGCCAATGGCTATGACGGTTGATGAATGTGATGAGATGATTGAAGCAGCCGAGCTTAACAATGTAAAATTACAAATTGGCTTTATGAGAAGATTTGATGAGAGTTTCGTTGAAGCAAAAAAAATAATAGAGTCTGGAGAAATTGGTGAGGTAGTGATGATTAAATCACATACAAGAGGTCCTAGCAAGCCTCAAGAATGGATGTATGATATAAAAAAAAGCAATGGTCCTTTGGCAGAAGTCTGCAGTCACGATATCGATACGATTAGATGGTTTGCTGAAAGCGAGGTGAAAAGTTTATATGCAATAGGAGGAAACTACAGAAATAAAGAGATCGCAGAGCGGTACCCGGATTTCTATGATAATGTAATAATGAATCTAGAATTTAAAAATGGCATACAAGCATCAATAGAAGGGGCGCAGTTTGTAAAATATGGGTATGATGCTAGAGTTGAAGTGCTGGGAACAGAGGGCCTTATATGCCTAGGAGATCTTCATGAAAAAAAAGTAATAAAATGTACGAAAAACAATAGCGTAAGTAGACCTGCAATGAACAGTTGGACCAAACTATTTAAAAATGCGTATTATGATGAAGACAAGAATTTCATAGACTCTATTTTATATAATTCTGAATTAATCTGTACAGGTGAAGATGGAAAAAGAGCTGTAGAAATTGTCAAAGCGGGTAATGATTCGATTGTTAATAAAGAAATAATATATTTATAGGGGGAAATAATATGGAAATGGTTGCAGTAGGTAGTAGGGCTAAATTACAAAAGTTTGGTGGGGTTTTAAGTGGAATGGTAATGCCTAATATAGGCGCATTTATAACATGGGGCTTGATTACGGCTATTTTTCTTGAAACAGGTTGGTTTCCAAATGAAACAATAGCGACACTGATAGGACCGATGCTTAGATTTCTTTTGCCTTTGCTGATTGGTTATACAGGAGGAAAAAATGTTTACGGAGAGCGCGGTGGAGTGATAGGGGCTGCAGCAACGATGGGCGTTATTGTGGGTGCTGAAATACCTATGTTCATGGGTGCTATGATAATGGGACCTACAGCGGCAATATGCCTTAAGCAAGTGGACAAGTTGTTTGATGGTAAAGTAAAACCTGGATTTGAGATGATAGTCAATAATTTCTCAGCGGGTATTTTAGGAATATTTTTGGTGCTGGGGGCATTTTTCGGGATAGGTCCATTTGTTCAAGGGTTAAATTATATTTTGTCAGCTGGTGTAAACGCAATCATTGAAAACGGTTTGATACCATTTAGCAGCATATTTATCGAACCTGCAAAAGTGTTGTTTTTAAACAACGCTATAAATCATGGAATTTTAGGTCCTTTGGGAGTTGTGCAAGCATCAGAGGTAGGCAAGTCTATATTATTCATACTTGAACCAAACCCAGGCCCAGGAGTAGGAGTGTTGTTGGCATATACTTTTTTCGGTACGGGCACTGCAAAAAATACAGCACCAGGTGTTGCGATTATTCATGCATTTGGAGGAATTCACGAACCGTATTTTCCGTACATATTGATGAAACCTATAATGATCTTGGCTGCTATAGCTGGAGCAGTTGCAGGAAACATAGTGTTTACGACTTTTGATATAGGACTTGTAGCTACTGCTTCTCCAGGAAGTTACTTCTCGGTGCTGGCTGTAGCCCAACGTTCAGATTATCTGCCAATAATTGCAGGAATGCTGTTATCGACAGTGGTAGCCTTCTTCGTTGGAGCAGTTATATTAAAGATGTCAAAGAAAAAAGATGAAGATGCTCTTGAAGGGGCAATAAGATTAAAAGACAGCATGAAATCTAAAGGGGATATTAAAACAAATAATATTTCTTCAAAAATAATAAGAAAAGTTTATGTGGCTTGTGATGCGGGCATGGGATCTAGTGCTATGGGGGCTTCTATCTTAAGGGATAAAATGAAGAAAGCAGGATTACTAGATATAGAGGTTAAAAATGTTGCTATACCAAATTTGCCTAGTGATGTCGATATTGTTATTACTCATCAATCTTTAACCGACCGAGCGGTTAGTGTTTTACCCCATGCTATGCATGTTTCGGTGGATAACTTCATGTCTAATGACAAATATGATCAGATAGTTGAAAAGATAAAAGTTAACACTGAAAAAAACAGGACGGCTCTCCTGATTAAAGAAAATATTATTATTAATAAAAGCATTAAAAATTATCAAGAAGCAATTGAATTGATATCTGAAATAATGGTAAGAGATGGATATGCTGATGCTAGATATAAAGATGGAATGTTTGCGAGGGAAAAAGAAATATCCACGAATCTAGGAAATGGAGTTGCAATACCTCATGGAACTCTTGCATCCAAAAAATATATTAAAAGTTCAGGTCTTGTCGTATTATTAAATCCTAATGGTATAAAATGGCATGATGGCACAGTCAAAATGGTAGTGGGAATAGCATCATCTGAAGACGAGCATTTAAAAATATTATCCAATTTGGCATTAAACCTGCAAGACGAAAAGATCCTTGAGACCCTTATTAAGGAAGAAGATGTAGATAAGATTTATGGTGTATTAATGACTGATGTGAGTTGATTATTTAATATATAAAAACTTATTACTATTAAGAAGTAAGCCCCAGGCTCTAATTTAGCTACATAACTGAGAGCCTGGGGCTTCATTATTATTTTAGATAATAAAAATACAATCAAACTTTACACAATGATTAAACCAATATGCAAAGATAGTGATAAAAAACGCAAAAATTGAATAAAACATTGTGTGTTGATGATGTACAATAAAGACAAATGAAAAGGAATACATGGAGGGAATATCGTGAAAAAGGATTCGGCTCGACAACATATGACCAGACAGCACATGTTAAGCAGCAATTACGAGATATACCACTACATGGACAAAACTATACGAAATGTGAAGCTGCATCACCATGATTTTTATGAAATCTACTTCTTTATATCTGGGGATGTGGAGTATTACATTGAAGGGGAAATATACAAGTTAAAACCGGGAGACCTGGTTTTAATAAATACTACCGAACTCCACCAGGCTCAAATCAATAAATGCGACAAGAACTATGAAAGAATAGTGCTTTGGATAAACAAAGAGTTTCTTAAAGGCTTGTCATCAGAAAACACCGATATAGCAAATTGCTTTGAGTCCGAGGATAAAAAGACTATAATCAATATCGATTTTGACATTCAAAGAGACATAGAAAGTCTTTTTCATAAGCTTCTTGAGCTGGATAAGTTTAAAGGAATAGGAAAAGATCTTCTCGCAGATGCATATATGACAGAGTTGATGGTGAAAATCAATAATCTTGCTGTGGACGAAAAACAAGTCTACGACAACGAAACGAAAAAGAGCGCATTGATAGACGATATGATAGATTTTATAGAAGATAACATCTGTGACGAGCTTACCATTGATTTTCTTGCTGAAAAGTTCTATTTGAGCAAGTACCATCTTTCAAGAGAGTTTAAAAAGTACACCAACGTTTCAATCCACAAGTTCATCAAGCTAAAAAGGCTGATACAAGCAAAGGAACATATATTGCAAAATGAGTCAATTACAGACGTATATATCAAATGCGGATTTGGAGATTATTCCAACTTCTTTAGGGCTTTCAAGCAAGAATATGGAATAACGCCTAAACAGTTCTACAAAATCATGAAAAATAAAGATGCTTAAAGGACAGGCGCAAAATCTAGCTGAAAATAGCTTTGGACTATGCGCCTTTAAATTACATAAAATACATAAAAATCTAAAAGACATAAAAATTACTAAAGCAAGTTTTGCAAGTTTGTAAGCAATAATTACAAACTGTTTGTAAACGGTATCTGATAAACTTTAGTCATCAGCTGATCTGATTAAAGATTAAGATAATAAGATTTTGGAGGTTAATATGGAAACTAAGAAAAACCAAGTAGTTCACAATCAGGCAAAAACGTGGCAAATCGCACTATTTGCATTAAACAATACAGCCACAAACCTTTATATGTTTGCATTCATGTTCATAGCATACTACGCTACGGGAGTAGCAGGGCTCGTGGTCGTAGCAGTAAGCACAGTTCTTACTTTTATGAGAGTCTGGGACGGGTTTACAGATCCGATTATAGGCTTTATTATTGACAGGACAAAGACCAAGTTTGGCAAGTTCAGACCCTTTATGATATTGGGAAACGTTATTCTTGCTATTTTGACTCTAGTGATATTCAGGACCACGCACTTGGTTCCAGAAGGATTAAGATTCATTTACTTCGTGTTTTTGTACGGGGTTTACATCATAGGATACTCATTCCAAACAACATGTACAAGAGCAGCTCAAACGGCACTTACAAATGACCCAAAGCAAAGACCCATGTTTTCACTCTTTGACGCACTTTATAACTCAGCGCTTTTTATAGGTCTTCAAAATTTTGTAGCAGTTTATTTGGTGCCTAAGCACGGTGGATTTACATTAAGCTTTTTTAACGAATTTACGGTAATCGCTATCATTACATCCGCAGTCTTCACATTGCTTGCAGTAATAGCCATATCGTCTAAGGACGTTGAAGAAAACTGGGGAATACCCGGGGACAAACCAGTTAAGTTTAGTGAGTACTGGCCGATTTTAAAGGGCAACAGACCTCTTCAGATGCTTGTAGTTTCTGCTGCCACGGACAAGCTTGCAATGACCACAAGGCAAAATGCAGTTGTATCTGTAATAATTTACGGGATACTGATGAGCAATTACGCACTTTCAGGACAGTTAATGCTTATAACTACTCCGGCTACAATAATAATCACATTCATCGGAATAGGCTATGCTAGGAAGATGGGAATCAAAAAAGCTTATGTTGCCGCAACTTGGATTTGCATCGCACTAAGCGCAGTGTTCTTCATATTCCTAAGAATGATAGATATGACTACAATATCCTTGGTAAATTTCAATACAAATACTTTTGTGTTCTTGGCATTGCTATCTCTTATAACAGGGGTATCTGCAGTAGGAGGAAACATCGTGATCCCAATGATTGCAGACTGTTCTGACTATGAGACATATAAATCCGGAAGATACATACCAGGCATGATCGGAACCATATTTAGCTTCGTAGATAAGCTTGTATCTTCTCTATCTGCAACCTTTGTAGGATTTACAGTAGCACTAATAGGATTTAGAGATGCATTTCCGGAAGTTGATACACCGGCTTCACCAGGGCTTTTCTGGGTAGGTATGTTCCTGTTCATAGGGCTTCCGGTACTTGGATGGCTTGCATCCCTTGTAGCAATGAGATTCTACGAGCTTGACGGACAGCGGATGGAAGAAATCCAGCAATCAATACATGATAAGAAAATGGAAGCGGGACTTAGCAACTGATAAAATAATATGCAAGCAGACTATATCTAACAGGATGAATTTAATTCATCCTGTTAGGCGTTAAGAAAGGAAGAGTGCAGTGCATAAAGAGTTAATGATTTCGGGTTTTTCTGATGAGATATCAAACGATTTTGACGAACAGCTTAAAAGCGTCGCACAAATAGGCATGGAGTATATCTCATTAAGGGGAGTGGACGGAAAAAATATCGGAGAGCATACCTTGGAGGATATAAGAGAATCCATCATTCCAAGGCTTAAAAAAGCAGGTATTAAAGTTTCATCCATTGGATCTCCAATTGGTAAAGTGGAAGTGTCGGATGAAGAAGGATTTGAAAAGCAAAAAAAAGTCCTTGAGACTTTGTGCAGGGCATGTAAAGAGCTAGGCTGCAGCTACATCAGAGTATTTAGCTTCTATATTCCTGAAGGGGAAGATCCTAATAAGTACAGAGAAACAGTAATAAGAAAAATAAAAGAGTTTGCTAAAATTGCAGAAAAACACCAGGTTGTACTGCTTCACGAAAATGAAAAGGATATATTCGGAGATACGTCGGCAAGGTGCAAAGCTCTCTTTGACGAAGTCAACTCTTCGGCATTTAGAGGTATATTTGATTTTGCGAACTTTGTCCAGTGCGGCGAAGATACAAAAGAATGTTACGATATGTTAAGAGAGTATATAGACTATATACACATCAAAGATGCAGTTTATACGGATAGCGAAAACGTGCTCTGTGGAACTGGGGACGGAAAAATCCCGGGGCTTTTGGCAGAGTTTATAAATAGCGGCTACAAGGGATTTTTGACATTGGAGCCTCATCTGGTTTTGTTTGATTCTCTTAAAGACCTTGAAATAAAGGATGCTCAAGAGGTGATAAAAGCAAAAAGCGATATGACAAATTATGAAGGCTTCAAGCTTCAACACGATACCCTCATAGGGATACTAAATGATATTCTATGATGATCAGATAGAAACGCGATTGCGTCTAGACGCAAATAATACATTTGAGGAGATTTTAAAATGAAAAAAGTTAGAGTAGGTTTAATCGGAATAGGTGCTCAAGGTGGTGCATATGCGGCGTTTTTGACAGGAAAGCCGGGATTTGGAGGCATAATTGCCGAGAAGCCTGAGCATATGGAGTTGGGAGCGTTATGCGACATAGACAGTGAAGTTGAAAAAAAGTGTGCAAAAGAATTCCCTGAAGCAGCATTTTATGGTGATTACAAGGAGATGATAGAAAGCGGCAAAATAGATGCAATTATAACGACTGTACCACATTATCTGCACATGGAAATGGCTATTTATGCTCTAAGCAAGGGAATCCATGTTCTTGGAGAAAAGCCGGCTGGGGTATATACAAAGCAAGTAAAAGAGATGAATGATTATGCTGACACAAAGCCGAATCTTGTCTTTGGGATAATGTTTAACCAGAGGACGAATAAACTCTATCAAAAGATAAAAGAAATAGTAGACAGCAAAGAGCTTGGAGAGATAAGGAGAACTAACTGGATTATAAACAGCTGGTGGAGACCCCAGACTTATTATGATCAAAGCAGCTGGAGAGCAACATGGGGCGGAGAAGGCGGAGGAGTCCTAGTAAATCAGGCACCCCATCAGCTTGACCTTTGGCAGTGGATCTGCGGTATGCCTAAAAAGGTTTATGCCAACGTCAAGTATGGAAGCCACAGAGACATCGGGGTAGAAAATGACGTTACTGCCGTTGTGGACTACGGAAACGGTGCTACAGGAACATTTGTAACATGCACCCATGACCCGATTGGAACCGACCGATTTGAAATAGACTTTGACAATGGAAAGATAGTCGTTGAAGACAGCAAGAAAGCCACGATTTATAGACTCACTAAAAGTGAAAAAGAAATGAATGAAACCATGAGCATGATGGATGTAGCTATGCTTGTGCAAGGAAGAGGAGAAGGCAAGCTCTTTGATGAAGAAGTGATAGAAAATACCGATGGCTGGGGAGTTCAGCATGTAACGGTAATGGAAGACTTTGCAAAAGCAATTGTACATGGAACGCCTCTTTTAGCACCGGGAAGCGAAGGGATTAAAGGAGTGGAGCTTGCAAATGCCATACTTCTATCAGGTTGGCTAGGCAAGGAAGTTGAAATCCCGGTAGATCAAGAGCTCTATTTAGACGAGCTTAACAAGAGGATCGAAGAAGAGGGCAAGTTTCCAACCAGAGGGTAGCGCTGCTCTTTAAGCGAGGAGAATAAATATGATTAGGACAGGGATTATTGGTATGGGAGATATAGCTCCAATACATATTGAAGCTCTTAACAAAACCAAAAATGTCAAAATAATAGCCGCATGCGATATAGATGAAAGTAAGAAGGCGGTATTTAAAGAAGCTGCATTTTATACCGACTACAAGGAAATGATGGATAAGGAAGAGCTAGACTGCGTACATATCTGTCTTCCTCATCATTTGCATGTGCCTGTATCTGTTTACGGCATAGAAAAAGGGCTTAATATATTTATGGAAAAGCCTTTAGGGCTAAATATCAAAGATTGCAAGGATATACTTGAAGCAGCAGATAAAAATAGAAATCTGAAAATTGGCATATGCCTGCAAAATCGTGAAAATGAAACAACTGAAAAGCTTATGGAAATAGTACGCTCAAAAAACTACGGAGAGATAAAAGGAATCAAAGGACTGGTTGCATGGCACAGGCCAAAATCCTATTTTGATGAAAAACCCTGGCGAGGCAAACTCGAAACTGCTGGAGGGGGAGTCATGATCAACCAAGGTATACATACCCTTGACATAATGCAGCTGATCGGCGGCGAGATTGAGTGGGTTAAGGGCAGCGTATCCAATCTTTTAGACTATAGAGTTGAAGTTGAAGATACGGCAGCAGCTAATATAAAATTTAAAAATGGTGCAAGAGGGATGTTTTTCTCAACCAACGCAAACATAGAAAATTCAAGTATCGAAATCGAAGTTTTGTTTGAAAAGGCAAGGTTTACCATAAAGGGAGATAGGCTTTATAGGATAGATAATGATAAGATGGATTTGATAGCTGAAAACACAAAGCTGCCGGGATCGAAATTCTACTACGGTGCCAGCCATAAAAAGCTGATAAATAAGTTTTACAAAGCAATCGAAGAAGATAGTGATGACTACATAAAAATAGAAGAAGGCATAGATGCCATGAAGCTTATAGAAGCTATTAAGCGATCTTCAAGTGAAAACAAAGAGATAAAATTGGAGGAACTTACATGAATAAAGGATTGATGGGAGTACAGATGATGATGCTCAAGGAAAAAGTCGAGGAGATGGGCATACGAAGCGTCATGGAAAAGCTAAGCAGCATGGGATATCATTGCGTCGAAGTAAGCCAGATACCCATGACGCCCGAAAACGTTGAGGATCTAAAAAAATCCTGCCAGGAATTTGACATAAAGATTGCAGCCTTATCTGCGTCTATAGAGCCGATGTTTCCTGGAATGCCTGGGGAGTATTTATCTACGGATTTTGACAAGATAGTTTCTGATTGCAAGACCTTAGGCTGCAGCTTCTTAAGGATAGGGATGCTTCCGATGACACTCATGGGAAGCCGTGAAAAGGCTCTGGAATTTGTAAAGATAGCCGATGGTTATGGAAAGAGGCTTGCAGAGCACAACATCAAGCTTTATTACCACAACCACCACGTGGAGTTTGAAAAATACGACGGAGAGACTCTCCTTGAGATAATCAAGAACAACACGAAATACCTAGGCTTTGAGCTTGACGTGCACTGGATTCAAAGGGGTGGAATGGATCCTGTAGAGGTCATAAAAAGCTTCGATGAAAGAGTGACCCTTCTGCACTTAAAAGACTACAGGATAGGAAAGCTTGAAATCGACTTTTCGAAAGGATTTGATATGAAGGAGTTTATGGCTAAATTTACAGGTGTGGTAGAATTTGCAGAAGTAGGAGAAGGAAACTTAGATATGCTAGGGATAATCAAGGCTGGACTAGAAAGCGGCAGCAAGTATTTCCTAATCGAACAAGATGACCAGTATGGCAAAGATCCCTTTGACTGCTTGAAGACGTCAAGAGACAACCTGATCAAGATGGGTTATGAAGACTGGTTTAAACTGAACTGACAAAAATTTAATAAAATATTACCAAATTACCCATATGCAATTTACATATGGATTTAAATGGCATATAATGTTTTGTAAGATGTAATATACTTAAATATTCAGTCTGAAAAGGAGATGGAAGATGAAAAGAAAAATAAGTATTTATACAATATGTGTCTGTATTTGGATTGGGATGTTTCCGTTAAATATTTCTGCAAATAATACAGAGAGAAATGGGCTGAACTTTGAAAATAGTCCTGAGATTATGAGCCATTTAATTTCACAATCAGAAAAAACTGATGGAAATAATGTCACTATTACATCTCATTATATGATTGGCAATAATGAGTATTATGATATGGAAGTCAGAGATATTAATACTAAGGAACTTCTATATACTAAAATCATTCAAGGTAACGATGAAACTACATATACTAAAGGTGACAATTTTGTAATAACTAATGGAGAGAAGATATATTTTAGTGTGGAAAAAGAAATTAGTTTTGAATCTAATTTAGAAGAATCAATATCGTCATATACTAATTCTTCCATATACTGGATGCCTATTAGGACTACATGGTATACTTTTAGCTTTGATACCTACATTAAAGACACTGCTAATACTACACTAGAAGCTGCTGCAAAAGCATTGCTATGGTATACAACAGGATTTGGAGGCATAGGAGCGGTAATTTCTACAGTTAAAGCATATCATGTTAATTACTATGCATTGCGTTATAATAAATCTTGGAAATGTAAAGAAACTTATTGTGGAGCACAAGGTTATTACAACAAATATGCCATGAAAAATTGGCATTATGCGATTACTGGTAGCGGTGGTACAGATTATATAGAAAATTCATACAGATTAATTGAAATCTACTAAGCAGGAAAATGTTTAATTATTACAAGAAGTTATATGTTTATGCAACAAGCAACAGCTTACTTGTTCAAGGAATGAAAGCTTTTAGAACTTCTTGCCATACGAAAGGAGCCATTATGAGCTTGCTCGATATATTTGCTTTTGTGTTGGATATAGTTTTTTTTAGGAATAAATCAAGAAATAAATATAGCCTCGATGATAAAAAATCTAATCAATATATAGTAGATAAAAAAAAAGAGACTAAAAAAAATGTCAAATAGTTTTTTGAAGAACATATTCACTGTTTATATACAGCCTCGTTCTTTGAAATTCAAAGAACGAGGCTGTTATTATTTAAGAGAATCTTCATACTCGTTTATGAGCATTTCTTGATATTCCCCCTTGTACTTTTCGGAAAGAAAGGATTCTAGAGCTTCTTCCTTAAACCTTATCCAGGATTCGGATTCTTTCCCCGGGATTATGGGATAGAAGAAAACGCCGTTGTCTTTTGCTGCCTGTAGATCCCCTGGTGCATCACCAATCATCAAGACTTTTTCTGTGGGGTATTTTCCAGACTCTTTTAATGCGCTGATGCAATAGGACTTGCTACCGGCTTCCTGACCGCAGAGTACTTCTACGAACTGGCTTAAACCGTGCTTTGACCATTCGTGAGCAACCGCATTGGTATTAGCGGAAGACACGATTGCTATGTCGGCATATTCATGTGCCGAAGCTAATCCTTCCTTGACATTTTCAAAAGGTCTGTCTACATCTCCTAGTGAGTCTATAAGCTCGTTTACCCTGTTGCTCCATTTAAGAGCCTTTATTAGCTGAGGGTCTTCATTCTTATGGATTTCTTCTTTTAATGCCGGGTTGGAAAGGGACTTTGCCCCTTCCACCCAACTTTTTACTGAAGAAAAATCTTCAACTTCATAGCCTTTAGCCTGCAAGGCTTCAAAGGACATCACGAGGCCCTTGAACCGGTTGATTCCCCTTGTTTGGGAATATAGGTTTATATGGTTCCACAGATCCAAGAATTCTATTTTTATTTCCTCTATCTTAGGCCAGACATCTATCACTGCAGGTCCAAAGCATGCTTGATGCTTTATGTCCATGGTATCTATCGCACATCCGTCAGAGTCTACGCATACCAAGAAGTCTTTGCTTTTAATAAAATCAGATATTGCAGTTTTCATGTATCCGCACCTCCTTAAACTCCCGAGTAGGCTGAAAATCCTCCATCTACAGGAAGGACGACGCCGTTTACAAAGCCGGATGCCTCTTCAGATGCCAAGAACAGCAGGGCTCCAAGCAATTCTTCCGGCTCGCCGAAACGATCCATCGGGGTAGCGCCGAGGATTTTGTCTGTCCTTGGAGTAGGGGTGCCATCTTCGTTATAAAGAAGCGCCTGGTTTTGAGCTGTAACAAAGAACCCTGGAGCTATGGCGTTAACCCTTATGCCCACCTTGGACATATGAACTGCAAGCCACTGGGTGAAGTTAGATATGGCTGCCTTTGCGCCTGAATATGCAGGTATCTTTGTCAGTGGAGTAAAGGCGTTCATAGACGAAACGTTGATAATTGAGCAGCCTTTTCTTCCGATCATGTCCTTTGCAAATTCCTGGCATGGAAGCAGAGTTCCCAAGAAGTTAAGATCGAAAACAAATCTAATGCCGGCTTCGTCAAGGTCGAAGAAGGTGATAAGATCTTTGTTTTCTTTAGCAAGATCTTCTTCATAGAGATACTCTTTCGTGGTCGTTCCTTTTGGGTGGTTTCCACCAGCTCCGTTTAGAAGAAGGTCACACTTTCCAAGCTTTGAAAGGACTTCTTCGTGAGCTGCCTTAAGGCTTTCTTTCTTGAGGACATCTGCCTGGACGCCAATTGCCGTTCCGCCTTGAGCATTAAGTTCATCAGCTTTTTTCTGTGCAAGCTCAAGATCTCTGTCAAGGACGGCTACTTTAGCGCCTGAGGCGCTAAGTGCTGATGCCCACTGTCCTCCAAGCACTCCGCCACCCCCTGTTACGACGCATACCTTGTCTTTTAGATTAACGTTTATAGGTAATTTCATATTATTTGCACTCCTTATATGTTTTTTCCAAGGCTTCCCAAATTCCTGCGATGTAGGTAGCGCCGAGAGCTCTGTCGTATAGTCCGTATCCAGGTCTACCTGTTTCTCCCCAGATCATCCTTCCGTGGTCAGGTCTGATGTATCCGTCAAATCCGTTTACATAAAGCTGCTTTATTATCTCTACAATATCAAGAGAACCGTATCTTGATGGGTGAGCGCTCTCTTCAAAGCTTACGCCGTCGTCAAGAAGCTTGACGTTTCTTATATGCATAAAGTGTATCCTGTTCATTGCTGCATATCTTCCGATCATCTCAGGAATGTTGTTGAAAGATCCGCTACCAAGTGAGCCTGTGCAGAAGGTGAGTCCGTTATGCTCGCTATCATATAGATTTAAGAATCTGTCTAGGTTCTTTTCGTTTGTTATGATTCTAGGAAGTCCAAAGATCGGGTATGGTGGATCGTCGGGATGGATTGCCATCTTGACCCCGGATTCTTCGGCAACCGGGATGATTTCTTTTAAGAAATGCTCAAGGTTATTCCAGAGATCTTCCTCATCGATCTTGTCATACTGTGCAAAAATTTCAGCTAGGCTTTCCTTTGTATAGCTTGAATCCCAACCAGGAAGAGAAAGCTCTCCTGTCAATGGATCCATCTTTTCTACGTGCTCTTTGTAGTATACCAGGGCTGTAGAACCGTCTTCTAAGACCTTGTTAAGCTCAGTCCTAGTCCAGTCGAATACAGGCATGAAGTTGTAGCATATTACCTTTACCCCTGCATTTCCTAGGTTTCTGATGTTTTCCTTATAGTTTTCGATGTATTTATCTCTTGTTGCAAGGCCCAGCTTAATGTCTTCGTGAACAGGGACGCTTTCTATAACGTCAAAGTTAAGTCCGTTCTCTGCTACAGTTTTTTGAAGCTTTTTAATGTTGTCCACCGGCCATACTTCGCCTACCAGAACGTCGTAAATTGCTGTAACGATTGAATCCATAGTTGGAATCTGTCTGATATACTCGATTTTTACCGGGTCATCGTACCCGTACCATCTGAATGAAAGTTTCATTTTTTACTCAACTCCTAAATAATTTTTAATATTTTTATAGCAAATTCCTTCCACAATTTGTCCCAAGATCTTATCATTGTCTTCAAATTCCCCTTCTTCAACAAGGTTGCCAACGAAGTCGCATAGGATCCTTCTAAAATAGTCGTGTCTTACATAGGACAAAAAGCTTCGTGAATCAGTTAGCATTCCGATAAAGTCTGCAAGCATGCCCTGGTTGCCAAGGGAAGTAAAGTGCTTGTAGAATCCATCCTTGTGGTCATTGAACCACCATGGCGCTCCAAACTGGATCTTTCCAGGAGTGCCTTCTTCAGAAAAACAGTGGGGCAGAGTGCTTAAGACCAAATTGTCTTTGTCGTTTAAGGTGTATAATACGATCTTCGGCATTGCACCACATCTGTTAAAGCTCTTTAGCATATCTGAGAGCGGAAGAGCCACCGGAAAATCGTTCATAACATCAAATCCGCTGTCAGGACCAGTTTTTTCGAACATTTTTTCATTGTTGTTTCTTAGAGCCCCGATGTGTATCTGCATGACCCAGTTTTTTTGGCTGTATGCATGTGACAGAAAGATGAGAGTCAGGTTTTTGAACTTTTCCCCTTCTTCTGCAGATACCGCTTCTCCCGAGAGAGCTTTTTGAAATATACCATCCACTTCATCCTCAGTTTGCGTGGTGGATTCAAGGCTTTCCAAAGAGTGGTCGGAAAGAAGGCAGCCAACTTCTGCAAAGTAATCTACACGATTTTTGAGGGCGTTTTTTAAAGAAGCGAAGGAATCAATTTTTATTCCTGCTGCTTTCTCAAGACTTGATATATAGTCCTTATATCCTGAGTCCGCTAGTTTAAAAACCTTGTCCGGCCTAAATGTTGGAAGAACCTTAAATGACAAGTCTTTCTTGGCAAGCTTTTTATGATACTCCAAGTCATCTATGGGATCATCGGTAGTACATATAAGCTTGACGTTTGATGCTTCTATCATTTTAACCGGTGAGAGAGACTCGCTTTTTATTACCTTGTTGCAGTAATTGTATATTTCGGTGCTGTTGTCTTCATTTAATATGTCTTCGATTCCAAAGTAGGCTTCAAGCTCCATGTTAGCCCAGTGATATAAAGGACTTCCTATTAGTCTGCCGCATACTCTGGCCCAAGCGTTGAATTTATCCAGTGAATCAGAGTCGCCGGTAACAAGGTCTTCTGAAACTCCGGCAAAGCGCATGGCTCTCCACTTGTAGTGGTCGTGATCTAACCATATAGATGATATGTTGTCGAAGGGCTTGTCTTCATATATCTCCTTGGCTGACAGGTGGCAGTGGTAATCGTATACAGGTGCGTTCTTGGCATATTTTTCATATAGACTGACAGCTGTATCGCTTTTTAATATAAAATTTTCTATCATTTTTTTCCTCCTTTTGAGAATTAGGTGGCTGCAATGTTTCTTGGTTTCATGTTATCAAAGTCGCTGCTGGCATGATATGTTATTGTTGCTTTAAAACTTGCAAAAAGTGCTGTTTTAATTCCAGGAACCAAAATAAAATCTTTTATGATTGACTTCTCGAAAGCAAGGTTTTATAATGGATACAGAGAAATAAGAAACGGTGTTTTGCAATGTGAAACGATATGGAGGTCGAATTTATGAACGAAGTGCTAAAAAAAATACAACAAATCGGGATTGTTCCTGTAGTCAAGCTTGACAGAGTAGAAGATGCCCTGCCTTTGGCAAAGGCATTAATCGAAGGCGGGCTACCATGCGCCGAAGTTACTTTCCGTACAGCGGCGGCAAAAGATTCAATCAAGGTAATGGCTCAATCTTACCCAGATATGTTGATAGGCGCAGGCACGGTCCTTACTAAAGAGCAGGTTGACGATGCTATCGAAGCAGGAGCTACATTTATTGTAAGCCCGGGATTAAATCCTGAGATAGTCAAGTACTGTATAGAAAAGAACATCCTCGTTGTACCTGGATGTGCAAACCCAAGTAACGTAGAGCAGGCTCTTTCACTGGGGCTTGATGTAGTCAAGTTTTTCCCAGCTGAAGCGGCTGGTGGACTCGCGATGATCAAGGCTATGGCAGCAGCTTACGTTAACGTTAAGTTCATGCCAACTGGGGGAGTGAACGAGAAGAACCTAAAAAGCTACCTAGATTTCCCTAAAATCGTGGCTTGCGGCGGAAGCTGGATGGTAAGCGCCGATCTTATAAATGCAGGTAAATTCGATGAGATCAAGACTATAACAAGAAAAGCTGTAAATGAGATGCTCGGCTTTGAGCTTGGCCACATAGGCATAAACGGTAGTGACGAAGCTGAAGCAGAAAAAATCGCATCGAAGTTTGAACTTCTTTTCGGGTTTGAAAAGAAAGCTGGAAACAGCTCTGTTTTTGCCGCAGATTATATCGAAGTAATGAAAAAGCCCTATCTTGGAGAAAAAGGACATATTGCGATAAAGACAAACTACATTGATAGAGCAGTAGCATACCTAGAGTCGAACGGTTTTGAATTTGACATGGATACTGCTAAATACGATGGCAAAGAAAACCTAGTGGCAGTATATATGAAGGAAGATTTTGGTGGATTTGCCCTTCACCTTGTACAAAAGAAATAAAAATATAAATACCATATACGGGAGGAATTATTGATGAAAAAAGCGGTTACTTTTGGCGAAATAATGCTAAGACTTGCTCCGGAAGGATACTATAGATTTATCCAGGCTGAAACATTTGGAGCTACATACGGTGGAGGAGAAGCAAATGTTGCAGTATCTCTTGCAAACTACGGAATAGATGCAAGCTTTGTAACAAAGCTACCTAAGCACGAAATAGGACAGGCGGCAGTGAACTCGCTAAGAAGATATGGCGTAGATACAAAATCGATAACAAGAGGTGGAGACCGTGTCGGCATCTACTTCCTTGAAAAAGGCGCAAGCCAAAGACCTTCAAAAGTAGTTTATGACAGAGCGGGCTCTTCAATCGCCACTGCGACAAAAGAAGACTTCAACTGGGACGAAATCTTTGAAGGCGTAGAATGGTTCCACTTTACAGGTATCACACCTGCATTAGGAGACAATGTAGCAGAAATCTGTATGGAAGCATGCAAGGCTGCAAAAGAAAGAAACATTACCGTAAGCTGCGACCTTAACTACAGAAACAAGCTGTGGTCCAAGCAAAAGGCAGGAGAAGTCATGGGAGAGCTTTGCAAATACGTAGATGTATGCATCGCAAATGAAGAAGATGCAAGCGATGTATTTGGAATCAAAGCTGCAAACACAGACATCACTGCGGGAAAAGTAGATCACGAAGGATACAAAGACGTTGCCAAGCAGCTAGCTGATAGGTTTGGATTCAGCAAGGTAGCCATCACGTTGAGAGGTTCAATCTCAGCAAGCGACAACAACTGGGCTGCCATGATGTATGACGGAAAAGAATACTACTTCAGCAAGAGCTACAAGATGCACATAGTAGACAGAGTAGGCGGAGGAGACAGTTTTGGTGCAGGGCTTATCTATTCTACGATGATGGGCTATGAGCCACAAGACATCATAGAGTATGCAACAGCTGCCAGCTGTTTGAAGCACACTATAGAAGGTGATTTCAACCAGGTAGGAGTTGACGAAGTCAAGAAGCTTGCCGGTGGAGACGCATCGGGGAGAGTTCAAAGGTAATAGATATTTAAGCCGTTTGAGTAAAATCAGACGGTTTTTTTATTGAAAAGAGATATAAAATTGTGTTTTGTATTGTGGAATGCGGCTTCAAAGTGTATACTTCTATATGATAATCCCGTCTTTGACAGTTAGAGAGCAAATGAAGCTCGGAAACCCTTGTGTATCAATGGGTTCCGAGCTTTTGTCTGTTTTAAAAAGTGAGTAATGTTTTTACTTTTTCGTCAGTTTGAAGATT